>ENA-UPWK01000474-UPWK01000474.1-human-gut-metagenome-genome-assembly--contig:-NODE-474-length-42399-cov-6.177331_pt1 | contig 42399 bp, 27 predicted proteins | sample MGYA00250048_ERZ773373 | MGnify/ENA primary metagenome ERZ773373 (study PRJEB29103, sample SAMN06112059) | human gut metagenome | biome: human gut; feature: ankylosing spondylitis patient; material... | reverse complement strand
GTAACAGTATTTAGTGTATTTTAATTTTTAACCGACAATGTATTTACCAAGTTCTCTTGGAACTTAGCTGATATATAATTATGGTAACAGAGATATAATATAAGTTAAACCTATAAACAAAAAAGAGCCTATGGAACAAGACCCCACCTGACAGCAGAAATAGCCTCAAAGCTATTCTCAATTGCCCATTCTTACTCTTTCAGAGAAGACTATTTTAGTTAACAACAAAATCATCAACTTTTTATGAATGAAGATCGCAAAAGAAAAGGATTCGCAAACAGCAAACTCCTCTCAGCAGTAACTATAAGTGTACTGTTCATAGACATTGGTAATGTGACAGCTGCCCAACAGCCTCTGGTAATTCTTTGAGTATGAGAAAATAATGACATTATTTTCAAATTAAGTTACAAATATTCAAAGCAAGCCAATAATATATGATGATATAATTCTGGACTATTAACCATTATTGTTTATTAAATCTATGTTAATGCAAAAACTTTTAATTCTATCAGTAACCGGCCTAATGCTTATATGTGGCGGTTACATCCCTGGAATGAGTGTAAGTGCACAAAATACCACTTCGTCTAGTACACAGAACTCAAGAAGGATTTCCGGAGTAGTGACAGACACTCAGGGCGAACCGATTATCGGAGCAACTGTACTTGTAAAAGGAACAGGCATCGGTACAGCAACAGATATCGACGGCAAGTTCTCTCTGGATATTCCATCCAATGGAAAAACCTTGGTAGTATCTTTCATTGGATTCGACGCACAGGAAATTCCTGTTACAAATAATGCTACGTACAAAATACAGTTAAGCGGAACAGACTATGCTCTGGACGAGGTAGTGGTGACGGCTTTAGGTATGAAGCGTGAAAAGAAGGCGCTCGGCTATTCAGTGCAAGACGTAAAAGGGGACGCTCTTATTGAAAACCGGACTGCAAACATTGCCACATCACTGAATGGTAAGATTGCCGGTATGAATATTTCTTCAACTTCTATTCCCGGTGGTTCAAACCGTATCGTCATCCGCGGTAACAACTCTATATCCGGTAATAATATGCCGTTGGTGGTAGTGGACGGGGTTCCGTTCGACAACTCTCAAGGCGTTGACGACGTAAATACAAACTCTTGGGGTGCAGGTTATTCGGATACCGGTGACGGACTATCCATGCTGAATCCTGATGATGTTGAATCAATTTCTGTACTGAAGGGTCCTTCGGCTACAGCTCTTTACGGTTCACGCGGTGGTAACGGTGTGATTCTGGTTACAACCAAACAAGGACAGGGTGGCAGAACCAAAGTGTCATACAATAGCAACTTTACTTTTGAAAATGTAATGATTCAACCGGAATTCCAGAATGAATACGGTCAGGGTACAGACGGAGCATTTGTGGCTACCTCGCGTAACTCCTGGGGTCCTAAAATGGGTACGGTTGTTACAGACTGGACAGGACAGACCCGTCCTTTGGAAGCAAAAAATAATGATTTTTCCGATTTCATGGACACCGGTACATCATGGACCAATTCTCTTGATATCACAAGTTCCGCCGGTAAGATGAACTACCGTGTAGGTATGTCAAACACAATGCGTAAGGGTGTTATCCCGAAGAATGAGTTGAACAAGACAAACTTCTCTATTCGCGCAGGCGGCGAAATCATCAAGAACCTGACTCTCGATGCCAAATTGAACTATACTTATCAGAAAGGTCAGGGACGTCCTGAATTCTCTGCTTCAGGTTTCAACCCGATATTCGCTCTTATTTATACTCCGCGCAGCATCAACCTGCACGAAATGAAAGATGTTTTTGATAAAGACGGAAAGATTATCGACTGGTATCCTAGTATGCTTACGGTGGTAAATAACCCGTATGCACTGACTTCTCTCAGTGGTAACAAGGACGTAACCAATCGTATCAATGGTTTCGCTTCATTGACATACGAGGTCAGCAGCTGGCTGAAAGCTATGGTTCGCTTCGGCGGTGACACTTATGGCAAGAAGACCGAAAAGTGGATACGCCATGACTTGATTTCAAGTGCAGGTTATAAGGATGGTCGTTTCTCAACCGGTCAATACAATATGGCTGAATACAATGCAGATTTCCTGGTTACAGCACAAAAGGATAAGATTGCAGACTCTAAAATCTCCGGAATGCTTTCTGTTGGTGGTAACCTGATGAACCGCCAGTACAATAGTTTCTATGCCACAGCCGAAGGTTTGAACATTCCTGAACTGTATACCATTCAGAATGGTCAATCCAAGACTACTTCGACTTCCAAATCAGAAAAAGAAGTTCAATCCCTCTATGCACTGGGGCAATTGTCATGGGATAACTACCTGTTCCTCGATATAACTGTACGTAATGACTGGTCTTCCACATTACCGAAGGATAACCGTTCATTCTTCTATCCCTCATTCTCTCTGGGTTGGGTAGTGACGGATATGTTGACCAAGTTCAAAGTAGATGTTCCCAGCTGGCTTTCTTTCGCTAAAGTACGCGCATCTTATGCTGAAGCAGGAAATGACACCGATCCATATCAGCTGTTGTCTGTATTATCTACAGTTTCTAACATGGCAGGTGGTCAGATGGGCGTAGCAGAACCTTCTACGAAAGCAAACTCTAACCTTAAACCGGAGATTATCAAATCTACCGAGTTCGGTGCTGATATCCGCTTCTTTGATAACCGTTTAGGATTCGACGTTACATACTACAACAAGCGTGCATACAACCAGATCATATCCATGCCTTCATCCATCACTTCGGGATATAGCGCCAAATATATCAATGCAGGACGTGTAGACAACTGGGGATGGGAACTTCAGATGAATGCCACGCCGGTTCGCACACGCGACTGGAACTGGAATCTTTGGGTGAACTTCGCCAAAAACTCTTCTGAAGTCGTAGAACTCTACGAAGGAGTGGAATCCATTACATTAGCTCGCCCGATGGGACAAAACTGTTATGTCATGGCTAAAACAGGCGAACCTTACGGACAGATTTACACGAATGGTTTCAAATATGATGAGAAAGGAAACCGCCTTGTGGGTGATGACGGCAAATACATAGTAGATCCTACCCTCCGCGTTTCCGGTAATATGAACCCGGATTGGACAGCAGGTATCGGTTCTTCATTAAGATGGAAAAACTTCTCTTTCGGATTCCTGATTGATGTTCGCTATGGTGGCGATGTATATCTGCAATCTATGATGCGTCTGCAATCTAATGGTCAGACCAAAGAAACAGTTGCCGGACGTGAAGAATTCTATTCAACCGGTAAGGGCTTGATTTCTCAGGGTGTTAATGTAAACACAGGAGCTCCCAACACCGTTGAACTGAATCCTACCGCTTATTGGGGACAGTTCTATGGCAACATCGGAAACTACGTTTATGATGCTACCAACGTACGCCTTCGCGAACTTAATTTCTCTTGGATATTGCCGGACAAATGGTTCAACAAGACAATCATCAGTGGTATTAAAGTCAGTGCTGTAGCCAACAACGTATGCTTCCTGTACAATAACCTTCCGGGATTCGACCCTGAATGTACATACTCTACTGGCAACGGACAGGGTGTAGAAACCGCTGCTCTACCGTCTACCCGTTCATTTGGTTTCAATCTTAATGTTACATTCTAAAAATGAAGATAAAATGAATAAGTTATTTAAATCCATTATAAGCATTATTGGTCTTTCAATGGCCTTCGCGGGCTGTGTAGGCGATTTTGACGATATGAATACCGATCCCAACAACCCGACACCGGGTTCAGTAGATCCTAAGTTCCAGCTGATATTCATACAGGGACGTGGTATTCCGTATGCCAATCAGTGGCAACAGATAGACCAGCTGATGATCAGTACTTTCTGTGAATATTCGGCTAACGACGGACTCTCGGCTTCCGACTATAACATAGACGCACGCTATGTGGACAACATTTGGGAGTTGACTTACACCGTGCTTACCAATGCCAATTCATTAATCCGTGCCAATGAGAGCAACCCTGTTCACAATAACGTCGTTCAGATGGCACGTATCTGGAAAGCGTATGCTATGTTGCGTTTAACGAATTGTATGGGAGATGTACCTTACTCTGAAGCTGCCAACGACATTGATCAGCCTAAGTATGACACTCAGAAGGACATATATTATACCATATTCGAAGAATTAAAAGATGCCGTAAGTAAACTGGATGAGTCGGCAGCCAATAATGTCGGTTCTTATGACCTTATTTATGGGGGTGATGCTACCAAATGGAAGAAATTCGCCAACTCTATCCGCCTGCGCATGGCTGTCCGTATCTCCGACGTAGATGCCGCCAAGGCTAAAACAGAAGCCGCAGCTGCCATTTCAGCAGGTGTATTCAGCAGTGACGCTGATGCCGCCTTCCTGACGCAAGGAGAAGATAAATTTGCCCAGAACCCTATTTATTATCATAAAGGTTCTTCGGTGTTGCATATGTCAACGGCTTACAAACGTCTTGTAGAAGGTATCGGTGGACAAGCATGGCCTACCGCAGCCGACCGCGAAGCCAATAAGAATATCACCGAAGTTATTCTTACTGCCAAGAATGCTCCTGCAGTTGTCGATCCTCGCGCTCCGATCCACTTTGAACCCGCAGGTATCATCGAAAGCCCTGCAACTCCAAGCATGAACGGCAATTGGGACGGCACAGATCCGGGACACGTAGCTTCGGGTGTAGGTGCTGCAATGGACAATGGACAGTTTGTTAGCGACTTCTCAAAAATCGGTCCCTGGTATTATGAAACCATTGACAGAAAGTATCCTTTGTTCAAGTACAGCGAACTGTGCTTCCTGAAAGCTATTGCCATCCAACTTGGTCTTACAAGTGGAGATGCCAAAACAGAATACGAAGCCGGCGTACGCTCAAGTATGACAGAACTGGGAGTTCCGGAAAGCAAAATCGAAAATTATCTGGCTTCAACTTCTCCAAACTATTATGGAACCACAGCCAAGTATGACGATGTTACAGGAACCAACAATACACCTATGGATAAGATTCTTACCCAGAAATACATTGCTCAGTTCCAGGAGTGTTCTTTTGAAACTTGGGCTGATCATCGCCAGTTCCACAAACCTACGCTTATGCCATTCGCAAACGTAAGTTCAAGTGTCTTCAACATGAATCCTTCTGATCAGGCTAATAATACTCCAAACGCTTATATCAAGCGTATCTATTATCCTTCTTCGGAATACACCGTTAACGAAGCTAACGTGAAAGAAGCCGAAAAGCGCATGGGTGGAAGCAACAGCATACAAAATAACCTATGGTGGGATGTTAACTAAAAATTGATTCTTATGAAATGCGTAGTTGAGTAATTCAGCTACGCATTTTGTTATACATATAACCTCTTATCTGAAACAATATGAAAAATATTCTTCTCTTAATTCTTATATGTTGTCTTTCTCTGTCCAATCGGGCACAAGAACAGATGAATCCTTCATCGAGAATATCCGGTAAAGCAATCAAATTACCCGGATTTGTAACCAGTCCTTATTTTGAGGAACAAGTTATCAGCTTTATCCATACTCCAGGAATCAAAGTTCATATAAATGCTCCCGCAGAAACTAAATTCGGAAAGGATAAACCCACAAAACTTGTACTATATGCACTACCGAATGGCAACAGTACAGACTGGACCATCGGGAAAATGCCGGCAGAAGGTGATGACTGGCATTATCATATACAACACATAGGAGCTCAAACACGGTATATCAGAGCTTCTGATCCGGAATGTAACTTTATTACGGTTTACCTGGAAGCAGACACCAAAAGCTGGGGAAGTTGGAGAAAAGCTGAACCTACACGGGATCAAAAGATTAAAGAAACAGTAGAGTATATTCTTTCTCTTTTTTCCAAGTATAATCCACATATCGAACTGAACAGCCACAGTGGAGGAGGCAACTTCATTTTCGGTTTTATGGATGCAGTTTCTGAAATTCCGGATTATGTGAAAAGAATCTCTTTCATTGACAGCAATTACAACTGGGATAATGAACGTTACGGAGATAAATTACAAAAATGGCTGGAAGCTTCTTCCGACAATCGCTTATTTGTAGCTTGTTATGATGATGCTAATGCTCTGCTGGATGGAAAGCCATTTGTCTCAAAGACAGGAGGGACCTGGCACAGAACCTATTTAATGCAACGATATCTGAAAAAGAAAATGAAACGTCTGTCATGGAATAAAACCGAAAATGACAGTATTATTTATTTCACGGCAGACAACCGTCGGATTCAGTTTTATTCCCGAAAGAATCCGGAGCAGAAGATTTACCATACAATACTGGTAGAGCGAAATGGCTATATCCAGTCAGTATTCTCCGGTACGAAATACGAGGGAATGGGATATCAGTTCATGGGTAGAAAGGTTTATGACATGTATCGGCAAGATTCAGGGTCCTGGTAGACAGTAAACTATATTCTTTGAACGCCTTACTACAGGACCCCGTACTATAAAATTGTTTAGTGATAAATCAGTTCCAATGGTAATTACAAGTTATATTCCTGATTAATCCTGCTGACCACTTGCAACTTTCCATCCTTCAGCAAAGAACGTGCATTAAAGAAATTCACGCCGTCCGCTCCTGCTTCGATAGATAGTTTTGCAGCTGTATATAGCTCTTCAGCCGTAATATCGGGAACAAATAAACCGGATACATACTTATTCTTATGGAAAGTTTCGCGCAAACCGTTTTCTATACTAAACGGTATCCATTCAAGGCTTTCCGAATAAAACGACTGATAATTCATCGGGCATACAATATCTATTTTCCAGGTAGGCCAGTCCTGATAAACTGTCATGCGGGCACGGGTAGGATAAGGGAAAACAGCCGCTGAAACCAGTTTGCCTTCAGAATGAGTCGCTTCTACAATCTCATTCACTAAAGAAGTGACCTCATTCAAACGGAACTGCAACCATTCCGGACTCATCCACGGAGCCTGCAAATCTAACGGGGAGTAACCGAACAGTTTCTTAAATTTTTCTATTGCCACCGGATGATAGCCAAAATCATATTCAGCACGATAGGTATCTTGCTGAATCTTAAACTTATGCTGTTGCAGACGTCGCCCCAGTACCGCATCATTATAGCGAATAAAATCCAGATGTACAGAAGTCAGTCCTTCCAAAGCTGCATAAGAAGCCGCTTTATCTTTCATATACTGTCGGGCCTCAGGCACAGAAGGACTCAGCCATTTATAATGCTTTACATAAGGGTCATATTCATGACTGTTATAACCTATCCGGTTCACATCAAACCATTCGGGATGCGCCAACGCCGCAGAATCCCCGGGAGCATTCACAGTGAACATCCACGCATGCACTTTTGCACCCTGATAGGACTTGGCAGCCTCAATATAACGCGCCACTTCTTCCGGTGAGCCACACATATAATAATTCTTGATACCGGCCTCATCGAAAGGCTTCATCCAGAGAATCAGAGACTCCACCGTGGCACCTTTATCCACATCGTCCCAGACTCCCAAAGCAACCTTTTGTTCCTGGTTTTGAACTTTCTTTTTTTTACCGGCTGATAACGGCTGAACAGCCAAACTGAAAATGCACGCAAATGCTGCACATAAATAAGTAAATTTCATGATGATGATTTTTTTTGGTTCACAGCAAAGATAATATATCTTCTATATAAATAAGGTGAATATCTGATTATTTGCAAATTATTAATTATAATGCTAAAAATAATAAAATAAGTGTTTTTGATATTAAAATAAAATCTATCTTTGTTGCTACGAATATCCCCCTTAACAATAATACTATTATGAAGAAACTTCTGCTACTGATCTTTTTATTGTGTAGTACCTTCTGGTGTCAGGCACAAACAGACCGGATTATTTTGGGTGACGAACAAACTTCCGAGTATTTTCCCATCCTAAAGGATAAACGGATTGCCATTTTCTCTAATCATACAGGAATGATAGGGGATAAACATCTATTGGATGTTCTTTTAGAAAACAAATTCAATGTAGTTGCCATCTTCTCGCCCGAACATGGTTTCCGTGGAAATGCAGATGCAGGCGAGCACGTATCCAGTTCAGTAGACTCTAAAACAGGGGTGCCAATTCTTTCTCTTTATGAAGGGAAGGACAAAAAGCCAAGTAAGGCTTCAATGCAAAAATTTGATATTCTGATAGTAGATATACAGGACGTAGGATTGCGTTTTTACACCTATTACATAACGATGTGTCGGCTAATGGATGTCTGTGCGGAATATAACAAGAAAGTTTTGTTATTAGACCGTCCTAATCCGAATGGGCATTATGTAGATGGACCGATTCTGGATATGAAATATAAATCAGGTGTGGGATGGTTACCGATTCCTATTGTACACGGAATGACATTAGGGGAACTTGCATTAATGATTAATGGAGAAGGTTGGTTGCCTGGTTCACGCAAATGTGATCTGGCAGTGATCAAATGCAAGAATTATACACATCAGACTAAATATCAGCTGCCAATTCCCCCATCTCCTAACTTACCGAACATGAAGTCGATATATCTATATCCGGCTACATGCTTTTTTGAGGCAACTCCCGTCAGCTTGGGTAGAGGAACTTCACTCCCATTTCAGGTTTATGGACATCCCAATATGACCGGATATAGCTACAGTTTCACCCCAAGAAGTATTCCCGGAGCAAAGAATCCGCCGCAGCTGAATAAACTGTGCCATGGAGTAGACCTAAGCAATATGAGTGATGAAGAAATCTGGAAACGAGGTGTAGATTTATCTTATGTCATCGATGCATATCGTAATCTGAACCTGGATGATCATTTCTTCCGTCCATTCTTTGAATTGCTGGTAGGAAGGGATTATGTACGGAAAATGATAAAAGAAGGAAAAAGTGCCGATGAAATTAAAGCTATGTGGAAAGATGACGTTGAGAAATTCAAGGTGCAACGTAAACCATATCTGCTTTACGAAGAATAAGTTCATGTACTATTATAAATCATAAATCAACCCTATGAGCCCGATATCTGTCATCATTACTATTGCCGCTTATTTCGTGATCTTGTTCACTATATCTTATATAGCCGGCAGAAAAGCCGACAATGAAGGTTTTTTCGTCGGTAACCGTAAATCGGCCTGGTATGTTGTGGCATTTGCCATGATTGGGTCCAGCATCTCCGGAGTGACGTATGTATCAGTACCGGGTATGGTGGCTGCCAGTAGTTTCGGTTACCTGCAAATGGTATTGGGATTTGTTGCGGGACAGTTCATCATAGCATTCGTATTGACGCCACTGTTCTACCGGATGAACCTGGTATCCATCTATGAATATCTGGAAAATCGTTTTGGTATGTCTTCCTATCGGACAGGCGCATGGTTCTTCTTCATCTCTAAGATGCTGGGAGCCGCGGTACGTTTGTTCCTCGTATGTCTGACACTTCAACTACTGGTATTCGAACCGTTTGGATTACCATTTATTTTGAATGTGGCCATTACCGTAGCATTAGTATGGCTCTATACGTTCCGGGGTGGAGTAAAATCTCTGATCTGGACAGATTCACTCAAAACATTCTGCCTGGTGGTATCCGTAGTTCTCTGCATCAGTTATATTGCTTCCGATCTCAATCTGTCGCTTAGCAGCATGATCAGTACAATAGCCGATAGTGACATGTCACGCATTTTCTTCTTTGACGATGTAAACAGTAAACAATATTTCTTCAAACAATTCTTTGCCGGGGCATTCACTATGATTGCCATGACAGGGCTGGATCAGGACATGATGCAACGTAACCTCAGCTGCAAGAACTTCAAAGATTCACAGAAAAATATGATTACGAGTGTTATATCACAGTTCTTCGTTATTTTGTTGTTCCTGATGTTGGGAGTATTGCTTTACATCTTCGCTGGTAACCAAGGCATTCAGGTAGAAAAGAGCGATGAACTCTTCCCGTTGATAGCCACCGGTAACTACTTCCCTGCGATTGTAGGTATCTTGTTTATCATTGGACTTATTTCTTCGGCTTATTCCGCTGCCGGCTCAGCACTGACAGCTTTAACAACTTCCTTTACAGTGGATATCCTCGGGACAAAAGGCAGGACGGAAGAAGAAATCGTAAAGATACGCAAGCGGGTACATATCGGTATGGCTGTAATTATGGGTATCACGATATTCGTATTCAACCTATTGAATAACACAAGTGTAATCGATGCCGTATATATACTGGCAAGTTACACATACGGCCCCATTCTCGGATTATTCGCATTCGGTATATTCATGAAACAACAGGTTCGCGACAAATATATCCCATTGGTAGCCATCCTCTCCCCTATCCTTTGCTTCATCCTGCAAAAGAATTCGGAAGCCTGGTTCAATGGGTATCAGTTCAGCTACGAACTGCTGATATTCAACGCTCTGTTCACGTTTATCGGACTCTGCCTGTTGATCAGAAAAGATAAGAACTAATAATTAACTTAATACATCATCCATGAATGTAAGACTTCATTTTTTGTTCACTTTGCTCACCGCCTCCCTGATCCCCCAAACGGGAGGCGCGCAAGAGCTTCCGACGGATGTCCGCCAGGAAATCGGTAAGTTTCTGGACGCAACCGCACGGAAAGAGGTTTCCGTAGGGCGCATCCGGATTGACTCTGTCGCCATTGAAGAAAACACGTTGCAATTATTCGCTAACATGAACTGTGCATATATTCCTTTCCGGGAAGATAATGTGACAGAGATTTATCAAGGTGTGCAGGCACTGCTTCCGGCAGAGTTTTCAAAATACAACCTGCAAATCCGCACGAATAAGCGTAGCATTGAAGAATTAATCCCCCAAGCACTACGCAGCAAAAAGGACAAAAAAGCCAAAACATTCAATCCGGCCGGGACAAAACCTTTAGTAACGGCCCTTTCCACCCCCTATACCCCTACAAATGGACTAAAGAACCGTCACATTGCTTTGTGGCAGAGTCATGGCTTCTATTATGAGCCCAAACTGACACGCTGGGAATGGCAACGCGCCCGCATCTTCCAGACGGTGGAGGATTTATATACGCAAAGTTATGTACTGCCTTTCCTGGTTCCCATGTTGGAGAATGCAGGAGCTAATGTGCTGATGCCCCGTGAACGGGATAGCCAAATAGCAGAAGTTGTCGTAGACAATGACGGTTGCCTTCACTCGCGCTCCGTTTATACAGAAAAGATAGGCGATAAGAACTGGATGCAAGGTACCGGTGAAGGTTTCGCCCATCTGCGCGATCAATATATCAATTTTGAGAACCCATTCCGTGAAGGAACTTTCCGTACTGTCGAGACGGTGAAAGGTAAGAAGGAGAAAGAAAGTACTGCCGAATGGATTCCTGAACTCCCGTCAACCGGACAGTACGCCGTTTATGTATCCTATAAATCATTGCCAAACAGTACGGATGATGCCCTTTACACCGTTTATCACAAAGGAGGAGTCTCCCAATTCAAAGTGAACCAACAGATGGGTGGCGGCACTTGGATTTATCTAGGTACATTTGGTTTTGATGCCGGAAAAAGCAATGCCGGAAAAGTTGTTTTAAGCAATCGTTCTGAGAAAGCCGGACGTATCGTTACCGCTGATGCCGTAAAAATCGGAGGTGGTATGGGAAATATGGCCCGCCGTATCTCTGATGCAGGTGCCACAGAGAATATTAAAAGTTCGGATGGCAATGCTGCCATAGTGCATAAAGAAATGCCGAAGATAGATTACCCGTATGAGATAAGCGGTTATCCCCGTTTCTGCGAGGCAGCACGCTACTGGCTTCAATGGGCAGGTATTCCGGACAGTGTTTATTCCGACAGCCAAGGTAAGAATGACTATACGGATGATTACAAATGTCGTGGTATCTGGGTGAATTACCTTGCCGGTGGTTCTACGGTTAACCCGACAGAACAAGGACTGAATATCCCGGTAGATATGGCTTTCGCCTTCCATTCAGATGCAGGAACTACGCTAAACGATTCCATCATCGGAACACTGGGTATCTACTATACCAACGTTTACAATGAAGAATACGCCAACGGAGCATCCCGCTATCTGGCACACGACATGACAGACCTGATTCAGTCAAATATCGTACGGGATATCCGCAGCCTATACGAACCGGATTGGACACGCCGCGGTATGTGGAACCAATCCTACTACGAAGCACGTGTACCCCGTGTCCCCACTATGTTACTGGAATTACTTTCTCACCAGAACTTTGCAGACATGCGTTATGGTTTAGATCCACGCTTCCGTTTTACGGTAAGCCGTGCAATCTATAAAGGTATGCTGCAATTCATTTGCTCGCAATACCACATGGACTATATCGTTCAGCCGTTGCCTGTCGACAATATGGCATTGAAAATGGTAGGCGAGAATGAAATAGAACTGACCTGGCAACCCGTAGCCGACCCACTGGAGCCAACGGCAAATGCTGAAAAATATATAGTTTATACCCGTATCGGAGATGGCGATTTCGATAATGGCGTGTTGGTAGATAAGAATACCTATCGCACCGCCCTCCCTGCCGGCATGGTATGCAGTTATAAAGTAACTGCCGTCAACAAAGGCGGAGAAAGTTTCCCGTCCGAAATACTCTCAGCAGGACGTGCGTTTAATGAAAAGGGAACCGTGCTGATAGTAAACGGCTTCGACCGCATCAGTGCTCCGGCAGATTTTGTCGCACCTGTTCCCGGAGATACTTTACTTGCCGGTTTCTTAGATGATCTGGACCACGGCGTACCTTATCTGAAAGATATCAGCTACATTGGTAAGATGAAAGAATACCGCCGTTCCATTCCATGGATGGACGACGATGCTTCCGGCTTCGGCGACAGCTATGGCAATTACGAAGATAAAGTAATCGCCGGAAACACATTCGATTATCCCGCTATTCATGGAGCCGCCATTTTGAAAGCCGGATATTCTTTCATATCTTGCAGCGATGAAAGTGTGGAAAATAAAACAATGAACCTGAACGACTATAAGTATGTAGACCTGATATTAGGTAAAGAATGTCAGACCAAAATGGGACGTGGCGGTGTGAAGCCGTTAGAGTTCAAAACATTCAGCCAACCCATGCAGGAAGCTATCACCGCATATTGCGGACAAGGCGGAAACATCTTCGTCTCGGGTGCTTATGTAGGAACCGACCTTTGGGACAATCGCCTTGCCCCGGCACAGGAGGCCGATAAGAAATTTGCAACAGAAGTCCTGAAATATAAATGGCGCGTGGGGCAGGCAGCTACAGAGGGTAAGGTGAAATGTGTAGCTTCACCGTTCCCCGCCCTTTCAGGCAACTATACATACCATAATGAACTGAATGCAGACAGTTATGTGGTAGAATCACCGGATGCCATCGAACCGGCAACAAAAGATGCATACACCATAATGCGCTATTCGGAAAACAATCTGAGCGCCGGAGTAGCTTACAAAGGCGACTACAAAACCTGCATACTGGGCTTCCCGTTCGAAGCATTGCGCACCGCCTCTGAAAGAGAAGCGTTGATGCGCGCTATCTTGACATTTTTTAATTAAACCCATCATCATCTATGAAGCGAAGACTTTTAATAATGTTCCTGTTGGGGTGCCTGCTACCGTTCGCGGTACAGGCACAACATGGCACATTCCGTTTTGCGCAAATTACGGACATCCATTTCAGCCCCAACAACCCCAACCCGACGGAAGACTTACTACGTTCCGTCGCGCAAATAAATGCGATAGACAGTATCGACTTTGTTTTGGTTACGGGCGACATCACCGAAGAGGGCGACCGTACCACTATGCTGAAAGTCAAAGAGACACTGGATTTACTGAAAGCGAAGTATTACGTGATCCTCGGTAACCATGAAACCAAATGGAGCGACTCCGGTTGTACTGCCTTCGGTGAGATTTTCGGCGGCGAACGCTTTGAATTCGAGCATAAAGGCATTCTGTTTCTGGGTTTCAACTCCGGACCGTTGATGCGTATGGCTTACGGACATGTCGTTCCGCAGGACATCCGTTGGATGACGGAAGAAATGGATAAGTTTGGAAAAGATAAACCGGTTATACTTGTCACACACTATCCGTTACTGGATGGAGATGTCGATAACTGGTATGAAGTAACAGATGCAGTGCGCCCCTATAACATTCGTTTGTTCATCGGCGGGCACTATCATCGTAACCGGGATTTGCGTTATGATGGCATTCCGGGTATTTTGATGCGCAGCAACCTGCGTGATAAAGATGGAAAACCGGGATATGGCATCTATGATATAACGAAAGATTCGATCCTCGTCTACACGCAACGCATCGGCGAACCGAAAAAGCAATGGGCTGCTTTCTCGCTGACTCAGCCCTATTATGATCGTAATGGAAAAGCAGAGAAATACCCCGACTTTTCAGTCAACACAGAATACCCGAATGTGAAAGAACAGTGGGTAATGCAAACCGGTGCAGGTATCTATTGTTCGCCTGCAATAGAAAAAGACAAAGTGTTCGTCGGAGACGATATGGGGTACCTGACTTGCTACGCCTTGAAGAATGGAAAGAAACTATGGAATTTCCAGTCCGGTAAGCGCATTGTAGGTACTCCTGCTGCGGCAGATGGTATAGTCGTATTCGGTTCTGCCGACCGTAACATCTACGGTCTGAACAGTAAAGACGGAAAACTGCTGTGGACTGTAAAAGCAAAAGCCCCGGTACTGGGTGCGGTAACCATTGAAAATGGAATTGCCTACATCGGTGCCAGCGATTCTACTTTCCGTGCTATTGATATCCATACAGGTAAAGTAATCTGGGCATATACCAGTGTGAAAGGATACATTGAAACCAAACCACTGGTAACAGCCGACAAGGTGATCTTCGGTGCCTGGGACAATACCCTCTATGCATTGAATAAGGCAGACGGCAAGGAATTATGGAAGTGGACAGGCGGTTTAACGCGCATGCACTTCTCACCCGCAGCCGTATGGCCGGTAGCCGCAGAAGGCAAAGTATTTATCACCGACCCACAACGTGCTATGACGGCTATCAATATAGAAAACGGAGAAACAGTGTGGCGCACTTTCCAGTCTATGGTACGTGAAACGATTGGCCTGTCGGAAGATGGAACGCGTGTATTCAGCAAGACCATGAACGACAGTATTGTCTGCTATGCCACACAAGGAGATCAACCCCGTGAATTATGGGCAAGCAACGTCGGTTTCGGATACGAACATGCACCCTCCATGCAAGTGGAAAAAGGAGGCGTAATGTTCGGCAGTACCAAGGAAGGACTGATCTTTGCTTTGGAAGCCCAAACCGGTAAAGTCTTGTGGAAGCATAAGATAGGTAACTCACTGATCAATACCGTAGTACCGCTGAACGGACGACAGGTATTGTTCACTGCTACCAGTGGCGAAGTGGGACTGCTACGAGTTAAGAATTAAAGAATTAATAATTAAAAGCAATATAGGACATTATGAATAAAATCAATTGCTTCGTTCCTTTTTCAGGAGCTGCACAAGCGGAAAAGACAGTAAAAGGCCTGCAAGAAACCGGCTTAGTGAATAACATTTATCTGCTCGCCCTACCGGACGTTACAGAAAACCTGCCCGGATGTAGTACCCTGCACATGCAATCCATCCAGTCCAGTGCGGCCATAAGAGACATAGCCGGACATAGCGATGCAGAATATACGCTGATCTATACAAAATATACGACGCTCGAACTGGGTTTATTCGCCCTAGAGCGTATGATACACATTGCTGAAGACAGCGGTGCAGGCATGGTGTATGCTGACCGCTACCAGGTAAAGGAAGGCAAGCAAACCAATGCCCCGGTGATCGATTATCAATTCGGCTCATTGCGCGATGATTTCGACTTCGGTTCCGTGCTGTTATTCCGCACAGATGCATTCAAGGAGGCTGCTGCCCGCATGAATGAAGACGAATATAAATTTGCCGGGCTTTATGACCTTCGCCTGAAAGTAAGCCAGAACGAAAGTCTGGTACACATCAATGAGTATCTGTACAGCGAAATTGAAGACGATACCCGCAAGAGCGGTGAGAAGATATTCGATTACGTGGATCCCAGAAACCGTGACCGCCAGATTGAAATGGAACAGGCTTGTACCGAGCATCTGAAAGAAATCGGTGGCTATTTGGCACCAGAATTCAAACAAATAGAATTTTCAGCAGGCAACTTCGAATATGAAGCTTCGGTTATCATCCCCGTACGCAACCGTATCCGCACCATCCGTGATGCTATTCATTCGGTATTGAAGCAGAAGACCGACTTTAAGTTCAACCTGATTATCATCGACAACCACTCTACGGATGGGACCACAGAAGCTATTGACGAATTCAAGAACGACGAACGCCTCATCCATATCATCCCCGAACGCAATGACCTGGGTATTGGCGGTTGCTGGAACATGGGTGTGCATCATCCCAAGTGTGGTAAGTTCGCTGTACAATTGGACAGTGACGACGTGTACAGCGATGAAAATACACTGACCACTATGGTTCGTGCTTTCTATGAACAGAATTGCGCCATGGTGGTAGGTACTTATATGATGACGGACTTCAATATGAATATGATTGCTCCGGGTATTATCGACCACAAAGAATGGACACCCGAAAACGGACGCAACAATGCACTCCGCATCAATGGTCTGGGGGCTCCTCGTGCTTTCTATACACCGGTGCTGCGTGAAGTGAAAGTTCCGAATACCAGCTATGGTGAAGACTATGCACTGGGATTAAACTTCTCCCGCCAATACCAGATCGGCCGTGTGTATGACGTAGTTTACTTGTGCCGCCGCTGGGATGACAACTCGGATGCTTCACTGGATATCGTGAAAATGAATGGTCATAATCTGTATAAAGACCGCATCCGCACCTGGGAACTCCAGGCACGTGTGGCGAAGAATAAGAGAAGATAAACACTCCATGCGTTTTCCGCACTTGTACCACACAAGTGTTTCTCAGATGAAATGCTTGTGTGCTACAAATGTAACGCAAGTGTCCCTCACATGAAACGCAAGTGTTATGCAACACACTAATAAGTAACCAGTTACAGCATTCAATATGAACCAAACCATAAACAATCTGCTTACCGAGCAACTTGCCTCCTGGGAAACGGCTCGTAACAACTACGCCGCCCTTTCGGGTGTGCAAGTGAAGGAACTCGATGTAAACGGTATTCCGTATAAGGTACAGTTCAATCCTGCACGTATCGTTTCTTCGGGAGCTAAAGTAGATGCCCAGTCCATCAAGGAACGCAAATGTTTTCTCTGCCCAGCCAATTTACCGCCGGCGCAGAAAGGAATTCCGTTCGAAGGACATTATAATATCCTGGTCAATCCGTTCCCTATCTTTCCCCGCCACCTGACGATACCGGAAGTGGCACACGTGAACCAGCGCATAGCCGTCCATTTCAAGGATATGCTGGCATTGGCACAGGCGTTGACGGATTACACAATATTCTATAATGGTCCCAAATGCGGTGCATCCGCCCCCGACCATGCTCACTTCCAGGCAGGCAACAAAGGTTTCATGCCTATTGAAAAGGACTGGCACGGACAGGTAGCAGGCAAAGTGGCCGATCACGGTGAAGCTACCCTCTGGTACTTGAATGACGCTCCCCGTGCGACATTGGTCATCGAAGCAACCAATAAGAAACATGCTGCCGCCCTGTTCGATATCATTTATCACTCACTGGACATCAAGCCGGGAGATGACGAACCAATGATGAATGTATTAGCATGGTACGAAGATGAGAAATGGATCGTATGCGTATTTCCACGTGAGAAGCACCGCCCGGCTTGCTATACAGCCGAAGGAGATGCCAATTTATTGAGTAGTCCTGCATCCGTAGACCTCGGTGGAGTATTTATCACACCGGTCGAAAAAGACTTTCTCAAGATCACAGCAGAAGATATAGCCCAGATCCTGAGTGAGGTATCACTTTCTGCCGAAGACTTCCATCGGGTGCGTCAGCGTATTAAAGAGAAGATATAATAAAACAGAGTATCCTTATAATTAATAAGATAATATGAAAGAGCCCAAAGTACACGTAGGCATATTGTTCGAGCCGCAAATAGAGTTTACCCTGCTGAATCCGTACCGCATCAACGGTATGGAAATCAGTGGTAAGCAGGTTGTGACCTACAACGAAGGCAGGATACTGTGGAACGGACGCCTTTATGACGAACTTCTATTTGAACCTGTAAACGAAGCCACCGACGCTTTCGAACTGCTCGATGTCACCATCGGCATCAACTTCCACTGGGAGCGTAAAGAAGACCAGCGCTTCCTGGGTTCTCTGAAGATTATTGTGGAGAACAAGAAGCTGACAGGCATCAACGTCATTCACGTAGAAGATTACCTGACCAGCGTAATCTCCAGTGAGATGAGCGCAACGGCTTCATTAGAGCTATTGGAGGCACATGCAGTAATTTCACGAAGCTGGCTTTTGGCTCAGATTCATAAGAACAAGGAGATTACGGAAACCCAGACAGAGTATTCCGCTTTCACCCAAACAGATGAAGAGTTAATCCGTTGGTACGACCGTGAAGACCACACCCGTTTCGACGTCTGTGCAGACGACCATTGCCAGCGTTACCAAGGCATTACCCGCGCCTCCACCGAAATCGTAAAGCAAGCCATTGCTGCCACCCGCGGACAAGTATTGACATCCGACGGTAAGATATGCGATGCCCGCTTCTCTAAATGCTGTGGCGGTGCATTCGAAGAATTCCAGTATTGCTGGGAAGATGTGAAGTATCCCTATCTCCTGAAACAACGGGATTTCCGTATCTTCAGTTCCAAATTCAATGACTTGAGTTTCGAAAACACCTTATCCGGTAGCGGATTACCAGATCTGACCGACGAGCAAGAAGCCGAGACATGGATACGTACTTCTCCACCCGCTTTCTGCAACACCACAGACAAGAAAGTCCTCTCACAGGTATTGAATAACTATGACCAGGAAACCACCGACTTCTATCGCTGGAAAGTAGTTTACACCCAGGAAGAACTTTCTGCACTGATTCTGAAACGTTCCGGCATCGATTACGGGCAAATCATTGACCTTGTTCCTATTGCCCGTGGAACTTCAGGTCGCCTCTGGAAACTGAAAATCATAGGAACCAAGAAGACGCTCACCATCGGTAAAGAGCTGGAAATACGTCGCACGCTGTCCACTTCCCACCTGTACAGTTCCGCATTCGTAGTAGATAAGGAAGACGTCTCTCCCGAAGGTATCCCCGCCCGTTTCATCCTCACCGGAGCAGGCTGGGGGCACGGTGTAGGACTATGCCAGATCGGTGCTGCCGTTATGGGCGAACAAGGCTATAAGTATGACGCAATACTGCTGCACTATTACATAGGCGCAAATATCGAGAAGCTATATGAATAAACAGAAATAAGAAAATACCATGAAACAATCTACCAAGAAAACCAGTCCGTGGGCATGGATACCTACCCTGTACTTTGCACAAGGTTTGCCCTACGTAGCCGTGATGACCATTTCCGTCATCATGTACAAGCGTTTGGGAATATCCAACACGGATATCGCTCTCTACACCGGTTGGCTCTACCTGCCATGGGTAATCAAGCCTTTCTGGAGTCCATTTGTCGACTTGATCAAGACTAAACGGTGGTGGACCGTCGTCATGCAATACATCCTTGCCTTTGCATTGGCAGGCATTGCATTTTCCATCCCCACTCCCTTCTTCTTCCAATTGACACTGGCAGTATTCTGGATAGTGGGCTTCACCTCCGCAACTCATGACATTGCGGCGGATGGATTCTATATGCACGCCCTGACGGAGCATGAACAATCGCTCTACGTGGGCATCCGAAGTACATTTTACCGTATTGCCACGGTAGCCGGACAAGGCTTGCTGGTCATCATTGCGGGATTGATTGAAACCGGAACCGGTCTTGAACCTGCCATGCTGCAAGTTCAAGTCTCACCCTCTTACACTAACACCCTGACCTTGCCCGACTTTGAGGATACGAATATCGACACACAAAAAGAAGCCTATTTCGTATATACCTCTCCGATAGTACAAGCAGGTGTCACCGCTACCGCTGATAATGATTCGGTAGATATAAAGACACGGATTGCCGAATTGGAAAAAGCGGTCAAAGCATCCAACATAGCCAACCACTTCGTTCCGGCCGAGGAAGCCAAAGAAGGCGATGCCACCGTAAAAGCAGAGAAAAAGGAGAGCACTTTCACCGCATGGGTACGTGAAACTTTCGGCGAGAAGCGCGAAGTAGCCGAAGGTGCTGTTGATAACGTTGCCATAGTAGGCGTACGTCTGTCCAAGCAACCATCTGCCGATGAAACCAAGATATTGAATGTCACCTTCAAAGACGGTGACCAAAGTATCAAACTGGAACAGAACAGCCTTTCCACCCGGTTCGAATTCACTGCCGAGAACTGGGACAAGCCTGCTTACCTACTGTTCAGAATAGATCATAAGATTAAGAACGAGACTTCCGCTACCTTCGAAGGTGCATCCGGTAACATTCCGTTTGCCTGGTTGATAGTATTCATCGTACTGTCCGGATTCTTCTTCGCGGTAAGTATTTACCACAACTGGATATTGCCGAAACCCGCATCCGACCGTCCGTCGAAAGACGTTACCGCCCAGAATCTGATGAAGGAATTCTTCGATACTTTCAAGAGCTTTTTCACCAAACCACAGGCAGGAGTCGCTATCCTCTTTATGTTGCTCTACCGTCTGCCAGAAGCACAGCTCGTGAAGCTAATCAATCCTTTCCTTCTGGACCCAATAGACAAAGGCGGACTGGGGCTGACTACCGGACAAGTTGGTTTCGTCTATGGTACTATCGGTATCATCGGCCTGACAATTGGCGGTATCATTGGTGGTCTTGTTGCTGCACGGGGCGGATTGAAGAAGTGGTTATGGCCAATGGCATGGAGTATGTCCCTCACCTGTCTGACATTCATCTATCTGAGTTATGCACAGGATCACTCGTTGCTGACAGTCAACATCTGTATCTTCATCGAACAGTTCGGCTATGGTTTCGGCTTCACAGCTTATATGCTGTATCTGATTTATTTCTCGGAAGGCGAGCACAAAACTGCCCATTACGCCATCTGCACAGGATTCATGGCACTGGGAATGATGTTACCCGGAATGGCTGCCGGATGGTTACAGGAAACCATCGGTTACCGACACTTCTTCGTATGGACCATTATCTGTTGTGCCGCTACCATCGGAGTATGTGCGTTCATCAAGATAGATCCGAGCTTCGGAAGGAAGAAAGAAGAGTGATAAAAAGTGATAAGCGGTAAGTGATAAGCAAGAAATCATAAATTATAAATCATGAAGAAATACATTCTCCTTTGCCTGCTCTGTGTGCTCTGTGGTACATCGCAGGCACAAAAGATAAGAATAAGGACAGGCATCGAAGTCCTGAAAGACCAGAATTTCAAGTGCCTGGAAGGCAAACGCGTAGGTCTGATTACCAACCCCACCGGAGTGGATAATCAGATGAAATCCACCATTGACATTCTGCATGAAGCACCGAACGTAAATCTGGTTGCCCTCTTCGGTCCGGAGCACGGGGTTCGTGGCGACGTACATGCCGGCGACCACGTGACGGACATTAAAGATGCCACCACCGGATTGCCTGTATATTCTCTTTACGGCAAAACCCGCAAGGCTACGCCAGAGATGCTGAAAGACATTGACGTATTGGTCTACGATATCCAGGATATCGGTTGCCGCTCATTCACCTATATCAGTACAATGGGGCTGGCTATGGAAGCTGCGGCCGAAAACGGTAAAGAATTTATTGTACTGGATCGCCCCAATCCGGTAGGCGGACTCAAGATAGAAGGCAATCTGGTAGAAGATGATTGCATTTCTTTTGTCAGTCAGTTCAAGATTCCGTACCTTTACGGACTGACTTGCGGTGAGCTGGCATTGATGCTAAACGGAGAGAAGATGATGGCAGCACAATGTAACCTGCACGTTGTGAAGATGAAAGGCTGGAAACGCAAGATGGACTATGTACAGACAGGGTTGCAATGGGTACCCTCTTCTCCACATATCCCCCATCCGCACTCGGCTATATTCTATCCGGTAAGCGGTATTCTGGGTGAACTGGGATACATGTCCATCGGGGTAGGCTATACGATACCGTTCCAGATGTTTGCCGCACAATGGGTAGAAGCAGAAAAACTGGCGGGAAACCTGAACGCATTGAATGTGCCGGGTGTTGTATTCAGGCCGATGTATCTGAAACCCTTCTACTCCGTAGGTAAAGGTGAATTGCTGCAAGGCATACAGGTACACATCATGGATATGCAGAAAGCTCCGCTGAGCGACATCCAGTTCCTGGTGATGCAGGAGATCGCAGCGCTCTATCCTGACCGTGCCGTATTTGAGCATGCCGACAAGGGACGTTTTCGTATGTTCGACATGGTAAGCGGCTCGGAAGAGATACGCAAGCGATTCTCACAGCGCAACCGCTGGGAAGACGTGCGCGACTATTGGTATAAGGATGCTGAAGACTTCCGACGATTGTCTAAGAAGTACTACCTATACAAGTAAGGAACAATAAACGCTTCTTACACTGAAAAAGTCATAAAGACATATGTATGTCACCCCTCATGAGATACGTATGTCATGGGTCATGAGAAGCCCATATCATGAGAGGTGAGATACGCTTCTCATCACAGGAGAGACCGGGATGTCATTAAAACAATCCTACAGCACATTCTGACGGGGGTGCCGGTGAAAGAAGAAAAGAATGATAAGGAAAAGAAAGGCGAAAACACTATGGTAAAAAGTAGCTACACTTCGTTTTTGCAGGAAATAAGGGGACTTATTCCGCAAGATAGGATATATACCGACGAACTACGCCGGTTGGCATGGGGAACAGATGCGGGTTTCTACCGCCTTATCCCACAAATCGTGATTCGTTCCAATAGCGAAGAGGAAATCTCCGACCTGTTGAGACTTGCCGACCGTTACGGTCTGCCAGTAACGTTTCGTGCCGCAGGAACCAGTTTGTCGGGACAAGCCATTAGTGACTCTATCCTGATAGTAGCCGGAAAACATTGGGAGAAGTACAGCATTTCTCCCGATCATGAACAGATTACCTTGCAACCAGGCATCATCGGTCAGCGGGTTAACGAGATTCTTGCCCCCTACGGACGTAAGTTTGCTCCGGACCCGGCAAGCGTGAAAAGTGCTATGGTAGGCGGCATCGTCATGAACAACGCCTCGGGTATGAATTGCGGCACACATGCCAATAGTGACAAAGTGCTTCTTTCCGCCCGCATTGTATTAGCGGACGGCACCGTGCTGGATACAGGGGATGATATTTCGCGTGCTTCCTTCGAAGCCACCCACCCCGATTTCTACAATCGCATCTGCGAACTGCGGGACCAGATACGTGCCAACGAAGAACTCGCTGCACGCATCCGCTACAAATATTCCATCAAGAACGTAACCGGATTGAATCTTCTGCCATTCGTTCGCTTCGATGACCCATTCGATATTATTGCCCACCTGATGGTAGGCTCGGAAGGCACGCTTGCATTCCTTTCCCAGATTACCATGCGCACAGAGTACGACTATCCGCACAAGGCAAGCGCCATGCTCTATTTTACCAGTATCAAGGATGCCTGCCGGGCAGTGGTAGCGATGAAGGAGTTGACAAATCGTAATTCTTCATCCCCGTCATCCGTGTCATCTGCGGATGAAAAATTAGTAAAAGGCGCCGAACTGCTGGACTACAAGAGTCTCTCTTCGGTAGAAGACCCTATCTACTTAAAGTATAAGCAAGAAGTTGCCGATGCCTCCGGCCTCACAGCCGTGCTGACCGAGACCAAAGCCCGCACCCGCGAGGAACTGGAACAGAATATCTCAGTGATCGAAGAGTGTCTGAAACCTTTCAGCACCTATATCCCCGTGCACTTCACCGACCGGCCGGAAGAATATTCCAAGTATTGGGCTATCCGCTCAGGTATATTCCCATCCGTAGGCGGTACACGCCAACCCGGCACTACCTGCCTCATCGAGGACGTAGCCTTCCACATCGAAGACCTGCCCGAAGCCACTGCCGACCTACAACAACTCATCGCCCGCCACGGCTACGATGATGCCTGCATCTACGGTCATGCCCTGGAAGGCAACTACCACTTTATCCTGAACCAATCTTTCAGTACCGACGCCGATGTAAAGCGCTACGAGGACCTGATGAATGACGTAAAGACTCTGGTAGTCGATAAATACGACGGTTCGCTGAAAGCAGAACATGGCACCGGACGTAACATGGCCCCCTTCGTGAAATATGAATGGGGAGAGGCAGCTTTTGAAGCCATGAAGGCAGTCAAGCAGTTGTTCGACCCGAAAGGGTTGCTCAATCCGGGAGTTATCTTCAATGATGACCCGCAATGTCACATCAAAAACTTCAAACCGCTGCCGTTGATTCCTATCGACGAAGCCAGTCCTGCCGAAAAAGTAAACAAGTGCATCGAATGTGGCTTCTGCGAAGTGAACTGCCTGTCGTGCGGCTTTACCCTTTCTTCGCGCCAGCGCATTGTACTGCAACGGGAAATATCACGTCTGAAACAAAGCGGTACAGACCCGGAACGTCTGTCTCTACTCGAAAAACAATACCGCTACCCGGGCAATCAAACTTGCGCAGGAGACGGACTGTGCTCCATGTCTTGCCCGATGAATATCAATACAGGTGACCTGACCCATATCATCCGCCAGGAAACGCTACCGAAAGGTAGCCTCGGATATAAAGCAGGAGATTTCGTAGCCAATCACTTTGCCGGTGTCAAGAGTAGTCTGCGCCCCGTTTTATCATTAGCCAATTTCGGACACTCCGTATTAGGAACCAAAGCCATGAGCAGCATTACAAAAGGGATGCACAATGTATTGGGCATACCTTTGTGGACGCCTGCCATGCCGAAGAGCTATAAAGTTACAAGCTACAAGCTACAAGTTGCAACAGCTACAAGTAACGAGCTACAAGCTACGAGTACTATGCAGAATGATAGCGCAACACTGGTAGCTTGTAGCTCTGTAGCTCGTAACTCCACAGCTGACAAAGTAGTTTATTTCCCCAGCTGCATCAACCAAACCATGGGACTCCCGAAAAAATCCCCCGTGGAGCAACCTTTGGTAAACAAGATGATCTCCCTCCTGCAAAAAGGCGGTTACGAAGTCATCTTCCCCAAGGACATGGATAAGCTCTGTTGTGGCACCATCTGGGAAAGTAAAGGTATGCTCGACATTGCCGATCGCAAAGCCGCAGAACTCGAAGCCGCCCTTTGGGAAGCCAGCGAGCAAGGCAAATACCCTGTCCTCTGCGATCAAAGCCCCTGCCTGCATCGCATGCGCGAAACCATTCAAAAGATGAAGCTCTACGAACCTGCAGAATTCATCTACACTTTCCTGCGAGACAAACTGGTCTTCACGCAGACCGACCGCCCCGTAGCAGTACACATCACCTGCTCCATGCGGAAAATGGGACTGGCAGATACAATTGTTTCCCTGGCAAAACTCTGTTCTACGCATGTCTTCGTACCCGAAGAAGTAGGCTGCTGTGGTTTTGCCGGTGACCGCGGATTCACCTATCCCGAACTGAATTCCTATGCCTTGCGCAAACTCCGTCCGCAGATAGAAGTATCCGGCATCACTATCGGCTACTCTAACAGTCGTACTTGCGAAATAGGACTGACTACCAACTCAGGTATCCCCTACGTCTCTATCGCCTATCTCGTAGACCAATGTACGAAGGGAATTGACAATTGAATAAATAACTTAACACACTTATTACAATGAACAGTCAGACCAAGACAAACAAGCGCATTCTTGCCCTCGACATCCTTCGCGGTGTCACCATTGCGGGCATGATTATGGTGAACAACCCCGGCACTTGGGGACATATATATGCCCCCTTACGCCACGCCGAGTGGAATGGCCTCACCCCCACCGACCTCGTCTTCCCCTTCTTCATGTTCATCATGGGTATCTCTACCTATATCTCCCTGAAGAAGTACAATTTCGAGTTCAGTCATGCAGCCGCCATGAAGATATTGAAGCGTACTATTATCATCTTCCTGATCGGACTTGCCATCGGCTGGTTCTCCAGATTCTGTTACTACTGGGCAGGCTCCCATGAAGGTCTCAGCTTCGGCGAACAACTCTGGGCATCCGTCTGGACTTTCGACCGCATCCGTATCCTGGGTGTCATGCAGCGCCTGGCCCTTTGCTACGGTGCTACCGCTATTATTGCGCTGACCATGAAACACCGTCACATCCCTTATCTCATTGCCACATTGCTGGTAGGCTACTTCATCCTGCTGATGTGTGGCAACGGATTTGCTTACAACGAAACCAATATCCTCTCCATAGTGGATCGTGCCATCCTCACCCCCGCACACATGTACAAGGACAACGGCATTGATCCCGAAGGTCTTTTAAGCACCATCCCATCCATTGCCCATGTATTGCTGGGCTTCTGCGTGGGTCGCATGATGCTAGACAGCAATAGAGCCGAGAGCCGCGAAGCCTTACTGAATTCTCACCTGATCAAATTATTTCTGGTTGGTGCCATCCTTACTTTTGCAGGCTTTCTGCTGAGCTACGGTTGTCCTATCAACAAGAAAATCTGGTCTCCCACCTTCGTTCTCACCACTTGCGGACTGGCCTCCAGTTTCCTGGCACTGCTCATCTGGATCATCGACGTAAAAGGATACAAGAAATGGTGCACTTTCTTCGAGGCTTTCGGTGTCAACCCCCTGTTCATGTACGTTCTGGGTGGAGTACTAAGTATCCTGTTCGGCAGCATCAGCTTCCCTTGGGGCGATGGTAGCATCAGCATACACGGATTCTTATACAAGATCGTTCTTATGCCGATATTCGGTGAGACAGGCGGTTCACTGGCCTACGCACTGCTCTTTGTAGCCATCAACTGGTGCATCGGCTATCAATTGTATAAACGGAAGATATATATCAAGATATAAGAGATAAAGGAGTTATAGAAGTTAAAGCCGATACTTCTGCTTATAATAAAAAGACTATCGGCTCTAACTCCCAGCGAAGCGATAACTCCTCTAACTCCTTAAAACAACAAGTAAATAATTAAACTTAAAACGATATGATATTAATAGCAGACAGTGGCTCTACAAAAACCGATTGGTGTGTTGTAGAGAAAGGTAAACTCATCCAGCAGATTTCTACGAAAGGTACCAACCCTTTCTTTCAGTCGGAAGAGGAGATCAGTAATGAAATTGCGACAGCGCTGCTGCCCCAGTTAACGACCAATGCCTTCGACGCTGTGTACTTTTATGGTGCCGGCTGTGGCTTCCCCGACAAAATAGCCATGGTACACCGTGCCATTATCCAACATCTCCAGGTTTCGGGCGACGAAGTGGAAGTAAATACGGACATGCTTGCCGCCGCCCGCGGACTTTGTGGACACGAACCGGGCATAGCCTGCATCATGGGCACAGGTTCCAACTCGTGTTACTACGACGGCAAACACATTGGTGCCAACGTCTCTCCCCTGGGTTTCATTCTTGGCGACGAAGGTAGCGGTGCTTGCCTGGGTAAGTTACTGGTAGGTGATATTCTGAAAAATCAGATGACTCCGGAACTGAAAGAGAAGTTCCTCAAGCAGTTTAATCTGGAACCGGCAGACATCATCGACCGTGTATACCGTAAACCATTCCCGAACCGGTTCCTGGCAAGCCTGTCTCCATTCCTCGCTCAGAATCTGAACGAGCCTTGTGTGCGCACGCTGGTGCTGAACAGTTTCAAGGCTTTCTTGAAAAGGAACGTCATGCAATACGATTATCAGCATAGCAAGGTACATTTCATCGGCTCCGTAGCATTCCATTATAAGGAGGTACTTACCGAGGCCGCACAGGAAATGGGCGTCCAAATAGGCACCATCCTCCAGAGCCCCATGGAAGGCCTGATTAGCTACCATAGCTAATCACCCCAGCCTCCATAAATCATAAATTATAAATCATAAATCTCATCATCATCATGGCATTCGTAAAAATATCAGAGCAACCTTCGCTCTACAACGACTTGGAAAAGAAATCTGTCCGCGAAATATTGGAGGACATCAACACAGAAGACCAGAAAGTAGCATTGGCTGTTCAAAAAGCCATCCCACAGATTGAGAAACTGGTGACACAAATCGTTCCGCGCATGAAGCAAGGCGGACGCATCTTTTATATGGGAGCTGGCACCAGTGGTCGCCTGGGTGTGCTGGATGCATCAGAAATTCCTCCAACATTCGGTATGCCTCCTACACTCGTCATCGGACTGATAGCAGGCGGTGATACAGCTTTGCGTAACCCGGTGGAAAATGCGGAGGACGATATGCGTCGCGGTTGGGAAGAGTTAGTTGAACGTAACATTACGGATAAAGATACCGTCATCGGCATTGCTGCTTCCGGCACGACTCCTTACGTTATCGGCGCCATGCAGAAAGCACGTGAGCACGGCATTCTTACAGGCTGCATCACCAGCAACCCCGACTCTCCGATGGCGGCTGAAGCAGATGTTCCCATCGAAATGATTGTAGGACCAGAATATGTAACAGGAAGCTCACGCATGAAATCGGGTACGGGACAGAAAATGATACTGAATATGATTACCACTTCCGTCATGATACAACTGGGCCGCGTGAAAGGTAATAAGATGGTGAACATGCAGCTGAGTAACCAGAAATTGGTAGACCGTGGTACCCGCATGATCGTAGAAGAACTGGGATTGGACTATGGAAAGGCAAAGGCACTGTTGCTAATGCATGGTTCAGTGAAAAAGGCAGTAGATGCTTATAGGGGGGTAACATTATGAAACTCCTCTCTTCCTTTTTCTTCATTGTATTGCTTGCCCTGCAAGCCAATGCACAATCCTTGCAACGTGTTGCCCCCGAACAAGTCGGCATGGATTCCCGTCATTTGTTGTACGCTGACGAAGCGATAGAAACCGCCATCGCCAATAAAGACATTCCCGGTGCCGTACTCGCTGTAGTACGCAACGGGAAGATGGCCTACCTCAAAGCATACGGCAACAAGCGTGTGTACCCTAACACCGAGCCTATGACTGTAAACACTATTTTCGATATGGCTTCATGTAGTAAATCCATGTCCACTGCCATCTGTACCCATATCCTGGCAGAACGTGGTAAGCTCCGTCTCTTGGATCCCGTCAGCCTCTACATACCTGAATTTAAGTCCTGGGTGAGCGAAGACGGAAAAGATAAGAAAATCATCCGCATCGCCGACCTGTTGACACATACTTCCGGTCTCCCCCCTTATGCCCCAACCAGTGAATTGGAAAAACAATATGGTTCCCCCAGTCCCGACGGAATGATAGAGTACATAGCCAGCTGCCGCCGCGACTTCAAGCCGCAGACCGACTTCCAATACAGTTGCCTTAACTACATCACCCTGCAACGCATCATCGAAACCGTCAGCGGACAATCCTTACGTGACTTCGCCCGCGAAAATCTATTTGATGTATTAGGTATGGCCCATACCGACTATCTCCCCTGCAAGCGCGATAAGGATGGGAAATGGATCAATACAGCAGATGCCCATTGGGCAACCTCTACCGAAGGTGACTGGCATAGCCTCATCGCTCCTACCGAGAAGCAATCCGACGGCAGCGTCCTCTGCGGACAAGTACACGATCCACTCGCCCGTGTCATGAATGGTGGTATTTCCGGCAATGCCGGCGTATTCTCTTGTGCCGAAGACATAGCTGTCCTCTGCGCCGCCCTGCAAAACGGCGGAGAATGGAACGGACACCGCATCCTCAGCCCATTGGGAGTAAAAGCTATGCGTACCGTCCCCCGTGCCACTGCTACATTAGGACGCACTTTAGGATGGGATAATTTCACCGCCTACGCTTCCAATAACGGAGATTATTTTAGCCCGAACACCTACGGGCACACCGGATACACCGGTACTTCTATCATCATAGATCCGGACAACGATACTTCCGTCATCCTGCTCGTCAATGCCGTGCATCCCGAAGACGGTCACAGCATGGTTCGTCTGCGCTCTCTGATAGCCAATGTCGTTGCAGCTTCTATCTATCCCACCCCGCGTATTTATACAAATCATTATTATAAGCGCTTCCTCCAATTCATGGATGAACCTGCCATTACCTCCAAAGACATCGTCATGGTGGGCAACAGCCTTACAGAAGGTGGCGGCAACTGGAACACCCGCCTCAACAAGAAAAACATCCGTAACCGTGGTATCATCGGTGACGAAGTTATGGGTATTTACGATCGTCTGCACCAGATACTTCCGGGACACCCAGAGAAATTATTCCTCCTTGCCGGTGTCAATGACATCTCACACGACCTCACAGCGGACAGCATCGTCAGTATGATACGCATGACCGTAGAGCGCATTCAGCGTGAATCTCCTGATACGAAACTCTACCTGCAAAGTCTCCTGCCTTTCGATGAGAGCTTCGGACGTTACAAAAAGCTAACCGGGAAAACCGACATGGTTCCCGAAATCAATGCACAACTGGAAGTTTTAGCTAAAGATCACAAAATTACATTCATCAACCTCTTCCCGTTATTTACAGAGAAAGGCACGAATGTGCTTCGCAAAGAATTGACCAGTGACGGCTTACACCTGAATGAAGAAGGATATAAAATTTGGGTGAAAGCGTTGAAAAAGAAGATGTAGACTCCCCTATAAACACAAGAGGCTGCCCGATATCGAGCAGCCTCTCTATCTATTTTATAAAGAGCCTCTACTTTACTGCCTCTAATTGCATATCAAATGTCAAAGTTGAATAACCAAGAATTGAACTATATCCGCTTTCTCCATATCCACATTGGTAAGGAATATACAATATCCAGCGTTCTTTCGTATGCATATATTGCAATACTGTAGTCCATCCAGAAACGACACCTGTCACACTAAAAGAAGATGGAGAATCAAAGTCCGTAGGCACCTTGGCGCCCTCGCCTTCAGAAAGCAGTACGCCGCGGTCTATTGCGCTGTAACCAACAAAATTACCATCGAATCTATCCCCCAGTATTATTGTACCATAATAGTATGTCGTAACTGACTGCGTATAAAGCGGACGCTCCCCATCGGGATTGTCTGGCGATATTTTCTTACAATAAATATACAAAGAATTCTCTGTTGTACTCTTGTAGTTATCCTTAATAGCAAATAATTCACCTACAGGAATCTTACTAAGCTTAACAGAGTCACCGTTATCACCTTCATATTTCGCCCCTTCTATAATTCTATCAGCCCGACCACCTATGATCAGATTCAATGAATCAATATAAGCTTCATTCCGTTCTCGCCAGTTATCATACTTACCTACTTCCTCTACTTCTTCACAAGAAGTAAATACACCTGCCAAGAGTAACAGGAAAGGTAGAAATATTAAGAGTCTTTTATTCATTCTATTAATTTATTGTATTACTTATTGCAACCCCTTCAGCAATGAAGTGATGCTAACACGGTCTGCAATGATGTTATTCAGTTCAGCAATAGCCACGCGTTCCTGTTGCATCGTATCACGATTACGCAGCGTCACGCAGTTATCTTCCAGAGTTTGGTGGTCAACAGTCACGCAGTACGGAGTACCAATGGCATCCTGACGACGATAACGTTTACCGATACTATCTTTTTCATCATATTGGCAGTGGAAGTGGAACTTCAATGAGTCGATGATCTCACGAGCCTTTTCAGGCAGACCGTCTTTCTTCACCAACGGCATTACAGCCAACTTCACAGGAGCAAGTGCGGCAGGCAATCTCAGTACTACACGGCTTTCTCCACTCTCCAGTTGTTCTTCGCAATAAGAAGCAGACATGATACTGAGGAACATACGGTCCACACCAATAGAAGTTTCCACAACAAACGGAGTATAACTTTCATTCGTTTCGGGATCGAAGTACTTAATATTCTTACCTGAGAACTTCTCATGCTGCGACAAATCAAAATTCGTACGGCTATGGATACCTTCTACTTCCTTGAAGCCAAACGGCATCAGGAACTCGATATCTGTAGCTGCATTCGCATAATGAGCCAACTTATCATGATCATGATAACGATAGTGATCATCACCGAATCCCAATGCCTTATGCCATTTCAAACGGATTTCTTTCCATTTCTTGAACCATTCCAGCTCAGTACCCGGCTTCACGAAGAACTGCATTTCCATCTGTTCGAACTCACGCATACGGAAAATGAACTGACGGGCAACAATCTCGTTACGGAATGCCTTACCAATCTGTGCAATACCGAAAGGTATCTTCATGCGACCGGTCTTCTGCACATTCAGGTAATTCACAAAGATACCCTGGGCTGTTTCAGGACGCAGGTAAATCTTCATGGCACCATCCGAAGTAGAACCCATCTCTGTAGAGAACATCAGGTTGAACTGACGAACTTCCGTCCAGTTCTTTGTACCGCTGATGGGGCAAACGATTTCTTCATCCAGAATAATCTGGCGAAGCTCGTCAAGGTTATTATCATTCAGAGCCTTTGCAAAACGTTCGTGCAATGCGTCACGTTTAGCCTGGTGTTCCAATACGCGACCATTTGTGCTACGGAACTGCGCTTCATCAAAAGCCTCTCCGAAACGCTTGGCAGCTTTGGCAACTTCTTTATTGATTTTATCGTCGTACTTTGCAAGTTGGTCTTCAATCAGCACATCGGCACGATAACGTTTCTTGGAATCGCGGTTGTCAATCAAAGGGTCATTGAATGCGTCTACGTGTCCGGAAGCCTTCCAGATGGTGGGGTGCATAAAGATAGCGGAGTCGATGCCGACAATGTTTTCGTGCAGCAACACCATGCTCTGCCACCAGTATTGTTTAATGTTGTTTTTCAGTTCCACACCCATCTGACCGTAGTCATACACTGCTCCCAATCCGTCGTAGATGTCACTGGAGGGGAATACGAAACCGTATTCCTTACAGTGTGATACGAGTTTCTTAAAAACGTCTTCTTGTGCCATTTTTTTATTATATCTATTAATTTTAATCCTGTTCTTTATTAAAAAGCGCCACAAAGATAGGGATTTATATCATAAGTCGGGCAGGTGGGGTATTAATTTATCTTATCGTAACAAACTCTCACTTTGCACTTCCGTCACAATCTGTCCGTCAAACAGATTGATGATGCGGTGGGCATACGAGGCATCATGTCGCGAGTGAGTCACCATAACGATGGTAGTTCCCTGCCGGTTCAGTTCGAGCAGAAGTTCCATTACATCTTGTCCGTTCCGGGAATCAAGGTTTCCGGTCGGTTCGTCGGCAAGTATCAGCATCGGATTGATTACTACGGCACGGGCAATAGCTACGCGCTGCTGCTGTCCACCGGAAAGTTGAGTAGGAAAGTGACCCGCGCGATGATCAATACTCATTCTTTTCAGAGTTTCCTCTACCCGGCGTTTCCGTTCCGAGGGTTTTATTTTCATGTAAGTCAACGGCAACTCTACATTCTCAAAAACATTCATTTCTTCGATCAGGTTAAAACTTTGGAATACAAATCCGAGCTTTCCTTTCCGAGTTTCGGTACGCTCACTTTCCTTCATATGCCCCACTTCAACACCATCCAAATAATATTTACCAGAAGTAGGACTATCAAGCATCCCAAGAATATTGAGTAAAGTAGATTTACCACACCCTGACGGCCCCATAATAGCTACAAATTCTCCTTTCTCCACTTGCAGGGAAATATTGTTAATCGCTGTTGTTTCCACCTCTTCAGTACGAAACACTTTATTCAATCCTTTAATTTCAATCATATTCTTTATTCTTTTATCAGTTTCAACTTATTACCACATTCTTTAATCCTTCAATACCAGTTCTCCCGCGTCCGAGAAATTCTCATAGCTTGAAATTACAACCTTCTCACCGGGTTCAAGTCCGCTTATCACCTCATAGTACATTGGATTCTGACGCTTAATCTGCACATTGCGGCGTACAGCTTTCTTCCCATCCGGAGTCACCACAAAAATCCATTGTCCGCTTGTGCTCTGATAGAATGCTCCGCGCGGAATGAGGTTTGCCTCTACCGGTTGTCCCAGTTGCAGGTTGATGTAATATGTCTGTCCGGCACGGATGTTATCCGGACGTTCACCTTCAAACACAAAGTCAGTCCTGAACTGCTTGTCACGTACTTCCGGATATACCTTTCTGACGCGTAATTCATAATCCTTATCCTGACGTTCGAAAGTTGCATTAAGCCCTTCCCGGACACGGTCGATATAATGCTCGTCAATAAAAGCCTCCACCTTAAAATCAGACAGAACATTGATTTGTCCGATTCTCGTTCCGGTAGCAATGGACTGTCCTATCTCCACATCGAGCAATCCGAGTTGTCCGCTTACCGGAGCTTTCACATTCAAGTCTTCACCACGTTGACGTACCAGCACAAGATTACGCCTCATATTGTCCAGACTCTCCTCAAGCTGCTCTACTTGCACACTGCGATAGATAGAATCCTGTTTCCGGCTTTCAACCACAAGATTGTGTCTATTGAAAGCCAGCTCATATTCTTCCTGCGCCTGCAAGTACTCTTCTCTCGACACAAGTTTCTCATCATACAGACACTTGTACTGCTCAAACCTCCGCTTTTGCCGTCCCACTTCAATATCAAATTGTAACTGATCTTTTTTCAGGCTCAGCCTGTTCTGTTCCATATCGAGCAATGTATTCCGCAAGAAATTCTGTTTCTCGGCCAATTGCGCTTCACTATCGAGGATACTGAGATTAAGCATCGGATTGGTGAGGCGCACAATCACTTCACCCTGCTTCACCATAGTTCCTTCCTCCACTATCTTTTCGGCTACCATGCCACCTTCCGTTACACTCAACTGCACTGTACGAATGGGCAATACTTGTCCGTTGACGCGCATATAGTCATTGAATAATCCCACCATAACCGGTTGTATATTCAATGTGTTCCGATCCACATGTACCCTACGGGTCCTATTACCAAAGAATAACCATCCGGCTGCTAAAGTTAACAACAAACCGGCAATTACATACGATATATATTTCTTTTTAAATCCTTTTTTCTGTTCGATAAGGGTATCCATCATTTCATTTACATTTTAATTAGATTATTACTGACCGATGTCTTTCTATTCACTGATGAAAGGTTCTCCTTTATAATAATTCACAAGCCGCTTTTTGAGATTATATTTCAACCGTGCATTCAGCTTTGCCGACCTTGCCTGCATAAGACGATTGGCACTTGCGTGTAGTTCGATAGCATTGATGAGCCCTTCCTCGTACTTACGGATATTGAGTCGATGGGCTACCTGCATGGCCTCTTCCTGCCGGACGGCCTGATAAAACTCATCGGCCTGCCCGTTCATGTCAGCCACCGCCTGTTCTATCTCACTGTACAAAGTACGTTGGGCTTCCTCCTTCTCATTCCGGGCAATAATAAGCTCCCGCTTACCTCTTTTCACATTTGATATCCGGGCCAGTCCATCGAAAATAGGAAAGGAAAGGGAAAAACCGACATAATATCCGCGTTTATTCCTGAACTGTTCCGAAAAAGGAATATATTCACTACCGTCCATAAAACGCGCGAATCCGGTTGATATCCCACCCTGAGCCACAAGTGTGGGAAATAACGCCCCCTTTGCTTCCCGATAAGAAAGTTGCCGGATGCGCAAAGAAGCCTCAGCGGCCTGTGCAGTAGGCAGAAACAGAAGTGCATGCCGGTAAATATCCAGAGGAGAGTCTTCTGTCTTGGCTACGGCTTCAAGGCTATCATATCCGGCTATTTGCAAGTCTTCATCAATAGGGAAATACATTTTCTCCTTCAGACGGATGATACTTATTTTAAGAAGATTCTTTTGACGGGTCAGATTATAACTGTCGGCAACTTCTTTTGCAGCCAGCTCGGCAACATCCGGCGAAGATTTCAGTCCGAGTTCTTCCATGCGCTTTGTACGTTGAAGATTTTGGATGCTCTCCTGCCATTGTTGTCCGGCCAAGTCTACCATTTCATAACAGAAAACCGTATTAAAAAAAGTCTCCATAGTCTCATAGGCTGTTATATCCTTGATTTCCTGTAATTGTTGTTTTCCCAATAAGATACTCACCTTTTGCATTCTGGCACGGGTGATACCTGTCAACCCATCGAACAAAACCAGTCCGGAAGAAATCTCATAAGTATTACTGAATGAATTTACATCCGTATAAATATTTGTCTCAGAATCCAAACCACGCCCAAAACTGAGATTTGTATTTACATTTGCTTTAACAGAAGGCAGAAGCTTGGCGATAGCTTCACGATAATTCTGGGTATAGTTTCTATTTCGGGTTTCCTGACTACTCACCCGCATGTTGTTCCGTACGGCATACTCCATACATTCTTCCAGCGTCCATATTTTAGTCTGACTGCAAAGCATCATAGTAACGGTCAGGAAAATAAAAATACATGCTACTTTTCTCATAAGTTTCCGGATATTGTTTACTGTAATATTCAAGTAATATATATCCAGAAGTATGCCAAACTCAGAACAGACTAATTTCCAAAGATTTAAGTAGAAACCACAGATTATATCAGTGTAAGATAGCTTTACACTTGCAGGGGAGATACTTTACAGAACACCATCCCGAATACCGTCCATTCCCTGACGACATAATGCTTCAGATTACCGCCATGCAAACGCATGATATAGCGTGAAAGACTCAGGCCGATGCCTGATCCCGCCTCCTTTGTAGTGAAAAATGGCACAAAAATATGCGGGAGTACTTCCTGAGGAATGGGAGTTCCATTATTGCGCACTTCAATAACCGTCTGACGGGAAGAAGTAATGACCGCCAGTTCAATCTTCCTGCCAGAAGCAGACCCTCCTTCTTCCCCTCCAAAAGCTTCCACTGCATTTTTCACCAGATTGACGAGTACCTGCAATACCTGGTTCTCATCAGCATACAGAACCGATATGTCCCCTTCCAGGATGACCTTTGCCTCCACTCCCGCTTCTCCCATCTTAGGGGAACAAAGATGAATCACCTTCCCAAGTAACTGTTTCGTATCGAGAGGTACTATTTGCGGCTGGGGAATACGTGTGAACTGACGATAGGATTCCACAAAATTCAATAGTCCCTTAGTAGTGGCATTAATCGTTTCAAGGGCATCTACAGTATTCAAGTAAAGGGAATTACCTGCCATTTCTGTGGCACGGGAACGGAACGAAAACAACAACGATTCACTTAATGAAGTAATCGGCGCAATGGAATTCATGATTTCATGGGTCATCACCCGGATAAGGCGTATCCACGATTCCATTTCCTTAGCTTCCAGTTCACTACCGATATTATTGAGTGTAATAATCCGAAGCGACATACCGGAAATAACGATTTTAGTCAAGTGTAGACTAACCTCTGTCTCTTCCCGCTCATTGGCGATCTTCAGAAGCTGTACCTCACCCGGTTTCAGATGAAGAAAAAGAGCAGGGAACGATTCATCTACATTGCGCAGTTGATTCAGATGGGAAAGGCTACTCAGTCCCAAAAACTCCGTAGCCGAATGATTGACATTGCGTACGTACCCCTCTTCATCGGTAATGATAATACCGGTGGATACACTCTCCACGATTGTCCCGAGAAATTCTTCATTCTCTATAATCTCACGCCTTGCCTTAACCAGAATGTCCTTTATGCGGTTCATCATCCGATTCAGTTCCTTTTCGCGAAGAGACATCCGGTTGGTGGAGAAGTGGAAGGAATAGTCACCGTTCTCCATCGCATTCAGCAGAAACAGGATATTCTTGTTGAACTTCCTGTAATTTCTGAACAGTCTGAATAAAGAGAATACAACTATAACCGCACATACCACACCATAAGCGATTTCTCCACGAACCAACAACAAAGTAGCCGCCACAAGCGAAACCATCAATACCAGCAGGTAGATTATCAGTTTGTATTCTATTGATTTAAACATTCTTTTATCTCCGTAGCCGACATCCGGTTAAAGTTCATACTTCCTTATTTTACTATAAAGCGTAGGACGCGAAATTCCAAGTTCGGCGGCTACAGCAGAAATATTGTTATCATACTTCCGCAATGCTTTTTCTATCAGAATTTTTTCCATCTCTTCAAGGGTGAAAGACTCCACGACAAAGGAAGTCTCATCCGGCGTACGCATATAAAAATCATTGGGTTGCAATTCCTGATTATCACTCAGGATAACAGCTTTCTCTATCGCATGTTCCAATTCCCGCACATTTCCGGGCCAGGCATAACTTTCCAGTTTACAAAGGGCCTTCTCGCCCAGTTTCAAATCACTTTTACCATACTTCCTTGCCAGACGACGAAGGAAAAAATCAGCTAGTTGCGGAATATCTTCGCGGCGTTCACGCAAAGGCGGCACTTCCAAATGAATTGTATTGATGCGGTACAGCAAGTCTTCCCGAAACTCCCCTTTCTTCACAGACTTAAACAAATTCTTATTGGTAGCCGAAATCAGACGGATATCCACCGAAATAGATTTATTACTTCCCACACGCGTAATGTGCCGTGTTTGCAAAGCCGAAAGTAATTTTGCCTGTAAAGGATAGCTAAGATTTCCTATCTCATCCAGAAAAAGCGAACCGCCGTCAGCGGCCTCAAACTTTCCGGACCTATCCGCTTTAGCATCCGTGAAAGCACCCTTCACATGCCCGAAGAGTTCACTCTCAAAAAGGGTTTCGGTAACAGCGCCCATATCCACAATGATGAGTGTTTCCGCAGCCCGGGGAGAGTAGCGATGTATCATTTTGGCAATAAGTTCCTTGCCGGTTCCATTCTCACCGGTAATCAGAACGTTTGCATCCGTTACGGCCACTTTCTTTATCATGGTGAGTAAACGTTGCATGGCAGGAGATTTTCCCCAACAGATATCTTCTTCTTTCTGAATATCCCGATTGAGAACGCTCTGTTTCTCGCGCAGTTTCTTCACCTCTTTACGGGATTGCCGCAGCGAATAGGCCGATTGCAGAGTTGCCAGTAACTTGGCATTATCCCACGGTTTCACCACAAAATCGGTAGCACCACCTTTGAGGGCTTTCACGGCAAGGTCTATATCAGCATAAGCCGTGAAAAGCACAACAGGAAGTTCTTCATCCGCTTTCTTGATTTCAGACAGCCAGAACAATCCTTCGTTACCGGAGTTGATACCTGCCGAGAAATTCATGTCAAGCAGCACCACATCCGGATTCTTATCCCGCAACTCGGACATAAGCGTATTGGGAGAAGTGAGCAAAACGATATTCTCAAAATAATCGCTCAAAAGTATTCTCAGAGCACTGAGCACATTCTTATTATCATCGACAATGAGGATGTTTCCTTTCTTCATTCAGGTATTTCTTTTAAAGGGTTTTCGCCCTGATTTACAATTTCTCACGAACAAATATCGTAATATTCCGGCAGAATAAAAAATTATCTTCTAATTCGTTTATTCGGTTTTCAATGATTCAATAGGATTGGTTGTTGCCGTCCTCCAGGTTTGGTAACTAACTGTAATCAGTGCTACTAGTGCAGATAATACACCCGCTATCAGGAATACCCACCAACTCAGAGAAGTCTTTACCACAAAATCGTCCAGCCAATTATATAGAAATACATAAGCTATGGGACAGGCTATCAAGAATGAAATTACGACCCAGACTACCACATCCTTGTTTAACAGCAACAATAAGTCAGTCACCTTCGCACCGTTTATTTTGCGTATTCCTATTTCTTTTATCCTGCGTTGCGTAGAGTAAAATGCAATGGCAAAAAGTCCGGCTGCCGAAATAATAAATGTAATCAGCAGTGCATAGCTCAGCACATTGCGTGCATTCATTTCCGCTTTGTATTGCGCATCATAAGTTTCATCAAGAAAGTGATATTCAAACGGAACATTCGGATTGATTTCCTTCCACATCTTTTCCATCGCTTGTATAGCATCCTGCGGGTTACCAACGGTCCGGATAAAAATAGGATTATGATCATCACGTGACAGATTCAGATACATTTGGGCACCGGGAGTCTCATGGAGTGACTTCACATAAGAATCACGTATCACTCCCTTCACCGTATAGGTCTTTCCGTCATTCTCTATTAGTTTCTGCCCAATGGATATATACATGAAAGATGCATCCACCGGATTGTCTTCCAAACCGAGAGCACGTGCCGCAGCTTCGTTTATCACACAATAGCGGGAATTCGCAGCAGTTTCCAGCCATAAAGGGTTCTCACCGGCCAAAAACTCCATATCAAAAAAATCAAAATAGTTTGGGGATACTTCCGAAAGATCTATCAATATGGCTTCATCGCCATCCAGACTGCGGACACCCACCCCATTTCCCATGCGTAAAGGTAAATCATATTGCTTCATGGCAACATCTGCAATAGCTGGGTTCTTCCTCAGTTCATTGCGCAGTGATTTATAATCGGCACCAAACGCTCCCCAACCATTCACATAAAACACATTTTTATTATCAAACCCAAGATCCTGAGATAAGAGGGTATCAATTTGTCTGCCGAAAAAGAACACGATGATCAACAGGCTAATTGAGGAAGTAAACTGAATGATAACCAATGCTTTCTGAAAAGCCGACATTTTCTTTCCACGGAATTTGCCGCCAATCGTTTCAATGATGCCAAACTTTGTCATCCTGAATGCCGGGAAAGAACCGGCAATCAGAATCGTAACAATTATCAGGCAGAAAAGGAATACATAAAGTTGAGGATTGTAAAAGTCGAGAACTGTAGTTGAACCTGTATAATTATTGAAGACAGGTAGCGTCAGCATAGCCAACAATAATCCTCCTACCACGGAAATAAAAACATAGACAGCCGTTTCTTTATAAAATTCCAATATCAAGGTTCTCCTTCCGGCTCCCTGAGATTTCTTGATGCCGATACTCCTGGCACGGATAAATGCGGTGGATATAAACAAATTGGTAAAGTTAATACAGCCTATTATCAAAATTACCAAAGCTGTGAAAACTAATATTTGCAAGAAGCTTTTGTCCCCTTTCACAGCATTATCAAACCCGGGCTCCGTCTTACTGAAATGTATATCCCTGACAAGTTCCAATCCCACCTCATTATAGGCATTTTTCAAAAAGTCACCCGCCCCGGCTTTATTGATTTGGGTGAGACGCTCCCCTATCAGATTTAAATCGGCACTGGGTGAAAGAATGAAATAAGTATCATAATAAAAGCCACTGTCCCATTCCCAGCTCTTGAAACTCCCGAACATAGGTAAGATAACTTCAGCCTGTATATGCGAATTACGGGGTATATCATACATTATTCCCGAAATAAAGAAATCATAACCATGCGACACAATTCGCTGCCCGATAGGATCTTCATCCGGAAAATATTTCCTGGCAGCCGACTCGGTAATAATCGCATTATTAGTTCCGGAAAATGCCGTTTCAATATCTCCTTCTTTCAATGGAAAACCAAAAAATGAGAAGAAGTTGTGGTCAGTCACAAGAGAGGGCACTCCAAAGTGAACCATATTATGAAAAGTCACCCCCATAGTCCTGCTTACAATCCGGCACATCTTTTCAATGGACGGAAGTTCTTTTTCCGCAATTTCACCCAGCGGTTTGAAGGAAGTAGCTGCCCTGATCGGTTTTCCATTGAGCTCAAAATTCTGCACGACTCTATACATTCTATCTCCATCCGGATAGAAATTATCATAGGTAAGTTCGTTTATGGCCCACAGGCCCACAACGATGGAAACCATTATGCTAAGACTGAGGCTACATATATTCAGGGTCCCTACTACCTTTTGCTTGTTGAAGTTTCTAATAAACTGTTTCATTGGGTCAATCGCTCTTTTTTAAGTTACAGCCGACTATCCGGCATCAAAGATAAAACATAATTGTTCTTCTCCACCAATTATATATCCAATTCTGTGCCAAAACGATATAAAGCTAATAATCAGAAGATTGATTGCGCTCAATCAAACAAAAGTGTTAAGTTAGTTTACAGTCAATGGAAAAAATAAGAAGTCATTCTATTGTTATTATGCGGCTCCCCGTAAATACATACACGATTTTTCAGTTCAATCTATATGCATTGCCCGTAAGACTCGTGTTATTTATTAGTTTGACAATATTGATAGTTGTCTTTATACAGCCAAATTCGCTATCTCCCCGTCCGGTACAATAAACATCATGATTTAAATTCTTATACTTTTCAAGTACACTTTGTACTGGGAGGTTATTCTGATAAACAGTAGTGGTAGAGATCGCATTTCTCACTTGATTCTCTACAAGTTTGTTTATGAAACTTATAGGTTCATCCGAACCGTGGTGAGGTATTTTTATAAAAAACACATTTCAATACTCAGATTACATAAAGTCAGACGACCTTCCATACTCAAGTTACGGACAGCCGAACCGGCATATTCCA
>ENA-UPWK01000473-UPWK01000473.1-human-gut-metagenome-genome-assembly--contig:-NODE-473-length-42455-cov-68.668979_pt1 | contig 42455 bp, 25 predicted proteins | sample MGYA00250048_ERZ773373 | MGnify/ENA primary metagenome ERZ773373 (study PRJEB29103, sample SAMN06112059) | human gut metagenome | biome: human gut; feature: ankylosing spondylitis patient; material... | reverse complement strand
ACGCGGACGGGAATCAGTCCGGAACTGTTCCGGCGCATCGGAAGTATCCTTACGGAACTGCCGGACGGCTTCACGCCCCACCCCACGCTGGAAAAACGCTTCCTGGCCCGCCGCCGGGAAGCCTTCCGGGAAGGGGGCCTGCTGGACTGGGCCATGGCGGAATCCCTGGCATGGGGCAGCCTGCTCACGGAAAACCACACCGTGCGCCTGTCCGGCCAGGACTGCCAGCGCGGCACTTTCTCCCAGCGGCACGCCGTCCTGCACGACTTCAATGACGGCTCCCTGTACACTCCCCTGGAAAAACTGAATCATGGCACCACCGCTTTCCGCATTTACAACTCATCCCTGTCGGAAGCCTCCGTACTGGGCTTTGAATACGGCTACGCGCTGGAAAGTCCGGATGCGCTGGTCATGTGGGAGGCCCAATTCGGGGATTTTTCCAACGGGGCCCAGGTCATCGTGGACCAGTTCATTGCTGCCGCAGAAGCCAAATGGAACCAGAAGAACCGCATGGTGCTTCTGCTGCCCCACGGATATGAAGGGGCGGGCTCGGAACACTCCAGCGCCCGCATGGAACGCTACCTCCAGCTTTGTGCGGACGACAACATGCAGGTCATCAACCCCACCACCCCGGCCCAATACTTCCACTCCCTGCGCCGCCAGGTGCACCAGAACGCGCACAAGCCCCTGATCGTCTTCACGCCCAAAAGCCTGCTCTCCCGTCCGGAGGCCGTCTCTCCGCACCGGGAATTTCTGGCCCCCTCCCGTTTCCACGAAGTGCTGCCGGACCCGGACGCTCCCGCGCCGGAACAGGTGACGCGCGCCGTCTTCTGCTCCGGGAAAGTTTACTATGACCTGGCCGCCTGCCGGAGGGAACGGAACATTTCAGACACAATCATTATCCGCCTGGAACAAATCTATCCGCTGGCCCAGGAACAGCTTACCTACCTGCTGGCCCCCTACCAGAAAGTGCGCGACTTCGTCTGGTGCCAGGAGGAACCCTCCAACATGGGGGCCTGGGGCCACCTGCGGAACAGGCTGGGGCGCCTCTTCGCCACCTCTTTCCGCTATGCGGGGCGGCCTCCCATGGCCTGCCCTGCGGAGGGTGCCAAGGCCCTGCACGCCGCCGCACAAAAAAGACTTCTCGCCACCGCTTTCGGGCCGCGGGCGCAATCCTGAACCCATCTTCCTCCCATGAGCGACATCCTGACCCCCAACTTCGGAGAATCCATCACCTCCGCCACCGTAGCCGCGTGGCACAAGCATTCCGGTGATCCGGTAACTAAAGGCGACACCCTGGTGACGCTGGAAACGGACAAGGTTTCCACGGACCTGGAGGCGGACGAAAGCGGCGTGCTGGAAATCCTCGTCCCGGAAGGAACGGAAGCCCCCATCGGCTCGGTTCTGGGCCGCATTTCTTCCGCTGGAGGAACCGCGACCGCACCGGAAAAGGAAAAATCCCCCATACCGCCTGAACCGGAAAAAACAACCGAGCCGGAAGCACGGGAGGCCCCCGCTTCCGCTCCTCCTTCCCCAGCGGCGGAATTCCCGGCACAAAAGCCGTACGAGGAGCCGACCTTCCCGGAACAGACGCCCGCCGGAGAGAACAGGAAGACGGAAAAGGAAACCTCTCCTCGCTTCATCAGAAAACCCATGAGCCCGCTGCGCCGCACCATCGCGGCCCGGCTGGTGGAGGCCCAGCACCAGGCGGCCATCCTGACAACCTTCAACGAATGCGACATGTCCTCCGTGATGGAGCTGCGCAAACAATTCAATGAGGCTTACCGGGAACGGTACGGAACCAAGCTGGGCTTCATGAGCTTCTTCATCAAGGCCGTAGTCAAAGCCTTGCAGGAAGTGCCCCAGGTCAACGCCAAAATTGACGGCGCGGACATCGTGGAAAACCTGTACTACGACATCTCCGTAGCCATCGGCACGGACAAGGGACTTGTGGTCCCCGTGCTGCGGGACTGTGACCGGAAAACGCTTCCGGAGCTGGAACTGGAACTCGCCGCCCTGGCGGAAAAGGCGCGCAGCGGAAACCTGTCCATGCAGGATCTGCAAGGCGGTTGCTTCACCATCTCCAACGGAGGCACGTATGGCTCGCTTCTCTCTACGCCCATCCTGAACCCGCCCCAGAGCGGCATTCTGGGCATGCACGCCATCCAGGAACGCCCCGTAGTCCGGGACGGACAAATCGTCGTCCGGCCCATGATGTACCTGGCCCTTTCCTACGACCACCGCCTGGTGGACGGCAAGCAGGCCGTGCAATTCCTCATTACCGTAAAAAATGCCGTGGAAAACCCGGTGTTCGAGTTATGAGGCGCCGCGGGGAAAAGCTAAACACTAAAGAGGAAAAACCAAATATTTTTTGACTTTCAATCACTTAGAAAACAAATCCCTCCATTCAGTTAATAGGATAAGGGACATTCCGGAAATATTGATTGACTGCTGTAAAAACCTTCTGAATCAGGAAAACCGCTTCCTCCACAATGGAATCATCTCAAGCATGTACAAGCAAATTGCGGCTTTCCAACACTTGAAGACAATCAATTACATTGACTAGCAAACCTGCTCAAAGCCTGTCTGATAGACTTACGGGAACTGTTGACGCTGCAGCCGTCATCAACAAGTTGATCCTTTAACGCCTTTTTTCAACGCAGATGCTCATTCACCCGTTTACATGGCAAAGGAATTAATGGAAGAACCCCGGCTGGGGCCCTTCCATTGAAAACCATTACATGTGGATGGCGATTCCCTCGGAAGCCAGCATGGATTCATGGATGGCTTCAGACAGCGTGGGATGGGCGAAAATGGTGGCATGAATATCCTCGTCCGTCAGTTCCGCCTGAATGCCGATACCCAGCGCGGCAATCAATTCCGTGGCTTCCGGCCCCACGATATGGGCTCCCAGGAGTTCTCCGTTTTTGGCTCCGTACAGGGTTTTTACGAAACCGTCCGGTTCTCCGGCTGCTACAGCCTTGCCAATGGCCTGGAAGGGGAATTTCCCCACCTTGTATTCCACGCCAGCCTCTTTGAGGGCGCGCTCCGTTTTACCTACGGAAGCCACCTGCGGGTAGCAATACGTGCAGCTCGGGAAAAAGCCCACCTGCCTGGGCTGGTAATCCGGATTAAACATACCCTCTACTGCCTGCACAGCTTCAAAAGAAGCCGTATGCGCCAGCAGCACGCCGCCGATCACATCGCCTGCCGCATACACACCGGGAATGGAAGTCGCGTAGCGGTCATTCACCTTGACGAATCCCTTTTCCGTCAATTCCAGGCCGGGAGCGGCAGGAACAACCGGCTTCACGCCGATGGCTACCAGGCAGACATCCGCCGTGATTTCCTCTTCCTGTCCCCTGCTGTTTTTCACGCTGGCCTTAACCTGTCCGTCACAGGTTTCCGTGACGGATTCCACGGAAGCTCCCGTCATCACCTTGATGCCCTGCTTCTTGAATGCCCGTTCCAGCGTCATGCAGGAGTCGTCGTCTTCATTGGGAAGCATCCGGGGAAGCGCTTCAATAAGCGTCACTCTGGTGCCGAATGAATTGTAAATGTAGGCAAATTCCGTGCCGATAGCTCCGGAACCGATGATGATCATGCTTTCTGGCCGCTTTTCCAGCACCATGGCTTCCCTGGAGCCGATGACAGTAGTGCCGTTCAGGGGAAGGCTGGGCACCGTGCGGGTGACGCAGCCGGTACAGACCAGGATATTCTTTCCCTCCAGAACGTTCACCGTTCCGTCGGCGGCCTTTACTTCCACCTTGCCGGGAGAAATGATGGAGGCTTCCCCCGTAACGGAATCCACCTTGTTCTTCTTGAAAAGGAACCCCACGCCGCCGGCCAGGCGGTCGCTGACCTTGCGGGAACGGCCGATCACTTCGCTCCAATCCACGCTGACGCCCTCCACCGTCATGCCGAATTCCCTGGCGCGGTCCGTTACAGTCAGGTAGGCCTCCGCGTTTTTCAGAAGCGCCTTGGTGGGGATGCACCCCCAGTTCAGACAGGTACCCCCTACCCGGTCGCGTTCCACGCACACCACGGATTTCCCCAGCTGGGCGGCGCGGATGGCGCCCACATAGCCGGCAGGGCCTCCACCAATGACGATGAGATCATATTGCATGAAATTACTATAAGGGCATCCCCCCTTGCGGGTAAAGAAGGAATATGAACATGCGACGCCCCGGAAAATAGTTAATAGGTAACAGTTAACTATTAACGGGCAACAGGGCGACAACCATTATCTAATCACTATTAACTCTTAACTATCATTGCCTCCCTTCACCCACTCCACCAGGTCCCGCATTTCCGCGGCGGTATCCGCATACAGGCCGTCCGTGTAAATTCCGTGGTCATATAAAATTTTCCCTTCCACCATGGTGAACACGCAATCCTTGCCGGAAGCTGCATAAACGGCATGGGACGCTTCGTTGAAAATCGGGCACAGGTTCGGTTCATCCAGGTTCAGGGCTATCATATCCGCGGGAGCCCCCGGAACCAGTGTGCCCAGCCCCGGCGTCCGGAACATGCGGGCGCCCTCCTCCGTCGCCATCTTCAGCGCCTGCATGGCGGGGAGCGCAGTAGCGTCACCGCTGTACCCCTTGGCAAGAATAGCGGCCAGCTTCATTGTTTCAAACATGTCCAGACTGTTGTTGCTGCACGCTCCGTCCGTTCCCAGAGAGACGGGAACGCCGGCCCGCGCCATGTCCCGCACGCGGGCGAAGCCGGACGCCAGTTTCAGGTTGCTGACCGGGTTATGGACAACCGCCGCTCCGGAAGCAGCCACCAGTTCCAGTTCCTCATCCGTCACGTCCACCATATGGGCCAGCACGGAGCGTTCATTCAGCAGCCCCATATCACGGGCATAGCCCACGGGGCGCCTTCCTCCGTGCAGGGAACGGCACTGCTCCACTTCCCCGGCGGATTCGGACAGATGGATATGCAGCATCATATCCAGTTCCTCCGCCAGCTTCATGGAACGCCGGAGCACCTCGTCACTGGTGGTGTACACGCTGTGCGGCATCAGGGCCGCCTGCACTCTGCCGCGGCCGGAAAATCGTTCCGCCTGCTCCCGGTACAGGGCTTCCGCACCGTCCCACCCTCCGTATGCCGGAGAGGGAAAAGCAAAAATGACCTCCCCGCCCACACAGCGCATACCCATACGTTCCGCTTCCTGGAGAACATTGGCTTCCAACAGGTAGGAATCTACAAACGCCGTGGTGCCCGTCCGCATCATTTCATACATGCCCAGCCGGGCTCCCAGGGAAACGATTTTATCCGTCAGCCGGGCTTCCACCGGGAAAATATGCCCGGTCAACCATTCCATCAGCGGCAAGTCATCCGCAAAACCGCGCAAAAAGGTCATGGGGACATGCGTATGGGCATTAATAAGCCCCGGCATCAGCAGCACATTCCCCAAATCTCTGCGGACGGTGGGCGTCCACCTGGCTTCCAGTTCTGCGGCGTCCCCCGTTTCCAGAATTTTCCCGTCCCGGACGGCGACAGCCGCATCTCCGGGAGCGCCGGACTGTTCCGCCTCGCCCAGCATGCGGGAAGCGGTCACCAGCAAATCACACGCTTGTTGTTCCATGGAGCAGAATGTACCCCACCGGGAGCGTTCTGGCAACTTCATCTCCCCGGGTTTGGGTATTTCGCGCCCATTTGATATTTCATGTTTGACTTCAAAAGAGAAAACTGCCAAGAATGGATTACAGTTAAATCACCATTTATCCCCATATGAACAAGACTATACTGTTAGGTTTGGCCATTGCAGCCTCCGTGTCTTCCGCCAGCGCCTATCATGCCGACAAATACGACGGCCAGTTCGGCATGTCCCTGGAAGGGGCTTACGGAATCGCCACCAAAGACGCCATGCCCAACGTGGCCGGCGGCAATCTGAGCATTTTCAACTATATTGAAACCGGCAGCATTGTTCATCAGATTTCCCTGAACGGCGGCATCCTGGCCGGTTCCCACCATCCCGGCGTGCAGGACCTGGGCATCAGCGGCCCTTATACCGCCAGCCTCCGTTCCACTTATATTCCGATGATGGCCGGTTACACGCTGAACCTTCCCATCGGCGACTATACCATGTTCTATCTGGGCGGCAAAGCCGGCGCCACCTATGGTGACGTAAAGACCACCATTCATGGCCTGGAAGACGGCAGCCGTTCCCGTACCATTTCCTCCACCAAGTTTTCCTGGGCTGCCCAGGCCGGCTTCAAGTTCAGCATCTCCAACAGTGCGGACTTCGTGCTCGGCTACGAATACTACCAGATTCAGGGCTACAATGACCCCGGCTACCACACCATCAAGCTGGGCTTCTCCTGGAATTTCTAACAAACAATTATCAGATTTATTACTGTCTTCCGGCGGCTCCGTTACACTACGGAGCCGCTTTTTTGCGTATGGAACGCCGGCCCGCACAACAGCAGAAAACAAGGGGACGGAAAGCTGATACGCATCTTTAAGCCGGAACGTCTCTCATCCGGAAAAAGGAGGACTATTTCTTCCGGGATGTCCGGACGCAACAGGGCCGCCCCCTCATCCGGGAAGGGACGGCCCTGGAAAGTTCAGCAAATTCAGAGAACCTTATTTGGCAGGCTTGAACGGTTTGGGAGACGCATAGACTTCATAGTCCTTGATGCGGCCGTTTTCCCGGTTCTGGCGCGGCAGGTAGCGGAAGCCTGAAAGTTTCTGCACCTTGCCCAGATCCAACACGATCATGTGCGGATGCCTGGGGTTGTCCCCCTGCCACTTGGTATGCCAGTAGGTGGTGGGCTGGTTGTCCATCACCAGGCCAGCCTGGGCGGCTTCCCCCGTCGTTTCATGGGAGTCCGCATAAACCACGGACCACTGTTCGCGGGGAAGCAGGTTGCCGGAGGCATCCAGGAAGTTCAGCTCCGCAATGGCAGCATGGGGGCCGTTGTCATGAGCGTTTTTACTGACAATAGCGATGTAACGGGCCTGGACAGGAGCGCGGAATTTGATTTCCTGCTGATCCGCCCCCCTGGCGAAGGAACCCTTGTGCACCAGCTGGCCGACAGCGGGGGCCACAGGTTTGCCCACGCGGAAGACATCCGCCATGGCGGGGTCCCTGTTGACTTCATAAATGGCTTCCTTCACACCCTTCACCGTGCCGGAACCTCCGTCCACGTCCAGCACCACGATTTCATTTTTCCCGGGCTTCAGGTATTCTCCGGGGCAATAAAGAGCCTGCTGGGAGCCGATAAACCAGAAGCGGCCCAGATTGCGTCCATTCACCCACACAACGCCTTTCTTCCAGCCGTCCCGCATATCCAGGTAGGTATCCTTGGGATTGGAAACGTTGAAATACCCGCGGTGGAACACGGGCTGGTCGCCCGCCGGCTTCTTGCCGGAGAAGGGAAGAAGCTCCACGCCCTTGCACGGGAAGTTGTAGATAAGGAAGTTTTCCAGCTTTTTGCCGTCCAGCGTGATGGGACCCCGAATGCCTTTGCGTTCGCCCTGGATCTGACCGCCGAAGTTGATGCGGCCCATGTTTTCCACAAAGATGTCCACCGTGTGAAGCCCGGAAGGAATCACCACGTCACAGGAATCCTGCTTATAACGGCGGTCCGCCGCCCCCTGTCTTTTGCCGTCCACGTAAACGATGGCGCGGTCCTGCATATTGTTCATCTTCAGCTCCCCTTTCACCGGGCCGTGTACCTTTGTCCGGTACAGGATGAAGCCCAGGCTTTGCCCAAGGGCTTCCATATGGACGGGATCCTTACGGATGGAGGGCTGCGGCAGGCGGGAGAACATGCCGGCTGTTTCCGTAAACGTGATGGGGGGCAGCTCCATCATTTCCGGCTGGGCGGGAGGTTCGGGAAGCTTGTACGTATCACCGTAATAATCCTGAATGGTCTGGCGGAAGGTGCGGTAGCGGTCCGTCAGGGTTCCGTTTTCGGAAATGGGGGCGCCGTAGTCGTAATTGGTTACATCCGGCGTGTAGGCGCCTTCCCAGTTCGCCCCGTTCATGAAGCCGAAGGAGGTCCCCCCATGCACCATGAAGAGGTTGGGGGAGACGTTATTTTCCAGCATCCACTTCAGGTCTCGGTTGAAACCTTCCGTACTGCCGCCATTCTTGGGCTTGCCCCAGTGGTCAAACCAGCCCACCCAGAATTCGCCGTTGATGCGGGGCGTTTTGCCCTTGTGCTTCTCCAGATTCGCAAAGGCGCCCTTGGCTCCGCCACCGAAATTCATGGCGGGAACAACGCCCGGAAGCGTGCCGTTCTTAATCATCCAGTCGTTCGGGCCGTCCGACGTGAAGGGAACAACTCCCGGAAGTTCCTTCCGGATAACGTCCAGATGCTTTTTCACGTAATCCTTGTCAGAACCATAGGAGCCATATTCATTTTCCACCTGGGCCATGATGATGGGGCCTCCCTTGGTAATCTGCAGAGGTTCCAGCATGGAACAGACTTTTTTAAGATAAGCCATGGCCGGTTCCAGGAAACGGGGATCCTGGGAACGGACTTTCAAATCTTCATCCTTCAGCAGCCATCCGGGAAATCCGCCGAATTCCCATTCCGCGCACACATAGGGCCCGGGACGCACAATGACCCACAGGCCGGCCTTCTGCGCCTCCTTGATGAATTCCACAAAATCCAGATTGCCGGAGAAATCCCATTTGCCGGGTTCCGGTTCGTGCACGTTCCAGAACAGATAAGTGCAGACGGTATTCATGCCCATGGCCTTTATGCGCTGGAACCTGTCCTTCCAGTGCTGGCGCGGCACGCGAGGATAATGCATTTCCCCGGAAATGATTTTGACGGGCTTTCCGTCCATCAAAAAATTTTCCTGATTAGTGGAAAAGACATGCCTGGCTCCGTCATTGGATTCCGGCAGAGGCATGGGAGCAGCCACGCAAAGATGCCCTGCCAGAAGCAGAACGGAGAAAAAGGATAATTTCATGATTATGGAATTAATAATTAATTACGGTAAATGCGAAGGGGATTATGATGAAAAACCTCCTCCTTTCAATTTAAAAAGGAGACGGTGACCCGGTTTTATTACGGAACGGCACCATCCTGTCTTTCAAGATATATTATTTGATGCTTTTCCTCAAACGGTACGCCCCGGCGCCGAGCCTCCAGCGTTTCCTTCTTCATTTCTTCATCCACCCAGTACAGGTGCGACTCCAGCGGATTGTAAATTCTGGGGGAACAGAACCGGGTGGGAGATTCCGGCCAGCGTATCCAGCGCCAGCAGGCGACATGCGTGTAGGGTTCCCTCCAGCCGGGAATCCAGACGCAAAGTTCATAAAGACGCTGCTGGGCACGGTGAAGAGCCAGCTTCAGGGAACTGGTATCCGGGGCATTGCGTTCCGCATCCAGGGCGGCATCCAGTCCAGCGTCCGACACGGCAACAATATTATTCGTATTGCCTACGGGATTTCCGCGGGCATCATACGCCAGTTCGGAAGAAAATGTTTCATACAGCCGTGGGAACGGCGTCTGCAGCGGCCACGCCCACAGAGCCGCCTGATACCGTTTTTCAAAAACCTTACGGGAACAGACACTGTAGGTAAGAGAATCCAGACGCAGGTCCACCCCGCACTTCAGGGCCTCCTGCCGGAGAATGGAACAGACGTTGGTCATCAGGACGGATGAATCCGCAAACGTCAGTTCCACCACCAGCCGTTCTCCCCGTTCATTTTTCAGCACGTCGTCAGTCCCCATTTCCCGGTAGCCGGCGCGGGCAAAATATTCCATGGCTTTTTTCTTGCTGTATTCCGGAGCTTTCAGCGGAAGAGTCAGGTCTCCGTACCCCTCCATGTAGGAACCGAGCCTTCTCATATTCCCGCGGAACAAAGTATCAATCACCAGGCCCATGTTCACGGAATGCGCCAGCCCTCGGCGGATATCCGGATTGTTCAACAGTTTGTCCGAGCAATTCAGATACAGTCCGTACGGGGGACAGGCATAATTGGCTTCCAGACTGTATTTATCTATATAGCCCCGGTGCACTTCCGGAAGCTCCAGCCCCGTTTCCCACACCTCCGGCTTACGGACGTTCATGATGTCCAGTTCCCCGCGGCGGAACATTTCAACCGCCTTGTTTTCCATGTTTACAAACACATGTTCCACCTGGTCCGCATTGCAGGAATGGCGGTAATACTTCCTGTCTTTCGCCCACCAATTTTTCACGCGGGCCAGGGTAATGCTTTCTCCTATCCGGATTTTAGCGGGAACAACCATGTAGCCACCCGTATTTGGAGGGACTTTCCACTGGTAGCGTTCCAGAAACAGAGCGTTGAAATCATGGTAAAAACCGGGATGGGCCGGATGAAAATCCGCACAGGCCATGTAAGGCAGCAGCGGCCCGCGGGACGGCAGCGTAAGGGCAATGACGGAATCCCCGTATACCGTAATCTGATCATACATGGAACGGAACAGGGTAGTCCAGAACGGATCCCGGGCAAAACCGGACGTACGGAGGCAAATGTTCAGCAGAAAATCCTGCGCTTTCACGATGCGTCCGTCCGAATAGGCCGCTTCCGGATCCAGATGATAAAAAACGGTTTTTCCGTCTGCGGACAAGGCCCAGCGGTCCGCCAGGCCCGGAATGGGACGGAAGGTTTCCGGATGAAGCCCCACGAGGGGAAGCCACACGTTGTCAATGGCGGAGTAATTGAAAAAATTTTCACTTCCCGGCCCGAAAGCGCGTAAAGTTCCGGGAAACGGAGTATTGATCCACAACCGGACTCTTCCACCCTTGACGGCGCGCGGATCACCCACATCCGGCTCTTCCATTCCGGTTTGCCATTCCAATCCGTCCGGAACGTCTTCCAGAGGAAGAAGGCGGATATGGTCTTTCAATAACAGCCTTTTCCTGATGCGTTCCACGGAACGGGACTGTTCCGCCAAACGCCGGCCGTCCCCTTCCCCACGGGAAACGACCAGAAGTTTTTCCTTCCTCTCCCCTTCAGCCAATTCACGGCGCAGCTCCCGTTCCACGGCCCTGTTCCAGCGTTCCACAAAACCGTCAAATACGGCAGGCATCCCCCTGCCGTCCATCCGGCCGGAAAATTCATGCCAAACATTCTTCTCACGCTGGGAAAAGTAGAAGACACCTCCCAGAAAGACGGAAAGGGCCAATGCCCCCAGTATGGATATCCAGCGCAACACAACTCAGATGGCCGCCACATGTTAACCGATTCCGGAAACTACGGAAAACAGAAAACCCATCTTCCGCGCGGAACCGTTCACTTCGCCTGAAACAGTCCGCAAGACGGAAGATGGGGGAGCAATCAACAATTAATATTGAAAGGAACTTAGAATTCGACCGTCACACCGCCGAAGATTCCGAATCCACGGGCTTCACGCGGGCCGAAGTTATAATCATTCGTCATGATGAACTTCTGGTCAAACAGGTTTTCCAGACGCACATGGAGGGACACATTGTCCGTTGCCTGGTAACGGGCAAACAGGCGCGCCGTAAAGAAATTGTCCAGACGGGCATAATTGTAATCCGTGCGTCCCATGGCGGCCGTTACGCCGAAGCCGACCGTCAGCTTTTCAACCGGGGAGGTATAAACTTCCGCGTTGATGGTGTGGCGGGCGGTATTGGCCATCTGAATGGTCTCGTATTTGCCGATGGAATCGCGCTTGGGCATCGTGAAGGTGTAATTGGCATAATAGCCGCTGTTCCACGCGTCCTTGAACTGTCCCTTGAACGCCACTTCCACGCCGTAGGAAGTGCAGTGGGAATAATTGGTGTAAGTGGTATAGGAATTAGGCCAGGTACCTACGCTCTTGGTGCCGATTTCATCGTCGATACGGGTCCAGAAGCCCGTCACGGAAGCATAATGGCCGTCCGCCAGACGCTGTTCCACCCCCAAATCGCCGCCCAGGGACTTGGACACATCCAGATCAGGATTGCCAACATACCCGTAATTGGCGGCGTACTGCTCAAAATAGGTGGGCGCGCGGAAACCGGATCCTACGGAACCGAAAATACGGGTGGGAGAATCCTTGCCCGTCACTTTCCAGGAATTGGAATAACGCCACGTAAAATGATTGTTCCAGACGGAATCATGTTCCAGGCGCAGGGCCACGCTGGCGTCAAAGCTGTCCGTGGGTGACCACATTTGCTCCGCAAAGAAGGCAAGCGTGCTCTGCCATTCATCCTTGGCAACGTAATTGTTTTCGCTCATGTAGTCGGAACGGTCCCAGGCCATGCCGGCGATGGTTTTCCATTCCTTGTTCCACGTCAGCGCATTACGCCACTCCGCCTGAAAACGGCGGTTGCGCATCACGTTGGGCTGGAAGTCAAATCCGGGAGTATGGCAGGAATAATCCATGTTGTAATGCCCCACCATGAAGCTGGTTGACCACAGCTTGGAAATTTCCGCATCCACACGTCCTGTCACCAGGTTGCTGCGGTTCTTGTCTTCCGTATTGTACAAATGGGGATCCGGAACGGAAGGCCACTGGTTATAATCCACATAAGGCGTGGGATATTCAAAGTAGGAATCCAGGCGGCGATAGGTAAAGCTCACCTTCACCTTGTCATTGATGTCATAGCCCAGGCGCACGGCTTCCTGCCACTGGCGGAAATCGTTCATGCCTGTCCTGTTGTCATAAATGGCCGGATAGATTGACGGATCGTTTTCCGTAGTTTCAAACCCGACGCCTACAAAATAGGAAAGCTTCTTGATCTTGCCGGAGGAAGTGACATAGCTGTTGAAAGAGCCGAAGGAACCGGCCTCCGCAAAAATCCGGGTTACGGGATCGCCTTCCCCCTCCGGAGTATCCATCGCGACGACGCCTCCAATGGCGCCGGAACCGAAGACGGCGCCCTGCGCGCCTTTCACCACTTCCACATTGCCCACCGTAAAGAGATTGGTGATGCCCAGCAGCTTGTTGCCGGACATGTTGGCATCACTAATACGCATGCCGTCAACCATGGTCAGGGTATAGGTATCCTTGTTCATCCCGCGGATGACGGTGTTGCTCACGGAACCGCGCTGCCAGGTGCCGCCTCCGTCCAGCGTGAAAACGCCGGGCGTCTGGGAAAGGACTCCCGTCAGGGTTTCAATGCCCGCTTTCTGGAATTCTTCCGGATCAATGATGGAAACGGACACTCCGGACCGATTGTACGGCACGCCCACAAAGTGGGACGCCATGGTCAGTTCCGGCATAACCTGCATGGTTTCCGTTTTGACGGAGGGCTTGGAGTCTTCCTTTTTAGCGGACTCGGCAAGAGAGGACTGGCCTGCGAATGCGGCAAGGCCAACAGCAATAGCGCCCATTTGAAGGGCTTTCTTCGTATAAAGCATGGTTGTAGTGCCTTACGTTCGGTAACTCGCCGAACAGTTGGACAACCTCACAGGCTGGTTTTCTGGCTTGCGAGGCAGGCTCGCTTACAGTGGCGGTACCGCTCCGGACTCACACCGGTATTCCCCATTTATTTCCTGCCCGGCTACGAGCGTCCCTGAGGTCTGTAACCCTTCCCATAAGGGTTCATGGGACGGATGAAATACCAAAGAGACCGGTATGACAAGACAAAAAAATTTTCTTTGAACATTCCGCCGCTCTGCGAACGGTTCTTTTTTCAGCGACCCTCCCTTCACCACTCTTTTCCGCACAGGGCTTTCCATTTTTGTCTTGTCACTCCCGGCGCATACAGGACATGATGCGCTCATGACGCGCCTTGTTCCTACCTTTCCGCGACAGGGAAGACTTCCCGTTTCCGGCTCCGAGGAATGCCGAACTTGCGAGGCGTTTCCTTTCTTTCTCCGGCACGGGCGGCCTTTTGGCCCGCTGGTCCCAACTACTGTGGCATGAACGTTTTTTCACATGGCGGAGATTTAAAATCCCTGGCGGCGGAATCCGGCCGCCAGGAACGGGATATTTTGGACTTCAGCGTCAACCTGAGGCCGGAAGGAATGCCGGAGTTCATCGTTTCAGCATTGTGGAAGGCCATGGAAAACGCAGTACCCTACCCTTCTCCGGACATGGCGGATTTGCGGGAACTGGCGGCGGTCCATTATGGGCTTCCTTCCGGCTGCTTTGCATTTGGAAACGGGGCCAATGAACTCATTCACGCCCTTCCGCGCGCATTAAACCTTAAACAGGCCGTCATTCCGGAACCCGCTTTTTCCGAATACAGGCTGGCCTGTCTGCGCCACGGCACGGATGTTTTTTCCTTCCGGACGGAGGAACGGAATTCCTTCCTTCCGTCTCTTCGCGGCCTGGCAGAACAGGCCGCAGACGGAAACGCCGTTTTTCTGGCGAATCCCAGCAACCCGTCCGGAGGTCTGCTGGACGCAGCGGCCTTGCGCAGAACCGTTCAGAGCCGCCCCGAAGTCATCTGGATCATTGATGAATCCTTCATGGATTACGCAGAAGGAACAAAATCTCTGTTCCGTGAAGCATCCCATTTTCCCAACCTGGTGGTTCTGCGCTCCCTGACCAAGTTTTACGGCATGGCCGGCATCCGGTGCGGTTTTTCCATCTGTGCCGCTCCGCTCGCAGAGCGGCTGCGGCAATCCCTGCCCGCCTGGAACGTGAACGCCTTTGCGGCGGCTGCGGCGAGGGCCGTGCTGGAACAACCTTCCTCCTGGGCGGACAGGGAACGCGCCCGGAACCGGGAACGCCGGGAAGACCTGTTCTGCAGACTCTCCTCCCTGCCGGGAGCCGCCGTACTCCCGTCTGCAGCCAACTTCCTGCTCTTCCGCCTGTCGGGAGCGCCTCATGACCTGGCAACCCGGCTCCTGAAAAAATATGGCATCGCGCTGCGCGACTGCTCCAATTATCCGGGACTGGAAACGGGCGGCTGGTTCCGCTCCGGCGTCCGCACGCCGGAGGAACACGCCCTGCTGGCAGAAGCTCTGCGCGCCGAACTGGCGGGAAACGGCCCTTCCATTATCCGTAAATCGCCCAGACCGGCCCTGATGATTCAGGGCACCTGCTCCGATGCGGGAAAAAGCGTGCTCACGGCAGCCCTGTGCCGCATTTTCCTTCAGGACGGCTACCGGGTGGCTCCGTTCAAGGCGCAGAATATGGCTCTCAACTCCGGCGTAACCGCTCTGGGAGAGGAAATGGGCCGCGCCCAGATGGTACAGGCCCAGGCCTGCCGCATTGATCCGGATGCCAGAATGAACCCCATTCTTCTCAAGCCCCATTCCAATACCGGCTCCCAGGTGATCGTGATGGGGCGGCCCGTAGGCAGCATGGACGCGCGGGAATACTTCACGGCCAAAAGGCGCTTCTGGCCGGACGTATGCAAAGCATACGATTCCCTGGCGGATGAATATGAACTCATCTGCCTGGAAGGGGCCGGAAGCCCCGGAGAAATCAATCTGAAATCAGCAGACGTGGTCAACATGAACATGGCCCGCTACGCGCGTGCCAGGGTTCTGCTCGCCGGGGACATTGACCGTGGCGGAGTGTACGCCTCCTTTCTGGGAACGTGGATGACATTCGCCCCGTGGGAAAAAGAACTGCTGGCGGGGTTCGTGGTCAACAAATTCCGAGGAGATCCGGATCTGCTGGCCCCGGCGCACAGCTACATGCGGAACCGTACGGGCAAGCCTGTGCTGGGCGTCATCCCGATGATGCGGGACATCAACATTCCGGAAGAAGACCGCGCCACGCTGCCCCCTGGCCACGGGGAGCACGGGAAACATGCGGATTGCCTGGACGTGGTCGTGGTCATGCCCGCCCACGTCTCCAACTTCACGGACTTCGCCCCGCTGGCGGCGGAGCCGGATGTCCGGCTCCGCCAGGTGCGGACACGGGAGGAATGGGGAAATCCGGACCTGGTCATCCTGCCCGGCACTAAAAGCGTGGCGGCGGATTTGGCCTCTCTCCGTTCCGCCGGGCTGGAAGCACCCATCCGCCGTCATGCCGAAAAGGGAAAGTGGATTCTGGGCGTCTGCGGAGGACTGCAAATGCTGGGAACGGACATTCTGGACCCGCTGCACATGGAATCCTCAGAGGAGCGTACGCCGGGACTGGGGCTGCTGGAACTTTCCACCACTTTCGCCTCAGCCAAAACCCTGATCAACGTGCGCCGGGCAAGTACGCCGCTGCCCGTCCCCGCGGCAGGCTATGAAATCCACCACGGCGTCACCAGCCATAAAGAGTCCAGCCCTCCAGTCATGTTCCGGGAAGACGGTTCCCCCTGCGGCTATGGCAGAGGCCGTATCTGGGCTACGTACCTGCACGGCATGCTGGACGGAGACCAGTTCCGCCGCGCATTCATCAACATGGTCAGGAAAGATTCCGGGTTGAAGGTCAACCCGGCCCTGCACACCGCCTATGACCTGGACGGAGCGCTGGACCGCCTGGCTGACGTGGTCCGGAAACATCTGGACCTGAAAACCATTTACCGAGCTCTCCAACTGAAACGCTGACCCATGTTCCCGTGCCCGTTCATCCTGCCTGCGGCCTTCCTGCTGGATATTCTGGCGGGAGAACCGCCCAACAGATACCATCCCGTCTGTCTGATCGGCCGGTGCGCGCGCCGCATGGAAACACTGGCGAGGCAGAGGTGGGGAGGAACTTTTCATGCGGGAATGGCTGCGGCGCTGGCTACCTGCGTTTTTGCATGGTCCGGATGCGTGGCTCTCTTCCTTCCATTTTCCTTATTATCCTCCCCCTGGGCATCCTGGATTCCGTCTGTTCTGGTCATTTACATCTGTATGGCCCCGCGCAGCCTGGCCGAGCATGCCCGGAACGTGGAAAACGCCCTGCGCAGCGGGAACGAGGAAGAGGCCCGGCGCTCCGTCTCCATGATCGTGGGACGGGATACGGAACGGCTGGACCGTCACGGCATGGCCAGAGCGGCCATTGAAAGCGTGGCGGAAAATCTGACGGACGGCGTCTTTTCCACCTTATTCTGGGCTACAGCAGGCAGCTTGGCAGGGGGCTCTTTCGGCGCGGCCTCTGCCGCGCTGACGCACCGCGTTTTCAATACTCTGGATGCCATGTGGGGAAAAAAGAACGACCGGTACAGACACTTCGGCACCTTTGCCGCCCGCACGGACGATGCTCTCAATTTTATCCCCGCTCGCCTCATCCTGCCATGCATTTCCCTGGCGTCCCTCTTCGTGAAAGAAACTTCCGCACGGAGGGCGTTCACCACGGGCTGGACCTTCCGCCGCGCCCATGCCAGCCCAAACTCCGCCTGGAGCGAGGCTGCCTTCGCGGGAGCGCTGGGCCTCAGCATCGGCGGCCCGGTCTCCTACAAGGGGATTCCTGCGGACTACCCGTGGATAGGGGCCGGACGCACGGAAGCCACCGTCAAAGACCTGTCCCTGGCCATACGCCTCATGTGGATGACCGCCGCCGCGGGCACGGCGATCTTTTCCCTCATCCTCTTTTTCATTCCCCGCTTCTGACCATCATGAACAGACTGCATATCCCCCCCCTGGACGAACAGGCGGCCAAAGCCGCCCTGGATCATCAGAAAATACTGGCCAAGCCCCCCCTCGCCCTGGGGAAGCTGGAACCCGTAGCCATCCAGATTGCCGCCATGACCGGCAACCCCGCGCCGCGCCTGAAAGACAAAGCCGTGGTCCTCTTCGCCGCGGACCACCACATAGCCGACCACGGCCTCAGCCTGACATCCACAGACGTCACTTACATCCAGACCCGCAACTTCCTTCAAGGAGGCGGCACCATCAATGCTTTCACGCGCAACGCGGGAGCCCGCCTCTCCGTAGTGGACGTAGGCGTGAATTACGACTTTGGCGACCTGCCGGGGCTGGTGAAAAGAAAAGTCATGCACGGCGCCAACGACTTCAGCAGGGGCCCGGCCATGACAAAGGAACAGGCTCTGGAATGCCTGCAAGTGGGAATCGACATGGCCCGGGAGGAAAAAGCCAGGGGGCTGGACATCGTGGCTGCCGGAGAAATGGGCATTGGCAACACCACCCCCTCTTCCGCCATCGTAGCCGTGCTCACGGGCACCCCCGTGGAAACCGTGACGGGACGCGGTTCCGGCGTCAGAGGAGAAGTCATCCGCAAAAAAATAAAACTCATCGAACAGGGAATCGCCCTGAACAAGCCAGACCCTTCCGACGCCATCGACGTGCTGGCGAAGGTAGGGGGGCCGGAAATAGGGGCCATGGCCGGACTGATGCTGGGGGCGGCCTCCCTGCGCGTTCCCATCGTCATTGACGGCTTCATTGCCGGGGCGGCCGCGGCCATCGCTCAGGGCATTCTCCCGGAAGCGGCGCAATACTTCATCGGCTCCCACAACTCCGCGGAACCGGGACATAAGCTCATTATGGACCACATCGGCGTCACTATGTACATGGATCTGGGACTTTGCCTGGGGGAAGGCACGGGGGCGGCCCTGTTCTTTCCGCTGCTGGACGCCGCTACGCGCGTGTTGTCTGAAATGAAAACCCTGCCGGAACTGGACATCACTGTTCCCCGCTGACCATTTCTCCCCTGTATCTATGGCTGTCATCACCACCATCCGCTCCGCTTTCGGCTTCCTGACCCGGCTTCCGGTAGGGCCGTGGCCGCTGCAAAACGACCTGAACGGCATCTCCGCATGGCTCCCGCTGGTCGGACTCGTCGTGGGAGGGCTGGCAGGCATCCTGACCTGGGCCGCCACCCTGCTCTTCCCCCCGCTGGTCTGCGGCGTCATCGGCTGCGCCTGCTGGGTAGCCGTCACGGGCGGACTGCATCTGGACGGAGTGGCGGACTGCGGGGACGGACTGCCCGTGGAAGTGCCAAGGGAACGCAGGCTGGAAATCATGAAAGACTCCCGCCTGGGAACCTTCGGCGGCACGGCCCTGTTCTTCAACCTGGCCTTCAAAGGCGCTGCGCTGGCGGCGCTGGCGGCCTGCGGTTCATGGGAACTGATGCTCACGGCATGCGCACTGGCCGGGCTGCTGGCCCGCTGCCAGATATTCATCGCCATGCGCTTTCCGGGCGCGCGCCCCGGCGGCATGGGGGAAGCCTTCAAGCAGGGGACGCGTCCAGTCCACGCCCTGATAGCCGCCGCCGTCACCCTGTCTGCCTGTGCGCTGGCAGGGTGGCACGGGCTGTACGCCCTGCTCACCGCCCTGGCCGGTTCCACGGCGTTGCTCCTGTATGCCCGCCGCCGCCTGGGCGGCGTTACCGGGGATGTGTTCGGATGCACCGTAGAATGTACGGAATGGATCGTCCTTCTCACCTTCTGCACCTTATGAAAACTCCGCACAAATGCCGCGTTCCTGGCCTCAACATCGGATGCACCTCCTTCATCATCCCGGACTACTACGTGCCCGCCATCAGGGAATGCGTCCATTACGCGGATGATGTCGCTCTGCTCCTGCTGGAAGCCGGAGAATGCGGAAAGGAACTCATTACCCCTGCGGAAATACGGGAACTGGCCGGCATCGCCGCGGATGCCGGGGTTACCTGGAACGTCCACCTGCCCACGGACGGCGGCTTCGCCACGGAAGAATCAAGCCGCCGTTATACGGAAAACATCATCCGCGCCATTGACCTGACACGGGAACTGGAGCCCCACACCTGGGTCATGCATGTGGTCACGGACCATATCCCCGGTCCTGATATGCGCCCCCATCTTACGGAATGCGAAACGGAACGAATCCTCCGCAGCCTGGAACAAATCACGCCCCACCTCCCCGCACCGGAATGCCTGGCCCTGGAAAATCTGGAACGCCACCCGACCGACTATCTGGACAAACTGGTAGCCTCTACACACCATTCCCGCTGCTTTGACATAGGCCATGTCTGGAAAGAAGGCCTGCAGCCGGAAAAACTGCTGCCGCTCTGGCTGCCGGACATACGCATGTGCCACCTGCACGGGCTGGAAAAACGGGACCACAAATCCCTGCACCACATGCCTGCCGCTACGCTGGACGCCATTCTGCACCCCATGTGGGACCTTCATTTCTCCCCCCTTATTACGCTGGAAGTCTTTAGCCTGGATGACTTCCTGAACTCCCACCAGGCCATGCTGGAATCCCATGAACGTTACATCTCTAAACACTGACCCCCATTCTGCACGCATGACGCTCGTCCTGGGCGGCATCAGAAGCGGCAAAAGCCAATACGCCGAACAAATAGCCGCCGGATTCGGGGGAAACATCCTGTACGTCGCCACGGCGGAAGTCTGGCCCGGAGCCGGTTCCATGGAATACCGCGTGCGCAAACACCGGGAACGGCGTCCGGCAAGCTGGCTTACGCTGGAATGCCCCCGCCATGTGGCAGCCTCCGTCCGGGAATCCGGCCTGCTGGACCGGGTGGACGGCGTCATTCTGGAATGCGTCACCCTGCTCGCTTCCAATACCCTGTACGCCCAGAAGGACCCCACGGACTACGAGCCGTTCCAGGAAGCGCTGATTGAGGAAATAGAAGCTTTGAAAAAGCTCATCCGCCAATCCCCCGTGCCATGGGTGCTTGTTTCTTCTGAAACCGGCATGGGCATCAGCCAGTCAGATGCGGAAACGCGCCACTACTGCGACGGTCTCGGCATCGCCAACCAGCTCCTTGCCAAATGCGCGGATGAAGTCTACTTCATGGTCGCGGGACTGCCCCTGACCGTGAAAAAAGGCTGAAACGCCCGGAAATCTATTTTCCCATTGGTCATGGAAAGAAAATGCCGGACATAAATTTCAGCAGCTTGCACGCATTTAACACAAAGAAGTATGCCGTAGATTAAGCGTATCATCACCCTGGGCCACGTTGGCTCACCTTTCATCATCCATGAAAAACGCTTCCGGGAAGCTCGTGGCGCAAGCAGGAACTAAATGAAGAATCCGGCATTCGTCCGGGATGCCATACCTTGATCTGAACAGGGCCATCTCCAGCGCTTGGTGGAGGCCGGAACCTTCTACCGACTGGAACAGAGGGAATATATAATCAACCAGAGCGTTAACGCTGACGTGCGCTACTCATCTCAAACACTTATTTCCAATTGAAAATATTCCGGAGGGAATCCGCAGGAAATTCTTGACTCTCCGGCCCTCTTGCCGCTTAATTCTTTCACCTCACGTGCCGTCGTGGCGGAATGGTAGACGCGCTCGACTCAAAATCGAGTTCCAAAAGAGTGTGGGTTCGAGTCCCACCGGCGGTACCAATTAATAAACCCTGGTAGCTGAACGCTCCCGGGGTTTTCTATGATCAGCCGATAACGCTTCATTTCCCAAAGAAACTCCCCGTGATAATCCCAAAACGGAAGGAGACGGGCCCACGCCCGGTTTGCGCCAGACAATGATCTTGGCGGACAGAGTCCGTTCCCGCTCCTCCGTAAAGACTCGAAAATCCGTCGGCGAATAGCCTTTTGATTGGATTTCTCATGAGTGCTTTACTTAATTGCGGATGATAAGAAAAAAGAAAATTGGTGCAGACAACGGCAGACCTGGCCTGGACACATTGTGCGCCGTCAATATGAGCCAACCAGAACAGCCTGATCCAATCTGCCCAGGTACGTTCCGTCTTGACGCATCCCCCTTCCAGAGCGGTAACGGTTCCGTTCGCCTGGTGCATCCCCGGCACGGACATAACCGGCCTGGCGGCCTGCGCCGAAGCCGATTGTTGAAAACTCCGGCCGCAAGCGTAAAGGAAGCCCAGAAACTTCCACCGTCGGATTTTTCAAACCGGCATTTACACCCGGCCTCATGCCGCCGCGGGCAGACGATCCCGGGGCGGCCGCTTTAAAAGTTTGTGTTACCAGGGCGTGTTCGTCTGATACCTCTATTGCATCAGTGGGAGCTATAAATATATATTGTCCGGAATTTTCCGTTTCCAGAACAATCAGGAAGGCATCGCCGCTAAGAAGCGCATGGACAGTACACGCAGCCGTACAAGTCAGCGCATAGGATGCGCCCGGTATGGTATTCACTTTCATCAAGCAGATTTAGTGCCGGAAATGAAAAAAAGTCATCCATGCCGATACGTGCACATTTCCTGCCGGGGAATATGGAGAAAAGGAAAGACAAGAAATGACCCCACCTAACAAAACAATCAACAAAACATTTATATTAAATATATTATCAAATAGCTGAAAACCAATCTCAACCGTATCGCGCAGGAATATAATGCATTGATAATAAAATATCATATATACATTATCCGCCTGTTTCACCTCATCAAAAAAGACCAGGAGTTTAAATTATCAAACAATAAACACATAATCAACAATTTACAACAATATCAACATTTGCTTCGGATTCAGAGAAACAGGCAATCCCCACAATTGGCTCGAATTCACGCAGTGCAATACGTATATAGAAGAGTATGACTTCGTTGCCGGCATCTTCATTGGTTGAAACAGTAGCCAATAAAATCAAACAGATGATTCTCAGCGGCAGCCTGGTCAATATCCTGCCCGGAGAAAGGGAACTCGGGCACAGGTTATCCGTAGGCAGGGAAACCGTCAGAAAGGCCCTGGCCCTTCTGGAAAGGGATGCATGGATTGCCCCCGCACGCATCAAGGTTCCGCGGCGTATCCTGAAAACTACGGAAGAAGAAACGGTTAAAAATATCTTTTGCCATCCGGTTCAGAAAAAAAGGGAAATTCTCGGGTTTCTGACGCCTCAACCCCTCAAAAGGCTGGCTCAAAGCGTATTGGCGGAAATATACACTATCTCCAAAATTCTGGAGGAAGACGGCATCAGCGTCCGCATTTTTGAAGCTCCCTGGATTTTAGGCAACAATCCGGACAAGAGGCTTGCCAAGCTGGTTACCAAATCCGAATGCGTCTGCTGGATACTTCACCGTTCCTCGGAACAAACACAGCTCTGGTTCAAAACGCACCGTATCCCCTGCATTGTGCGCGGCACCTCCTACCAGAGCAGTAACCTGCCCTATCTGGACCGCCACTGGGCGGCCACCACGCATCATGCGGCGCAGCACCTCTGGAACAAGGGGCACAGAACGGTAGGCCTGTGCCTGCCTCCTGATCCATTGAAGGGCCACCAGCTCATGCAAAAAGGTTTTTTCAGTTTTGCGGAACAGGGATGGAATCCCGTCCTGGTTCCCACTCCGTTTGAGACGCCGCTCTTCTTTGAATACCTAGCCAGAGCGTTTAAAGAACATCCCGATATGTCCGCCCTGGTAGCCACACGGGGCAATCAGGTCGTTCCCATCCTTTCCTGGGTGGAAGCCCGCTCCCTGAGTATTCCGGACCAGCTCAGCCTGGTCAGCCTGACGTATGAGCCCTTCATGGAACGCCTGCTGCCCGCTATCACCTATTATGAGGAGAATCAGACAAAAACGGTTCATAAACTCATAAGGATGCTCCGCTCCCTGACAGCCGGAAAAAATATCAAGAGCATCTCCGTCATTCCGGAAATATACCCCGGACAATCCGTTTCCCGGCACTCCCCTTCCGCATAATACCTTTTTCCGGAAAGGAAAGAATCAAGAAACAGGAAAGGGGATACCCGGCCTCTTTTTTCTCCCTTACTTTGTCCGGCCCTGCCAGCCCCATTCGGAAAACCGATAATGTTTGACATCCCCCAGGGCTGCGGATAGGGTTGACTATCATTTCATTCCCTGCCTCCAACCTGTTGAAAGGGGGCGCAACACAACTCTCTCATCCATTATTGCCCATGAACCCATTGAAAGGAGCATGCATCATCGGCCAGTCCGGTGGTCCCACCGCCGTCATCAACGCCAGCGCACTGGGAGCCATTCAGTCTGCCCTGCAAAGCGAACAGGTCACGCGTGTGCTGGGAGCCGCCAACGGGATTGAGGGAGTGCTCAAGGAACGCCTGTTCGACATGGCCCGGGAGGATCCCGAAGAACTGGAGTTGCTCAAATATACTCCGGCCTCGGCCTTGGGTTCCTGCCGTTACAAGATGTCCGACCCATCCGCGGATGATACGGATTACCGCCGTCTGCTGGAGATTTTCCGAAAATACGACGTACGCTACTTTTTCTACAACGGGGGCAACGATTCCATGGATACCTGCAACAAGATATCCAAATTCATGCAGCAGTCCGGTTACGAATGCCGCGTCATCGGAATCCCCAAAACCATTGACAATGACCTTCACGGCACGGACCACTGCCCCGGCTTCGGTTCTGCCGCCAAATTTATCGCTACCTCCTGCATGGAAGTTCACCAGGACCTCCGCGTGTACGACAAGGGACGCGTCACCATTGTGGAAATCATGGGCCGCCACGCCGGCTGGCTGGCCGGATCCGCAGCCCTGGCCACGTATGCGGGAGCAGGTCCGGACCTGGTTTACCTGCCGGAAGTTCCTTTCCGCATGGAGGAATTCTGGCAGGATGTGGACCGGATTTACAGACAGAACGGCAGCTGCATGGTCGCCGTCTCGGAAGGCGTGCAGTATGCAGACGGTCGCTTTGTCGCGGAATCCGGAGACAGGGACGTCTTCGGCCATACGCAGCTGGGCGGACTGGGAGCCATGCTTGCGGAATCCGTCAAGCGGCAAACCGGGGCCAAAGTCAGGAGCATAGAACTCTCACTCCTCCAGCGCTGCGCCTCCCATGTCGCCTCCAGGACGGATATTGATGAAGCGTATATGGCGGGAAAAGCCGCCGTGGAAGCAGCCGTCTCCGGCCAGACGGATAAAATGGTAGCTTTTGAACGAATCACGGAGAACGGCATTTACTCCTGTAAAACCAAATTGATAGGCCTGGGAGAAGTAGCCAATGTGGAAAAACTTGTCCCCCGCGAATGGATCAACGCCCGCGGCAATGGCGTGGAACAGCCGTTCATTGACTACGTTCTTCCTCTGATCCAGGGAGAAACGGCCATGCAAAAGGAATGTTCCCTGCCCCGCTTCGCGAAACTCAGGAAAGTGCCGGCAAAGCCGGAACAGCGGTAACTGTTCCTTCTGGAAAGCGTTTTTCCTCATCAACCCGGCCGGAGTTGCCTGCCCCACGCTCTTGCAGGTAACAATCCGGCCGCGGCTCTTCTCCTTTCCCGGTTTCTTGAAAGGAATGAAGGGAAAGCCGACGCAGCGGTTTCATTCATAAACGGGAAAAAACATTTCCATGGCAGGAATACTCTTTTTTCCCTACTGATTTTCATTTTTTTAATCCGATTCCTGGACGTGCACGGACAACACGGGAAAAGCCTGCCTGTTCTCTGACAGATCCTTTCCGTCTTTATCTCTTATCCATAACACACGGTTTTACCATTTCGGAATCCTCATCTTATAGAAAACCGCATCTTTTTCACTAAATAGAAATGGACTCGATTTTTCCCATATTTGTTTAGGGGACAATACTTTTCAAACATATCAAAAACAAATAGAAAGAAACAGGTAAACGAAAAATCTTGCAGGCAAGGATAGAAAAAGGCTAAAATAATAAAGGAGTTCAACATTCGGCTTCTATCGTTTCGCGGCGCAAAACTGCTTGCTTCCGGATATTTTTCAGGAAACGGGCATGGAATCGCTTCCCGCTTGCCTATCCGAGTTTTTCCCGCATGCCATGCTCGATTATCTGTTTCAACATTTTTATTCAACGCTGGCCATCCTCGCTTTCTGCATTGTCATCCTGATTCTGAGAGCCTGCGGCAAGCGGGGCAGTTTCTGGATTCCCATCTCCACGGCCCCTTTAGGCTGCATAACTTTCCTGGCCGTCTTTCTCCTGCTGACGGCCTTCATCATCGGAACATTCGGTTTCTTCACCACAATTCCCATAGCGGAAAATCTGGCTTTTGCCCTGGCATGGCTGGGGTCCATGGCTGCCGCTCTGATCGTCATTTCACGCCTGACCGGCTATTTCCTGCGGCAGAAGCCATCCGCGGACAAGCATTATCCGGGGGAATATGGGAAAACGCTGTCAGACCACCTCCGGAACAAAGGCATCCTGCTGTTCGCAATCATCGGCATCATCAGCTGCGCCATTGACATCATTACTCTCCCTTTCCCGATTCCGGAACTCCCTCCGGGGTCGCCGCTGTCTGCCGCCACCATGATTCCCCTGCCGCCGGAAGTGCCTTTCGAAGTATGCATTTCCTCCCGCGTCACGACCAGATTTTCCGGAGAATGCGACTTTGACGTGACCGTCCGGAAAAAGGGAGGCGGCAAATACGTTTTCCCCGCTATCCTGATCAATCCCGGGGGAAGAAGCTCCGTTACCGTTTACAGGCTGTGGCCGGAGGACAAGCGCCATCAGGGCAGTCTGATCTTCACTAACGGAATACAAAGCTGCCTGCTTAATATGGATACCATGCAGATGAAGTCCCTGAGCGGCCCAGCCTCCAATTATCCCCCTCCTGCCTGTGAAGACCTGTCCGGAGAAGATATGAATCTCCGCCTGGAAACGGTAGGACTGTACCGTGGCCTTTCCTTCGTGCGCGGAGCGGAACACTCGAACACAATGCGTTCTTATATTCTGAAAATTATGGAGAACATGCAGAAACGGCCGGAACTTCTCAAAGAAACCGTTGGCAGGAACTCTCCCGAATCCTCAACCAAATAACCAACAGAGCTTACTGTTAAATCAGCCAGAACGCTTCATCCCTGGCGGCAAATGGCGCGGGTCATCGCGCCGCAGATTTTTTAACTGCTGCTTTTCCCCATGCCGGATGCCCAGGGCATCCAGAATTTCTTCATACCCCGTCAAACGCCTCTGGAAATCCTGAAAATTCTTATCCTCTTTCCGGGTCCACCCTGTCTCCGCATAAGCGGCAATACGGGGAAAAACATGACGGTGCAGTTTCTCCGCGTCCGCAATCCATTCCGTCCAGACCTGGCAGCCCAGCCCAATGACGTTCTGCTGCTGTTCCGGGGTCAATCCCGCAAAAACGGGTTCAAAAGAATAGGACTTGGACAGAGGGAGCTTGTCATACCCCTTGTTGATGTAAGTCATGTGGGAAGTGGAATTCACCACCTGGCGGCCTTCCCTGATTGCCTTGGCGGCAATTTTATCAGACCCGTACCAGAAATGAATAATAGCACTTGCATCCAGCTTGCCAAGCGCCGCTCCCCGGCCGCCGTCATTGTGCACGTCGGATCCCAGGATTTCATTCCACCCCATCATCCGGCGCCCTCTTTTCGCCAGCATGCCGGAAATCCGGTTCGTGAACATGATTTGAAGATCCGGAAAAGTCTTAATTCCCTTCTTCTTCATGAACTCTTCAATGTGGGGCACGCCTTCCCAGTACTTTTTGTACCGCACCTCGTCACCGCCAATGTGAATGATGCCTCCGGGAAACAGGGAAGACAACTCTGTCATGATATCTCCCAGGAATTGGTAGACACGTTCGCTGGTGGGGTCAAACGCCGCTCCGTCATTGAAACTCACTGGCACTTCCGCGAGAGGCCTGGCGGATAATTTCAACTCCGGATAGGAAACGATGGCGGCGGCGGAATGGCCCGGAACATCTATTTCAGGAACAATCGTTATATTCCTGTCGGCCGCATAACGGACGATGCGCCTGACCTGGTCCTGCGTATAAAAACCTTCATGGGGCTTTCCTTCATACTTGCCGCTTCCCCATGTCTCGATCTCCGTATCTCTCCTCTTGCCTCCCACGGAAGTCAGTCTGGGATATTTTTTAATCTGGACGCGCCATCCGGCATCATCCGACAAATGCCAGTGCAGGACATTCATTTTCAGGAGCCCCATCTGGTCAATCAGCCTCTTCACCTCCTCTTCTCCAAAAAAATGCCGCGCTTCATCCAGCATGAAGGCTCGCCAGGCAAAACGGGGATAATCCAATATGGAGAAAGGCTTTTCCGCCACATTCCAACTTACGCTCTTTTTATCCGATCCATTGTTGAAAAAGGCGGCAGGCAGCATCTGAGCCAGACTTTGCCCTGCATAATAAATTCCTTTGGAAGTCGCGGCGCTGATGACGATATTTCCGGGAGCCGCTTCCAAACGGTATGCCTCCGGCCCGTACTGCTTCAGGGCAGCGTCCTTCACAACGCGGATTATTCCCGTACCGCCAGCCCCGTCCAGAGCCAATCCGGTTCCGCGTGACAAAAACTGCTGCAACAAGCGCGCCTGGCGCCGGAACTCCCCGTCCTTCTCCCTGCATACGACGCGCATTCCTTCATCCAGCTTCACGGGCGTTGCCGCCCCCTTGGCCTCCACCCTCACGGACACGGGCCGGGGTATTATCTGATCCTGAGCATTCACGACCGCGCCGCATAAGCCGGAAAACAGAAAAAGAAACACATGGGAAACATGTCTGAACATCATGTTCAATATACACTGTTTTTCCCAGGAATCTTTCCTTTTCTCCCCTGCTTCTCTTCCACCCGTCAAAACCGGGGTGCAACATCCTCTCCACGACGTGCCGTCCTGCCCGGAACGCCTGAAATGCCATCAGGCTCCCCTTGCCTTCCTTTTGCCGGCGGCGTATGATGGGCATCATGAAAAAAGACGACACCCCGGGCCTGTTCTCCGCCTTCGCGGACCGCCCTCTGGCGGACCGCCTGAGGCCGTCCGCACTGGAAGACATCATGGGCCAGGACCACCTGCTGGGGGAAGGAGGCCCTCTCCGGCTCATGGCAGACTCCGGCAAGATGACCAGCTTTATTCTGTGGGGGCCACCCGGCTGCGGAAAAACCACGCTGGCGCGCATTCTGGCGACGCGCACGTCCATGCATTTCGCAGCTCTCTCCGCCGTCTTCTCCGGCATGGCGGATTTGAGAAAAGCCTTTGACGAAGCGGCCAAACGCAGGGAATACGGCCATGGAACCCTCCTGTTCGTGGATGAAATCCATCGGTTCAACCGCGCCCAGCAGGACGGCTTTCTGCCCTATGTGGAAAACGGAACCGTTACGCTGGTGGGGGCCACTACGGAAAACCCCTCCTTTGAACTGAACAGCGCCCTCCTCTCGCGCTGCAAGGTCTTCGTCATGCACTCCCTGGGCGCCCCGGCTCTGGAAAGCATCATTGAACGGGCGGAAACCCTTCTTCAGCGCAAGCTGCCGCTTGCGCCGGAGGCGCGCGCCACCCTGACAGAACTGGCAGACGGAGACGGCCGCTACCTCATTAACCTGATGGAAAGCGTCTTTGACCTCTGCAAGCCCGATGAAATGCTGGACACGGACGCGCTGCTGAAAATTGTCCAGCAGCGGGCCCCGGTTTACGACAAGGACCGGGAAGGCCATTACAACCTCATCAGCGCCCTGCATAAATCCCTGAGAGGGTCGGATACGGACGCGGCCCTGTACTGGGCCGCGCGCATGCTCGAGGGAGGGGAGGACCCTCTCTACCTCCTGCGCCGCCTGACCCGTTTCGCCATGGAGGATATCAGCCTGGCGGACCCTGCCGCGCTTCAAATGGCCATTGCCGCGTGGGACACCTATGAACGCCTGGGCTCTCCGGAAGGAGAGCTGGCGATTGCGGAACTGGTCATTTACCTGGGCTGCGCCCCCAAATCCAACAGCGCCTACACCGCGTGGGGAGCGGCACGGAAAGCGGCACGGGAATACGGTTCCCTGATGCCCCCGGCACACATCCTCAACGCGCCCACCAAACTAATGAAGGAACTGGGCTATGGGAAAAATTACGCATACGATCATGACGCGCCGGACGCTTTTTCCGGGCAAAACTATTTTCCGGACAACATGCCCCGCCGCCGGTTCTACAGGCCTCCGGAACGGGGTTTTGAACGGGAAATCAACAAACGCCTGGCCTATTGGGACAAACTGCGCCGCCAGCGGGCGGAAGAGGACGCCGGAAACTCCGGTACGCGCAGAAACTGGAAAAAGCCTCCTGTTCCGGAAAAGCAGGAGCCTTCATGACGCATCCGCCGGCCATACGGCCACTTCCGCAATGCCCTGCCCCGGAAACAGACGGATGCGTACGTACCTGGCGCCGGTCCCTTCCGGACACATTGCGGCCAGCTCCGTTCCATCCCTGCGCAAAACGGCTTTAATGTCCTTCCAGCTATTTCCGTCCCTGCTGACCTGAACTGTGGGGGCCGGCCCCTTCCAGCTTCCGGCGGCCTTCACCTCCACCCGGTCCAGGCGGAATTCAAACTCCATGTCCAGCTGCCACCACGGCGTTTTGTCTTCCACGGACGGATGCCATGCGGAAACATCGTCACCGTCGGAAGCCTTCATCGCCTCCTGAAATCCGGAGGAAGCGGAACAGGGCCTCAATACAGCCAAATTGGCCTTCTCTCCGGATTCGGGCCGTCCGTACCGCGCCAGCTGGATATCCCTCTCCCTTGCAGTAAAACGCCTGTAGGGCCTTTCCCGCGTTTCCGCGCTCCTGTCCGCTACGTAAGCCGGAGCATTCCGGCAAACGATTTGGAGGCTATCCCCCTTCAATCCGGGAGAAGACGCCCTGATCACTGTCTTCCCGGCATAATAAGACCGGAACTCAATCGCCGCACAGCCGTCAATCAAATCAATATCCGTTCCGGGCGTGAACGTGATGCTCTTTCCGGTGGGGAACTCCCCGGGTCCCGATTCCACCGTAAGCGTCACCGGAACGGCATTGGCTATCTGCCTTCCGGCGGCGTCCGCCACTTTCACGGTCACATGCACGTCGTCCGTGCCGTCCGCCGGGCAGATAACCTCCTTGTCCGCGGACAGCTTCACCTGTGCCGGAGTTCCCTCCACGGGCCACTCCGGAGGAGGAATATTCCTCAACTCATTCCTGTACCAGTACCAGGCCCTCTTGGGAATGCGGAAATAATCCACAATCCCCATCCGCCCCCCGGAGGGCCAGATGCTGCCGTGGTCAAAGCCGCACCAGACCGCCTCTCCCACGCGCCAGGGGTAGCGAATGCCCGCTTCCTTATCCTTCTTCATATCCCCCCAGCCCGGCGCATACGCCCCCGGCCTCCTGCAGCTCACGGAACCGTACTCCGTCACCATGCTGGGCCTGCCGGGCGTCTTCACATGGGAACCGTCCCCGTTAAAGGCGGCCATGTCCCCCAGCTTGTCAAAACTTCCGCGCTGCCCTCCCCCGGCGCACACGGGGCGCGTCGGGTCCAGCTCTTTCACCAAGGCAATAAGCCTGTTGCACAAGGCCCTGGCCTCCGGCCCATGCCTGGTGAAAAACGGTTCATTGCTAATGCTCCAGATGACGATGGAAGGATGGTTGCGGAATTGCAGCACCATCTCCCTCACCTGGCGCATGCAACTTTCCTCAAACGCAGTACGGTCCTTCTTTTCCGTTGGATAGGCATCGCAATTCCAGTACCTGTCATGCTCCTTGAACCCGCCCATTCCCCAGAAAATGCCTTCATTCAGCATGCACATGCCCTCCCGGTCGCAAGCATCCAGAAATGCCTGGGAATGGGGGTAATGGGAGCCGCGGATGAAATTAAACCCGGCGTTCTTCATCAGCAGCACATCACGTCGGGCCCCGGCGTCCGTCACGGCATCCCCCCATCCGGCATGGTCCTGGTGCACATTGGCCCCCTGCAGATAAACAGGTTTCCCGTTCATCAGCATGCCCCGGTCCGCCGTCAGTTCCAAAGTACGGAAACCCAGGGGGTTCTCAACCTGGTCCAGCACCTTCCCTTTCTCGTCCAACAACTCCGTCGTCACGCGGTACATATTGGGGGCTGCGGGGCTCCACAACCTGGGAGAAGCAAGCGGAGGCAGGTCAGCCTGTACGCAAGACTCTTCTCCGGCACCCAGTTCCGCATCCTTCTCTCCCCGCAGCACCACGCAGCCGTTTTGCTCATCCCGCACAGTGTGCCGCACCGTCACGTTCCTCACTATCCCGGTATCATTCTTCACTTCCGTCAAAATCCGGACCTTCCCGCGGGCCTCCGTTACCTCCGGCGTCTGAACCCATACTCCGTGCGAGGGCAGATACACGGGAGAACACACGTGCAGATGCACGTTCCGGTACAGGCCTCCGGAAAAAGTATGCTCCCCTGCCCGCGGCGCAATGCGGGGACTCCAGCGGTTATCCACCCGTACCTCCACCCAATTCTCGCCGGGTTTCAGAAAAGGCGTCAAATCCGACCGGAAGGCCGTATATCCCCCTTCATGCCTTCCCGCGGCCTTCCCGTTCACCTTCACCTCCGCCACCTGGAAAGCTGCGCCGCAATCCAGAAACACCTTCTTCCCCTGCCATTCCTCCGGCATGACAAGCTTCTTGCGGTAGGAGCCGAGCCCCGTGTAAAAGGAATCGGACATAAAGTAAGGCAGACTGAACGTATGGGGCAGATGAACCGTCTGCCAGCCGCTCTTTCCGGGCTCCTCCTCAAGCCGGAACTCCCAGCCGCGATTCCAGATCATCCTCCCGCAGGGGGATGAAGCTTTTTCCGCAGAGGAAACGCCTGTTTCCGCTCCAGCCATGGAAAAACACAGGGCAGTGCCCAGCATGCAGACCATCATCTTGCGCATGCGTTATGTTACCATTCCGCCATGCTCTTTCTTTCATTAAAAAAACATTTCCGCATCCTGAAAAGTCTGCAACAACAAGCCGCGCACCCCGGCAAGGGTGCGCGGCTGAAAAGCTTCTCCATCCGGGAAGCAGAGCAAAACGCCTGCCGCTCCGTTATTGGATAATGATATTCAGCTCCGCAACGGTGGCGCTCTGTTCCCCGCCCCTCACCGGAGACCGGGCGTCAAGCTTGAAGTAGCGGGCCTCCACAGGCCTGCCGAAGTCGATGCGCTGAACAGCCGGATCCTTCCGGATATAATGGTAGGTAAACCGGCCTTTTTTCACTTCCCTCCAATTCTGCCCGTCATCGGAAACGGAAAACGTATACTGGCTGATGAGGCCCTTGTCCTTGTCCATTCTGGGCGTGCAGATAAATCCGGTAAACTTCATTCTGGTTCCCATATCCACGGCAATGGAGTGGGGAAACCCCGGCAGGCCGTTCGTATAGGACGTATGCCAATAGGTATTCGGATTCCCGTCAATAGCGAAGTGGGCGAAACCGGTATCCGGCTCTTCCGAGGAAGCGCTTAGGATTTTCCATTCGTCCTGCCCTTTGACGAGGGGGAATTTCCTCACTCCGGGAGACGTAGGAGGAACCTTGCCGGAATTTACGGAAGCGGCCCAGGCCCTCACTTCCCCTTCGGGAAGCTTGAAGGGACTCCGGTACGTCTTTTCCGGCCCCTTGTTGACGGAATACGTTATCTCCGCTTCGGGCGTAGAGGAAGTCAGACGGACCATGCCGTCCCCATCCCGTTCAATGACAGGGGAATGGGGGACGGCAAGACCCGTGCGCGCCATATTCAGCAGGGCGGATGAGGGAGCCAGCACAAACCCCAGGGCTGTGGCCTCGCTCAGCGTCTGGTACCTGGCCAGCGGGCGGGGCCCGCAGGAAGAGCCGCCCAGCCCCATCTGGAAAGCATCCAGATTCACAATCACTTTATTTTTCTCCGGCAATCTGTCCAGGCTCCTGGCATCGTTAAGCTCCTTCGGCGTATAACGCAGGACGGAAACCTCCAGCGGAGCCCCGGGAGAGGCTGCTCCCACCCACAGAGCCTGGGCCTCCTGGGGTTTGGACAAGGCTATCCAGTCCGTTTCCATACGGTTGCCCATATCCTGGGGCCGGGAATAAGCAAAAAACATATCGTCCACGGAAGTGCGGAAAATGTCCTTCCAGCAGCTCGTGCGGCGGTCCCGGTAATTATCCCACGGCCCCAGCCCCAGGTACTCTACCCGGTCATACGCGGCAGGCATCCCGAAAGTGACGCCCAGCCGGAGGAGTTCTTCTCCCTTGGCGGAGGGATATATTCGGACGGAAGCATTGATAATGCCGTTGCCGAAAACCGTCCACGCGACTTCCCCGGAAAAGGCAAGTTCGGAACCTTTCGTCCGGAACTGTGCCGAGATACGGGCCACGCCGGGGGAAATGACGGCAGCTTGAACGTCGGAATACTCCGCCTTCATATTCTGCATCTTCATTTTCCCTTCAACCTTGCTCCTGATCCAGGCATCGTTATCCACCGGGGAGCGGTACGCCTGGAGCTCCACCGGATAGCCGGGCAAAATCAAATCCCGGCCGCCATACCGGAGGGAGGAAAGCATCCCGTTTTTGAAGGATGCGGAAAAACCTTTTCCCTGCACGACCACGGAATCCCCCTGGCGCACGGAAACGGCAGACAGAACCGCCGGGGGAGGCACGGAAACCACCTTCTCCGCAGATGCCGGGAACCACTCGTAAGCTTCACACTCATTCACTACATGTTCCAGTTGTTTGGCGGAAAGCTCCTTCACGCCTTCCGGAAGCCTGAACCGGGCATCCGCCAGAACCATCAGGGAACCGGTCCGCATAGCGGCTGAAGGCAGATTAACCGTTGCGGATTTTCCGGGGGGGACCTCCGGCAGAACCATGCGCTCCACGGCATGGCCGCCGCCGGGAGCCAGGGACACCAGATAAAGCGTATAACCTTTCAAAGGCTTATGGAAATACTTGTTGCGAACGGACAGGGAACCGTCCCTGCGCTCGAAAGCCATGTACTGGTATACTTTCTTCACCTCTTTCGTCTTGGCCGTGGTGTTCCGGTTGCCAAGAATAATGCCGTTGTCGCAGAAATTGGCCTGGTTGGGCCTGTCTCCGAACATGCCGCCGTAAGCCTGCGTTACTCCCTTGAAAGGAGCGGGCTTGTAAATGCCGTTTCCGACGGGATTGGCGCGGAGGGACTGGTCCACGAAATCCCAGATGGCCCCGCCCACCATGCGCGGGGAAGACTCGAAAGCATCCATGTACTCTTTGAAATTACCCAGGGCATTCCCCATGGAGTGGGCATACTCGCACACGAAAAAGGGGCGGGAAGTTTTCTGCTTCCCCCAGTTTTCCACCCGGTCCACGGGCGGATACATGGCGGAATCCATATCCACGGCCTTGTGGCCGTGCGGAAATTCGCAGTAATGGAGGAGCCGCGTAGTGTCATAAGCCCTGATAGCCGCCGCTGCCGCCTCAAAATTGGGGCCGTTGCCGGATTCATTGCCCAGGGACCAGAAAACAATGGAAGGGTGGTTCTTGGAACGGTGCACCATGCTCATATTGCGCTCCACATGGGCTTTCTTCCAGGAAGGCTTCCGGGAAATATCCATGTTGCCATTGCGGATGCCGTGGGCCTCGCAGTTGGCTTCGTCCATCACGTACAGGCCGTAGCGGTCGCACAACTCATAAAAATAAGGATGATTGGGATAGTGGGAGCAACGGATGGTATTGATATTATGCGCCTTGATAATCTGCACGTCCTTTTCCATCACTTCCCGCGGAATGGCGCGCCCGTAATCGGGATGGGATTCATGCCTGTTGACCCCCTTGAACTTGACGGCCCTGCCGTTGATCAGCACGGCGCCGTTATCCGCAATCTCCACGGAACGGAACCCGATATTGACGGAACGGGAATCCTTTCCATTCAGAGAATAAGTCACCCTGTACAGGTTGGGCGTTTCCGCCGTCCATGGCTTCACACCGGGAAATTTCCTGTTCAGGGAAACCTGCACCTCGCCTCCGGAGGGTATGGAGGGAACCTCCAGCGTGCCGGAATCCAGCCTACCCCTGTTGTCCGTCTGCACGCGGCCGGAACCGTTCCTTCCCTCCCAGTTCAAGTTGGTGGAAATCCCGTCGATGGAATAATTCAGCTTCATGCCGGCGGGAATATCCTGTTCTCCGAAATTGCGGATGGTGAATGTGCCGTCCAGTACCCCGGTTGTGTAATCCTCCCTGTCCAGTCCGGCCTTCAGGAACAGATCGCGCACATGCGCCCGCGGCTGGGCAAACAGGGTCACGTCCCGGAAAATGCCGGAAAGGCGCAGGAAATCCTGGTCCTCCAGGTAAGAACCGTCGCTCCAGCGGTATACTTCCACGGCAATCGTATTCCTGCCCGGTTTGACATAGGAAGTAAGGTCAAACTCTGCCCCTGTATAGGAATCTTCGGAATAGCCGACTTTACGGCCATTTACCCACACATAAAAGGCGGACTCCACCCCGTCAAATCGGATCATCACCTGCTCTCCCTTCCAGGAAAGGGGCAAATTGAAATCCCGGCGGTAGGAACCTACGGAATTGCGCTCCCTGTACGCCGGCCAGTTCTTGGGCGGCTCCCCCATCACCTTGGGGGGATTCGGCTTGAAGGGGTAGGGAACATTCGTGTAAATGGCCGTTCCATAACCGCTAAGCTGCCAATTGGAAGGAACCTTGACCGTATCCCATCCGGAAACGGAATAGGAGGGATTGAAGAAATCGGCAGGCCTCCCGTCCGGAGTCATGGAAAATTTAAACTTCCAATCTCCGTTCAAGCTCAATGTTTTATCTGATTCCGGAAAAACGGAGGCGCGGGGAGCCTCCTTATTGATTCCCGTCACCTCTTCATTTTCCCAATCCGGAACGTTCCCCAGCAGGGGAAAAGCCGGAGCCAGGCACATCACGGAAAACAGAAACAAGCGTACCGTCTTCATCTCCGAATGAATATAGAATTGCTTACTTATACTTTTTCAGGGACGGATCCTGATAACGCTCTGAATCCTTCTTCCCGTCACCTCCGGCAGGTTTCAAAGTCCATTTGCAGGAATCCGTGTACGTTTTCCCTCCTATGGAGGCCGTGGCCGTAATAGTGTTGAGACCGGGCTTAAGAGTCACTTCAGGCCAGACGGCGCGCTTCAAGTCATCCGGCTTGACGCTCCCGACGGCCTTCCCGTTGACGCTCAGCTTCACCACGGAACCATTACAGTAAACCTTCACGGGCACCGTTTTTTCCGTACGTTCCGCAAACCTGCGGGATGTAATGTACACGGTAGGACGGGGGCTCCAGTTGGCCCTGTAGAAAAAATAGGCGTCTTTGGGCGTCTTACGGTCATAGGTTACCAGTCCCTTGTCGTTAATGCCGGGGCTCTCCCCCTCAAAACGGGAAGAGGAACCGAAGTCAAACATATTCCAGACAAAAGCCCCCCACACCTCCGGCCTTTCCCTGATGCACCTGTAATTGACCTCATGAGCATGGGACTGCCATTCCTCCGGATGCCAGAACCCGGTAGGAGACGGCCTTCTGGCCGGATTCTCATGCATTCCCGTACTGGCTCCGTGTCCGTATTCACTGACGGCAATGCCCATCTTGCCGCCATAATCGCGGATGTAGCTGTTCAGGTTGCCCTTCATGGTTTCGGGGCCTCCTCCGTACCAGCCGGGATACGTATTGAACGCAATGTGGTCAGGAATATTGTTCAGCTTTTTGCGGCCCGGCTGGTTGCTGGCCCCCACCGTCATGCGTGAAGGATCCGTCTCCTTCACGAACTTGTTCAACGCCGTCAACTCAGCTTCCATGTCCACACCTTTGGTGGAAGCCTCGGGCTGGTGGCCGATCTCATTGAAAATGCCCCACATGCAAATGGAGGGATGATTCCAATGCTGGAAAATCATCTCCCGGGCCTGGAGGCGGTTATTCTCCCGGAATTCCGGCGTATCCCACACCAGGTTGACGTTGGGAACCTCTGACCAGACAACCAGCCCCGCCTTGTCGCACAAATCGTAAACGTTGGTGGACGCGGGATAGTGGCCCGTTCTCACCCCGTCCGCTCCCATATCCGCAATCAGCCTGATATCCCGCGCCTCGTCTTCCGGGGAAAGGGCCCACCCCTTCCCCTTCATATCCTGATGACGGCTGACTCCCTTGATCTGCATGGCCTTTCCGTTCAGCACAAAACCTTCCTTGGGATTGACGGAAACCGTCCTCAGCCCCAGCGGCTGCACCATTTCATCCGTCTGGCCGTCCGCCGTCCTGATGGAAGTTTTCACCTGGTACAGGTAGGGATTCTTCACTCCGTTCCAGAGTACGGGATTGGCGATTGCCAGCGTTACGGGAACCTCCAGTCTATTCTTTTCCCCGGCGGCGGCCTTTACCGTCTTCCCGGCTACCTTCCTGCCCTTCATGTCCAGAATGTCCACCGCAACATCCACTTCCCCGGCCTTTCCGTCCGAATTGAGAAAGGCCTTTACTTCCACCTCGGCCCTGGATTCGCTTAGAGACTTCGTCGTGACGAAAATACCGGGAGAAGCGTAAAAAAGAGGGTCTATGCAAATGCCGTCAGTCTCAATCAGTTCAATGGGCCGGTACAGGCCGCCGAACATGGAAAAATCCCCGCGCTGAGGGGCGATATGATTCTGTTGCGTATTATCCACCAGAACGGAAATCGTATTGGCTCCTTTTTTCAAAAGGGGCGTGATTTCATAACAGAAAGCCGTAAATGCCCCCTCATGTCTGCCGGCTGCCTTCCCGTTAACGGAAACCTCGGAAACGATGCTGGCTCCCCCGCCGCGGATGAAATACCTTTTGCCCGGCTTGGGCTCCACCGGAAGCGTGCGCGAATAAACGGCCGGACCGCGGCGGTAGGCGCCGCTGTTGACGGATTTGGCGTCTTCACGCTTCCCCTGAACACCGTTGGCGGCATCCTCTGCGTTCCATGTATGGGGCACCGCCACTTTCCCAGCTGGCCCTCCGTTAAAACTGAAATCCCAGGAACCGTTCAGGGGATAAACCTCGCGGGCGTCCGCCGCTAAAAAAGACCCCAGCACGCAGCAAAGGCCGGCACATGATACGTTGGAAGAGTGAATTCTGATGTTCATGGTATGGCTGATTAGTATCTCTTATACGTCCAACCATGTAAAATAATTTCATCCCTCCGTTTCTTTCCCCCTCTCCCAACAAAAAACTGCCCATGCCGGATAAGCCACGCCCATTTTGACACTCAACGCAGGGAGCCGCGCTTTCTAACATTTTCGGTTCCTGCACCATCAGAAACTTTGATTTTCCGCCCGGTTCAAAGAAAACATAAGTAACAACATATCCTTGACGGTTACGCTTTTTCTAGTGGAAAGCATAAGTTTTCCTCATTATAAGAATAGCCTTTTTCATTAAAACCGTGTTTGGACAAACACGAGAAATAAACATGAAAAAAGCACCGAATACAAACAAATTGAAATATGTCGGAGCCGCACTTCTGGAAGGGGAATCAGTCACCCTGATCCAGGCTGCAAGGCTGGTATTGGAAATCAAGGAAGCCCTTGGAGATGAAATCTGCACCATTACCCGGTGCCGGGAAGTCGTCTCGCTGGGGCTGAATGCCATTAAAAACAAACATCAAACCGTCAGTTTCGGCACGGCAGCCGTGGAATGCCTGCGTTCCAAAAGCCACCGCCGTCCCCGAACGCTGACGGACATCAGGAGCATCATCCATAAACTCAAGAAGAGCAATCCGGAACTGGAACATACCTCCCTGCGCAGCCTGGGCGTGGAGGAATGCCAGAACATCCTGATGAATACTTTCACCACATCCCGGCAGAGGCACAAGGCCAGGCTCATCTTGAGCGGTATCTTCTCTTTCTCCGTCAAACGCGGATGGTGTGACGAGAATCCCATCCTCCGCGTGGACACGCCTTTCCTGCAGGAACAGGAAATTCCCGCCCTGACGTTGAAAGAAATTACCCGGCTTCTCAAAGCGTCCATGGAAGAATTTGACGGAAGTTGCGCTGCCGGAGCTGCTCTGATGATCTTTGCAGGCATCCGTCCTCAGGAAGTGGAACGCCTGCTCTGGGAAAACATCGCTATCCGCGACGGCTGCGTCATTCTGAACTCCAAGCACACCAAAACCGGAGGCGCCAGGCATGTCACCATCCTGCCCGTACTCGCCAAATGGCTCAAATTCTGCCGTGACAGGACCAAACCCGGTCCCGGCTCACCCATCTGCCCGAAAGGGTGGACCATCAAATGGCGCAAAATCCGGAGAAAAGCCGGCTGGGGAGGAAGAAAAAAATCATGGGTTCCGGACTGCCTGCGTCACACTTACGCCAGCTACCACGCCAAGCACTTCAAGGACTATAACCTGTTGCAAATGGAAATGGGACACCGCTCCTCCTCCCTGCTCCGCACGCGGTACCTGAACATGAAAGGCATCTCCCCGCAAACGGCTACGCGTTTCTGGGCTCTGACGCCAGCCAAGGTCATTGAGGAAACAAAACCGCCGGAAGAACCGCCGGTCTCCTGATCCGCAACAAAGGAAAACGCGCCGGAACGGGACAAACACTCCCTGATGAAGCAAAAAACAGGACTGTTTCCTACAACTCGTAATAAGTGTATCCATTCAATCCGGAACGGAACACTTCCAAGGCTCTCCGGCGTTCGGACGGAGATATGTTCCCTTCGGCCACGGCTTGCTCCGCAAACGTGCGGAACTTGTTGATCAACTCCTTGGGATCATACTCCACGTAGGAAAGAACATCGGACACCGTGTCACCCTCCACTTCATGGGTATAAACGGGGCGGCCGCCTTCCAGATGCACGCCAACCACATTCGTATCTCCCAGCAGGTTATGCAAATCCCCCAGGGTCTCCTGATAGGCTCCTACCAGGAACACTCCTATGTAATAATCGTCCTCGCCGGGTTTGATGGCATGCAGGGGGAGGGCGGTCGCCACGTCCTCACGGTCAATAAACTGGTCTATCTTTCCGTCGCAATCGCACGTAATGTCCGCCAATACGGCCTTATTCGTGGGCCGTTCATTCAAACGGTGCAGAGGCATCACGGGAAAAAGCTGGCGGATGGCCCAGGAATCCGGAAGAGACTGGAATAATGAAAAATTGCCGTAATAGAAGTCCACCATGGAGCAGGAAAGCTCCCTGAGATCTTCCGGAATGGTCTCCATCTCCGCCAGCATGCGGGAAATACGGCTCAGGATATGCCAATAATAGGCCTCTCCCAGCCCGCGCTGCCGCAGGGTGGCGTTCCCGTAAAAAAACTGGGCGCGCAGCTGATCCCGGTAATAACAGGCGTCATTGTAACACTCCTGCATATTCTTCCTGGCCAGCGTCCTGTCCGTATCCGCAAAAGCCTTCAGCAACTCCGGAGCGTCCTCCGGAAGCTCGGGCGGAGGTTCCTCGCCCGGCGCGCTCGTCACATCCAGCACGTTGAACACCAAAACGGAATAATAGGCCACTACGGCCCGTCCGGACTCCGTCACCAGCGTGGGATGGGGAACCCCGTACTTGGAACACATGTCCCCCACAACCTCCACTACGTCACGGGCAAACTCCGCAATGGAATAATTGCAGGAAGAATGGAAATTCGTCTTGGAACCGTCATAATCTACGGCCAGGCCGCCGCCCATGTCCAGCGTGCCCAGAGGGGCTCCTTCTTTCACCAGGTCCACGTAAATGCGGACCGCCTCCGTCAGCCCCTCACGCACCACGGAAATATTTGGAATCTGGGACCCCTGATGATAATGGAGCAGCTTCAGGCAGTCCAGTGCATCCAACTGCTTCAGCTTATCCACCACATCCACCACCTGAGCCGCGTTCAGCCCGAAAACGGACTTGTCCCCCGCGGATTCCTGCCACAAGCCGGAACCTTTGGCCGCCAGCTTGACGCGCACGCCCAGATTGGGGCGTATATCCATCCTTCTGGCACGCTCCAGAATAACGTCCAGCTCGGAAGGCATTTCCAGAACGATAAAAATATTCAGCCCCATCTTCTGGGCTGTCAACGCCAGGTCAATGAACTCGTCATCCTTATACCCGTTGCAAATCAGATAGGCCTTTGGATTGTTCATGTGGGCCATGGCGGCTATCAGCTCCGGCTTGGAACCGGCCTCCAGACCGTAATCATACTTGGTGCCGAACTCCGCAATCTCTTCCACCACCTGGCGCTGCTGGTTTACCTTGATGGGGTAAACGCCCTGGTACTTTCCCTGGTACCCCGCCTCCTTGATTGCTTTCCGAAAACTGTCGTTCAGCTCCGCAATACGGCTGCGCAGCAAATCCCGGAACCGGAACAGAACGGGAACGGTTGTCCCGCGCTCCTTCAGCCCCTCCAGAAGATCGCACAGACTGACATCCTTCTTTCCGCCATCCTCATCATTCAGGCGTACGGTAACCTCTCCCTTTTTACTGATGCGGAAATAGCCGTTCCCCCAATCGTCAATGCCGTACAAATCTGCGGAATCATGGTGACTCCACCCGCGGACTTTCTGCTTGATGCCTTCTTTAGCTGCTGCCATGTCAATTTGTCTGGTCAAATGTTCTAGCCCAGGCGGGCCTCAAAATCTTCATAGGAAAAACGGCGAACCGTCTCCACGGAGCCGTCTTTTCTCTGAATGGCGATGTCCGGATGGCGCACGCCATTGAAAAACGTGGTCTTCACCATCGTATAATGCGCCATATCGTCAAACACAAGTTCGTCACCCACCGCCAGGGGCTCCGCAAAGGAATAATCCCCAAGCCGGTCTCCCGCCAGGCACGTGGGCGCGCCCAACCGGTATGTATGGGCTCCTTCCCCTGCCTTACCCGCCAGCGCATAACACTCACCTTCCATCCGTACAGCGGGCTGCTGCGCGGAACGGAGGGAAACGTCACCTACAATCTGGAACACATCCGGCCGATAAGGCATTTCCAGAGTATCCGGCATGTGGGCGGATGCGGAAACATCCAGAATGGCATGATTCACCCCCTCCGAGGAAAAAAGGTCCAGAACCCGGCACCGCAGCACTCCGGTATGAATGGCTGCGGCCTCTCCCGGTTCCAGCCACACCTCCACGCCATAGCGTTCACGGATGCGGCGGATAAGAGCCGCCAGCAGCTCCCGGTC
>ENA-UPWK01000472-UPWK01000472.1-human-gut-metagenome-genome-assembly--contig:-NODE-472-length-42466-cov-20.203355_pt1 | contig 42466 bp, 28 predicted proteins | sample MGYA00250048_ERZ773373 | MGnify/ENA primary metagenome ERZ773373 (study PRJEB29103, sample SAMN06112059) | human gut metagenome | biome: human gut; feature: ankylosing spondylitis patient; material... | reverse complement strand
TAATCCCAAATGCTCCTTCGGCGTAACATAGCAGATCATAGCCGTCCCATGCCAAGCGATTTGCGCGCCACCAATAGCCGATGTGATATGATCGTATCCAGGAGCGATATCGGTCGTCAACGGGCCCAGCGTATAGAACGGCGCTCCATGGCAGGCATACTGTTGTTCCTTCATATTCTCATGAATCTTATTCATGGGAACATGGCCCGGGCCTTCGATAATCACTTGTACGAACTGCTCCCAAGCTATTTTCGTCAGTTCTCCCATCGTGTGAAGCTCGGCGAATTGTGCCGCGTCGTTCGCGTCATAGATAGAACCGGGGCGAAGCCCGTCTCCGATAGAGACCGCCACGTCATATGCCTTTAGTATCTCGCAGATTTCGGCGAAATGTGTGTACAGGAAGTTTTCCTCGTCATGAAGCTGCATCCATTTAGCCATGATCGATCCGCCTCTGGAGACAATCCCCGTCAGGCGAGTCGCCGTCAGCTCCACATGTTTACGCAACAAACCCGCGTGGATCGTGAAATAATCCACGCCCTGTTCCGCCTGCTCGATCAACGTATCCCGATAGATCTCCCAAGAAAGGTCCTCTACCTTACCATTCACCTTCTCCAAGGCTTGATAAATAGGAACCGTACCCATCGGAACCGGGCAGTTACGGATAATCCACTCACGCGTCTCATGGATATTATCGCCGGTAGAGAGATCCATCAACGTGTCTCCGCCCCATTTACAACTCCATATCGCCTTCTCGATCTCCTCGTCGATACCGGAGGAAAGAGCGGAGTTACCGATATTGGTATTGATCTTTACCAAGAACTTCTTACCGATAATCATCGGCTCGGCTTCCGGGTGATTGATATTCGCCGGGATGATCGCGCGACCGGCGGCGATTTCCTTGCGGACGAACTCCGGCGTGATATACGACTTCAGTCCCAAAGCCTCGATTTGCTGGTTCTCACGAATCGCCACGTACTCCATTTCCGGAGTGATAATACGCTTCTTCGCGTAATACATCTGGGTGATATTCTTACCCTCTTTAGCCCGGAAAGGCAAGTGTCGCTTGGGAAAACGGAGAGAATCCAGACTCGCGTCCGCCAATCGCTCACGACCATAAGCGGAAGTCAATTCCGGCAATTGAACCATATCCTTACGCTTACCGTACCACTCCTCACGTATACGAGGAAGTCCTTTAGCGATATCAATCGATATCTTGGGGTCGGAATACGGGCCGCTCGTATCGTAAACGATTACCGGATTGTTCTTCTTGAAGGTTCGCTCTCCATGCTCATCCAAGGTTACCGTGTCCAACAATTTAATCTTACGCATACCTACCTTGATCTTATTGATCTCGCCCGGGACATAAATCTTTTCCGAGGACGGATAGGAAATACGCATATTCTTTTTAGTAGCCATATGTATTTAGTTTAGTACTTATTGATTTCCTCTATAAACCGGCGGGTTTCCTCCACGGGATCGGGGGCATTGATAATCGCGCCCGAAACAGCGATTCCGGTTATACCCGTCTCCATCAAAGGGCCTACGTCTTCCAACGTAATACCACCTATCGCAAAGATAGGAATATCAATGCCAGCCTCCTTACATTGAGCGATAATTTTACGATAACCTTCCAGACCTAAGATGGGACTCAAATTCTTCTTGGTACCCGTAAAGCGATACGGCCCTAGTCCGATATACGAGGCGCCTCGTTCTACGGCCAGCCGGATATCCTCGAACGTGTTAGCCGTAGCCCCGATATAGAAGATGGCATTGGAGTCCAACTTGTCTTTCAGTACTTCCCAAGCGATATCCAAGGGAATGTCATTCTTACCTAGATGACAAGCCGTAGCGCCACATGTCACGGCGGCTTCCAGATCATCGTTTACGCAGAAATCCACGATTCGCTCACATTCGTCCGCGCAGATAGTGGCACATTTACGTACGGTATCCTCATAGATCCCGTCTTTCATACGCAATTGTATCCACGAACATCCTCCTTGGATTGCCATGCGTACCTCGTCGCATTCCGTATATTTAGGTGTACGATGCGTTATAAACATCAAGCGGTTACTCCCACCAAAAGGAGGGCGTAATCCGGTTGTTCTCCGACCGACTCTTCCATTCTCATCATATCCGAAATAATAATTTAAGGCCATACTTGTAATCGTTTGAATTGTTTTATGAGTTGATCCGCAACAAGAAGGGAGGGATCGTTTCCCCAAAGGGCCCCGAGAACGGCGACACCGCCGAAGGGGATATCTCTTAATTTCGTTATTGTTTGTGAGCAGATTCCTCCCAAGGCGATCACCTTATCATCGATGATGCCCTTTGCGTTTCGCAATCCATCTAAGGGGAATCCGCTACCATATCCTTCTTTGGATATACTCTGAAAGATCGGACTAAGGAATACATAGTCGCATACCGGTTTATACTCGATAATCTCTTCCAGACTATGGCAAGAACGACTTATACTACCTTTATATAAAGGTGGAGCTTCCGGGTTCCTCTTGTTCAAATGGACTCCTCCTAAAGCCCTTTCTTCTGCCAAGGTAAACCAATCATGAAGAACGATCCTGTCGTAATAAGCCGGAGAGATCTTATCCAATAAGCCCTCCAATTCATCACGTTTACAATCCGGTTTACGTAGATGTAAACGAGACATTCCTTCCGCGAATAGAAGTTCGATCAAAGAAGCTTCATCCGCGAAAAAATAAGGTGTAGTAATTACGACCAGCTTATTCATGATTCCATCGGATTTTATGAAGGGCAGAGGGTGAGAAGAAGTGGTTTACAGGTCCGTGCCCTTTTCCCATGCATACATTTGCCCCGTGAACGAGCGCGTTATTCATATATTCCTTGGCTAATCGTACGGCTTCCACCAATGAATGGCCGAGTGCCATATAAGCGGCGATGGCGGACGATAGCGTACAGCCCGTTCCATGGGTATTGAAGGTCTCCACTGTTGGCGAGGCCAGACAAATCGGATTATTCTCATTGATAAATAACCGATCCACCGTTTCTACTCCGGGAATATGCCCCCCTTTGATCAATATAGCGTTACATCCTTTTTCCTGCAATTTCCGGGCGGCAAGTAAGATATCCGCCTCGTTATTGATTTTTATACCGGAAAGATATTCCGTCTCGGGAATATTCGGAGTAAGCAGTGTCGCTTTAGGGAACAACTCATCAATGATGGTTCGGATGGCGTCATCCTCCAATAATTTACTTCCGCTCGTGGATATCATCACTGGATCTAAAATGATAGAAGTCTGTTGGAAGGAAGATAAAGTTTCAGATACGACCTTTACGGCATCCTTGTTATGTAGCATCCCTATTTTTACGGCATCTACGATGAAGTCCTCAAGAATAGCTTCGATTTGTCCTCTCAAAATCTCGGGAGAGATCGCTTGGATCCCTCGCACTCCCTGTGTGTTTTGAGCGGTTATAGCCGTTATCGCCGAGGCTCCAAAAACCCCTAGCGAGGAAAAAGTCTTAATATCCGCTTGTATTCCGGCACCACCGCCACTATCAGAGCCCGCGATCGTTAAAGCTACCGGATAACGGTACATTTCATTTTTATCCATCTAACATTCGTTTTTCTTACGGCGGCATTACCCGCATCAAGTAGTAAGGGTATGATCTCAGCCCATATAGTATGGCACCCCTTCGACGACGCAAACTTAGTGAAAAAAATCGATATTAAGATATTTCCGGCTTTTAAACGATAATTTTAACGCAAGGTTATACTTCCATAAATCGTAGACGGGAGCCTTCTGGTTTTAGAAAGCTTCCGTCATATTCATATAAACCGCCATCCCTTTTTGGTTCGGGTCTTTGCCTACGTCTAGGCGGAAGTTCTTGCCGGGTTGCATTTGGATACGTAAGCCTACGCCGTAGTTGAACTTCCATTTATTCCAGTCTACGATAGGAGCGTTTCCGATCGTACCCGTGCCGACCCAGCCAACAAAACCACACTTCGCCCAGAAATTACCGCTCTTATATTTCTCCACGCTGCCGAACATATGACGATACTCCAGAATCCCATACGCCATGGTCTTGTCACGGTACTTGCCCCAATAGTATCCGCGAAGATCGAAAGGAGAGCCAAACGAAGGAAGCTCCGTAAAAGGAACGTTTCCCACACCGATTTGTGTCTTGGCGATCCATGCCAAGGTGCTACGAGGACGAAATACTTGCTGGAACTGGCGGTATTCTAACTCGAACATCTCATAATTATATGCACCGCCTAAATACTTTCCATACACTTTAGCGATCGCGCTTAGTAACATACCGGAACTTGGGGTCGCCACGTCATTTCGTGTATCGTATTGAATCAAGCCGCCGACACCGATATTGACATAATCTCGTTTGAACTTATTGAAATAAGGATCTTCGGCCATCACCGGGTTGATATCATCTGATTTGCTGAAATTAATATCAAAAAGAGGACCCGTATATAAATGAGGCCTAACTTCCCATACGAAACGGGGATATAGTTGGAAAGAACTCTTATGGAATTTCGTTGTCGAATCGCTTTTCTCGATTTGCTCGATCGTCTCATAGCCTTTCCCGAAATAATGCGAAGGTTCGTTCCGATAACCGTAACTGATATAAATACGGAAGCGATTCTCGTTGAAGAATAAGGTACCGGCACCGGCAAAAACGAACGTCCCGTTTAAGGTGATGTTAAATCCCGCAGGGATAAACGATCGTTGGGATATCGTATCATTCTTGTTTAAGCGAAAGCTAGCCAAAACCGCGCCACCTACGCCAAAGGAGGCTTCCGGTGTGTAAGACGGTCCGCCAAGGATAGACCACCAGATCCTTTTGTTGGCCCGTATGGAGTCTTTATGTAATTGTTTATGATAACGTTGTATTTGCTTTTCGGTCATAGGCTTACCATCCAGCATCAGCACTTCTTTCGGAATCGTGTCATTGGAAATGCCTTGCGCCTTTACGGAAAAGGCGAATAGAAGGCAGGCCATATAAATTAAAAGATATCTAAACATTATTTTAATCAATATTTAGAGGGCAAAAGTACGAAATCCTCCTAATATGTATTCTTAAAGAATCCCTAATAAAAAAGAATAAACAGCTAAAAAGAAATGCTATTACAGTCTGGGGGTTGTAGAGACGTAGCGTGCGTGCTGCGTCTCTACAGCTAAGATTGGTATAAGACCTTGCCCTCTTCGGATATTAACAGCAAGGTTAGTTCGCCGTCGGGAAGGATGGGAGCACAATACGATTTACATTTTTGTAAAAGTAATGGGAAGAAACGATTTTGTTCTTTTTCCGCAAGAAGCTCCCATAATTCACGGGCCAACATAATCCGATTGATTGCATCTACGGTCGCCTCCTCGCATTTCGCTTCTTTCGCTACATCTTGAAGGAAGCCTTTGTTCATGACGACTTTTTTGCTGTGTGTATCCAGGAAACCTTCCGCAAGTTTCACCGCCTTGCCGATCATGATGCCTAAGATAACCTGCTTGAAACCTAAATCAGCAGCGATCTTTAGCGTCTCTCCGATAAAGTTCCCGTAATGGACGAATGATTGTGGAGGTAAAGAAGCGTATAAGCTCCGAAGGTAGCGTTCACTCTTCGCCCCGGAATTAATAACCAACGTCTCGCAACCTATCGCTTTGGCGACACTGGCTTCTTTCCGTATCGAGGCGATAAAAGCGTCCGATGAGAAAGGACGCACGATTCCGGATGTCCCGATAATGGAGATTCCCCCGATAATTCCAAGTTTCGGATTGAAGGTACGTTTCGCCAACTCCTCGCCACCGGGAACCGAGACCGTGACAATAGCGACGGAATCGGGTGAGGGCAGGAGTGGAATCAGCTCTTGCCGGATCATCTTACGGGGCGTGGCGTTTATAGCCGGGCCGCCGACTTTCAAGCCGAGTCCCGGAAGGGTCACGGTTCCGACTCCTTCACCTGCTTGGAAGATGACTCTTCCCGTATCGTCACAACCTGCATCGGGAGATAATTGAACGGTAGCCCGGATCTGGCTATGATTCGTCACGTCCGGATCATCCCCAGACTCCTTGATCACGGTACAGGTGGCGGAACACCCGGCCCATTCGGTATAGGCTACCGGCAACGTTATCTGTTCTCCCGAGGGTAATGTTATCTGGCTTTCTGTTTGTTCCTTCCGTGATAATAAGGCCAATAAAGCGGCTTTCGCGGCGGCGGTAGCACAAGCTCCGGTCGTATATCCGCTTTTCAAGGGAAAGAATTCGGGTAATAGGCGTTCGATTTGTTTGCGCAATCCGTCTTCACCATACACTCGGTAGAAAGTTTCCGGTAATGCGGGACGCTTCACGACAAATACTGGTATTCCGAATTGGCGGGCAGCGTTCACTTTATCCGTAAAATAGCCGGAGAAACCACTTTCCTTTGTCAAGATCGCATCCGGATGGAGTTGCTCCAACAACTTTAACTCATCCTCGCCTTCTCGATAGAAAACCAGACGTTCTTGGGGGAAGCCCTGCTTCTCGACCAACGACAAAGATTCCTCCCGCTCCAATATACGGAACCAAGTGGTATGCGATCGCCAATAAGGACGGAGCGGGGCAAGGGTGTTCACGCCACTGAGGGCAAGTAGCCGTTGGATACCTTTGTTTTCCATTTGGTGAATTGCGTCTGCGTAACTATCGCACCAAATCAAGTCCTCATCACGAGGTGGATACCGACGTTCGTAACGGATCACCGGAATCTGTAAACATTTCGATACTTTTTCGATCGTTTGGTGTAACACTTGAGCGAAAGGGTGTGCCGCATCGATCAATAGCTTAATCGCGTGATCACGACAAAAACACTCCATTTCCTCCGCATTCATGGCTCCGGTCAAACGGATTCCATGAGCGCATCCAATGGATTGCAAAGTTCCTTTCGTAGAATAGTAATAGGTAGCGGCTGCCTCGTCCGCTACCCGCACAGCCACACGGCCTTCTGTCGTTCCTCCAAGGATCAGTATCATTACTTACGGAAAAGATGTTTGAATTCATCCGCATATAAGCGGGATAGACCCTTGCGATTATCGATGGCATCCCCGACGACAAGTAATGTCGTCAGTGTAAGATGATTCTCTTTTACGATTTTCGCGAGATCTTTCAGTTGCCCACGGTAGATCCGCTCGTCTTTCCATGTCAATTTATAGCAAGCGGCTACCGGTGTGGTTGGAGCGTAATGTCGCGATAATTCCTCTTGGACCTTCTCTACGACACCGGCGCTTAAAAAGATACACATCGTACTTTGGCTTTGAGCCAGTTTGTGCAGTTGCTCTTTCTCAGGCATGGGCGTACGTCCTTCGCCACGAGTGAGGATGATCGTTTGTACTTTCTCCGGAATCGTGAACTGGGAATAAAGAGCGGCGGCGGCGGCTTGGAAAGAGGAAATACCCGGAGTGATATGATAATCCATCCCGTATTGATCAAAGTAATTCATTTGCTCTTGAATAGCTCCATAGATGCAAGGATCGCCCGTGTGCAAACGAACGACAAACAATCCTTTATCATAAAACTCTTTCATCAACGCGAACTGTTCTTCCAGATTCATATCCGCCGAGCTTCGCACCGTAGCGCCTGCCTTCGCGCATAAGGTAAGTTCTTTCGGGACGAGGCTTCCAGCATACAGGATCAAATCCGCTTTCTCCAACATTTGCCGTCCGCGGATAGAGATCAAGTCCGGATCGCCGGGACCGGCTCCTACGATCTCGATATGTCCCTCGCGGCAGGCCGTCCGGTCTAACGCTATGGCAAAGGTATATTCATTTCCTTTCCCTAAATCCGCTTTTTGCTTCTCGACCAAAAGTGGACCGCCATGAGCCGCATAAATGGCGGAGGCTTCCGATACACTTGGGGATTCGGTTACCTCCAGTACCTTCTCCGAGGGATTGGGTACCGGGATATCTTTCAGTTCCTCCGATGTATAGGTATGGAAAGGGCATTCCATAACTCCATAAGCCAGTAATGTCAGCACCGGTTCGCATTTCTTCAAATCGATTGTATTTACATCCGCCAAGGCTTCCGGATACAGGCGTTTATCACGCGATACATCTTTAATATGTTCGTAAACGACCGTAGGATCGCCTTGCATATCCTTGCGGCAGCCCATTCCTAGGTGGAGGACTTTCGGTATATAGGTGATCGCATGGATGGATGTATCGTATTGTTTGGGACTGACGATAATCAATAACTCATAGTCTTGCTGCGGTATCGCCTCGAAGGAATAAAAGATAGAGACATGAGACGGGGCCGTACGCTCCAAATAATCCGTTCCTTTATCTCGTATATCAAGGAGTAGCGCTGTCGGTTTTCCATTGACAAAAGTGGAGATGGCGGCATTGCTATCTTTGGCGATCAGGGTCCAATCGTATTTCTTCCCTAATGTATCGAGCGCCCATAGGTTTGCGTTGTCGCTTTGTGTCGTAATAATCGCTTCGGCTCCTAATAGGTTCGCTAACTCTTTGGAAAGATCGTTCGCTCCACCGATATGTCCGGATAAAACAGGAATCACGTATTTGCCGGTACTGTCTATACAGACCACGGCCGGATCGGTATGTTTATCTTCTGCGAAGGGAGCGATACTGCGTACGCAAATTCCCATCGCTCCTATAAATACCAAACTACTGGATTCGTGAAAAACCTCTTTTGAGAAAGAGCCGAATGGTAAGATCTTCGCCTCGGGATAAGAAGCAAGAATTCGCTCTGCAAGCACCCGGCTGCTATCGGATATTGGAATAATTGATATTGTACTCATAATTTATAAATAACATTCACGGTAATCGTATTAAAATCATCAATCGTGATACGGGTTTGGGCGGATATCCGAAGACCGGTTTGGCGGACCGCTTCCTCTAAAAGCGCTTTGCTTTCGTCGGATACGGAGTTGAAGACGATGACACCGTTCTCTTTCATCTTTTTGGAAACTACCATAAGGATCTCCACTAATTTCCCGCCATGTCCGCCGATAAAGATTGCATCCGGAGCCTCCAACGCTGATAAATCCACCGATAAGAAATCTCCGATTATAGCCTCGATACCCGGAGTCCCAAAACGACGACAATTCTCAGTCATTAACTTTCGTCCCTCTTCCCGAATCTCAAAACTCGTGATATGCAAATGCGGGAACAGCAATTTAGCCTCTATCGAGACAGAACCCGTGCAAAAGCCGATATCCCAAAAACGTTCCCGGTTTCTCAGATCCAGCATGCTTAAAGATAACAAACGGATCGGCATTTTGGTTATCATCTTCTCCCGTCCGTTCAAATGCTCGAACGTGGAATCCGGCAGGCCGAATTTACGGGAATGCCCGTCACGCTCTTTCCGGAGAATCAAGCAATTCGGATGAACGAAATTATTCATTGCCGCGGCTTGTATACTGAATTGGCGGATGCTCTGCCGTTCGGTATTTCCTAACCGTTCTCCCACGAACATGGTATAATTATCATAGCCGTATTCCAGCATCCGGCGAGCGATAGTCGTAGGCGTATGTTCCCGATCCGTGAGCACGCCTATCTTAGACGCACTTTCGATCAAGGCACGATCGAACTCGTGCCAAGGCCGTCCGGTAAGGGAGACGATCCGCATATCGTGGTAAGGCATCAATAGATTTTGTGCCAAGAGTTGCAAGGAATTAAATGACGGGTACAGGCGGATTTGCGCATCCGGCAATCGGTTTTGAATCGTAACGGCGAATCCGAAAAACAAAGGATCTCCGGAAGCGAATACAACGATGCTTTCCCGACCGTCGTACGAACGATAGCGATCGAAGACCTCGTCCAACGGGACTTTTATATCGATCCAGTCCGCTTTCTCGGGCAAGAGCGAACGTACGATCTCATGATGCCGCACGCCTCCGGAGAACACCCGGTGGGACAAGATTATCTCCAATATCTCCGGCGGAAAGTATTGCCGCATATTATCATCCAGCCCTATGACATAAAATCGGTTCATACGTCTCTTCCCGGCTTTAATTGTTCTGCGTCATTAAAACAAAGGATGGCATTCACTAGCGTAGCCGCTAAATTACTACCTCCTTTACGACCTTCCACGATTAGTTTCGGTATACCGATAAAAGGTTTCACCATATGTTTGGATTCCTGCACATGTACGAAACCTACCGGAGCTGCGATAATGCCAGCTGGAGTGGCTTTACCTTTACGTATTAAATCGCATAATTCCATAAGGGCGGTCGGGGCGTTCCCGAAGACAAACAGAGCGGTCGGATGCTCTTCCACGGCCCGACGAATACCGGCTTGGGTACGGGTAATTCCTTTGCTCGAAGCCATCTCAGCGACCCGCTCGTCTTGAAGGTAGCATTTCACCTCGACACCCAGACGTTGCAGAGCTCCCTTACGAATGCCGGAAGCAGCCATCGTGACATCGGTGATGATCGTAGGAACTTCCCCGCCGCTGATCTTATTATATAATGTAGAGACAGCATCCGGGTCGGCATAAAGGATATTTTCCATATCGAAATCGGCCGTCGTATGAATGGCATGGAGTAACGCCCATTTCTTATCCAACGGGATCTCTTGGTTTTTCAATTCCTTCTCGATCGTACGGAAACTACGGATCATGATGTCCTGTCCGATACCCGTATCCGTTTTCTTTTGTTTGATCTCGCCATAATATCCCCGGGGAGTGATCATATGATTCCCGGAAAGATATGTTTGTGAGTTTCCGATCAAGACTACCGTGAACATATCGATCTGCTCGGGGTCCAGATCCGCAAGCGTAGTGACGAATACTTCTTGCTCCTCCCGTCCGGCCTGACGTACATAACCGACCGGAGTCTCCGGCTTGCGTTCTTGCAGGAACAATTCTTTTAAGCGATAGAGTTGCCAATAACGTCCCTCGCTTTTCGGATTATAGATCGCCGTAACAAAATCGGCCATGGCCGCCGCGTGAATCCGTTTCTCGATCAGTTCCCAAGGAGTCATCAAGTCTGAGAGGGAAATCACACAGAAATCATGTCCGATAGGAGCGCCAAGCAAGGACGCAGCTTTCTGGAAAGCGCTGATGCCCGGATACGACTCGATCTCGATCTCGCTTCCGGATTCTTTCTTCATCTCGTAAATCAGAGGAGTCATGCCATAAATGCCGGCGTCACCGGAACTGATCACGCAAACCGTCTTTCCCTCGTTGGCATAAGCGAAAGCTTGCTCGGCACGAGCTTGCTCACGTTTCATACCTGTATCTATACATTCCGTTCCCTCACGAAGCAAGTGGGTGATAAAACGGAAATAATATTTATATCCTATGATGACATCCGAGCTTTGGATAGCGGCCAAAACCGCAGGCGTTATATCGGCCTCGCTACCGGGGCCGATTCCGGCGACTATAATCTTGCCTTTATTCATTCAAATCTATTTTATAATACAATGTTCTCAATAAATATAATACAAATATACAGGCTTTACTTCTTTCTTCTCGCTTTTCGCCTGATATATTTTATCGCAAGCCATACACCGGATAAGGAAACGAACGTGCCTCCCAACATGGTTCCCCACATCACGATATTCCATAAGACCGGATGATCTACCAAGAATTTCAGATTCAAGCTATGCAATGCCGGATACATCCAATGGTTCCAACGAGACGGGGTATTTACATAACGGTATTGTCCATTACGGGGATTAATGTAATAACAACTATTATCCACGTCTTGAATAGATACTTTCCAGACCGGGAGTTCTAAATTCCTTTTTCGTGAGATATAATACGTATCATAAGCATCCAACAGTTTGATATCAGCCGTGGTCCCGATACCATGTATCTGAGACAATACGGAACGGATTTCTTCCGGTCGCAGGTTCAATAAAGATATCCCGTCACTCTTATTTGCGTTCACGACAATATCCTTCGTGTCTGTTTGTACGATGTAAAAGGGTATATCACCAAAACTACTCCATTCCAATTGACGGATCTGGCCGGGATAGGCTTGTATGACCGCCCTGTAATCCAACGGATAATCGAGTGGGGAAGGAGCCATCTTCCGCAGTTCTTGAACCGGGTTTATATCGAGCTTGGCTTTCAACCCCCAATCCTGTACACGAGCTAAAGACATCATACCACTAAAGCAGAAGGTGAGGACGAATAAACCGAATAACACCCCAAGAATATGATGCCATTTATACCAGAACTTCTTATAAGGGGAAATCAAATGACGTCTCCTCGCTAACCGGAAATCCCGTATTCCTAAATAGATCCCGGCGATACACATAACGCACCCGATTCCGGATAACCAGACAACTACCTTTATCCATAATTCAGCGTCTTGCCGCAAGGAAGTGAAATAGACCCAATGAGGGATCGCCCCGAGCCAAGCCCAGAAACGACTGTTTTTATCCGTATATTGCAAAACCTCCCCGGATTTAGAGGATATGTATAATTCATGTCGTTCCGGATCGGCGAAATGGAATTTATAGATCGGAAATTCCTCTTTTAAACGACCGAATGGAATCCATTGGTCCAAGGTGTACAAGGAATCTACCTTCGCTATGGAGGAGGTATTCCATAGTGATGCCACACGTTGGATATGATTCCAGTCGATTACGGGTAATCTTTCCGTCGAGTCGGCAGGAATATCATAGCTCCCTTTCTCCGTCCGGAGATGAAAAACAGTTTGTCCCAAATAGCTGTTTAAGGTAACATGGCTTATCCGCTCGTTCTGCGGTAAACGTTTCTCTATCTGGTCTAACGAAGGAAGATTCTCCGGAGAGAGAATATCCATCTTCGCCCGTTTATCGGCCCGGTCCGCTCGCGGGAACGTATGGTAGATCATTACCAATCCCGATAGGAACCAAACGAGGAACAGGATACTGAGTGCCGTGCCCAGTATCCTGTGTATAAATTGCATGATCTTTGTCAATAGATTCATGAGCGTATGTTCTATATATTATAATGTATAGGAGATAGCCACTTGGAAATTACGAGGCATGCTTGGCACCATCTGTTGTCCGAGCGCTTGGTTATAATAATTGTTGTCAAACAAGTTATTCAAGTTGAATGTAAGGTGAATATTGTTGTTCAACAAATAAGACATACCGAAATCGGTTACCCAATACGGATCGAACCAAGAGTTGTTTGACGTATTACGGTATACTTTACCGGTATAACTGCTACTCAAGTGAAATTCCAGATTCTTCAAGACACCCCGAGGGATGGTATAACTGCCGTATGCGTAGAAAGTCTGGTTCGGTACGTTGCTCTGCCAGTTTCCTTCTTGGCTATTCAATTGTTGCTTTGTCTCATCCGGGTTATTGCCATAGATAGCCTCGATTAATTCCGGATCCTTTATTTCTTTCATCTCCCGGATCTTGGAGTCGTTCAATCCATAACCGATCGTCAGCGCTAACGTGCTTACCGGAGAAAGAGTGACATCAAAATCAAAACCTTTGGAATCTTGTACACCCACCTGTCCGATTACGCTCATCGTGGTAGTCTCGCCGTTTACCTCCACTTGATAGTTGTTGGTCAACGTAGCCGTACTGTTCATCTTCCGGATATAGAACAAGCTGGCATTGGCACTTAATATATTGTTCAATTGATATTTAAGACCCACCTCGGCTTGGTATCCTTTCTCCGGCTTAAATACTTCCTCATTGCGAGCAGGCTCGAAACGATTTCCATCACCTCCTACATAAACGACATTATCTTGATAGAACGTACGGATCGGTTTGAAGAAAGAAGCGAAAGAAGCATAAATGGATGTATTCGGATGGGGCAGATAGACCGCTCCGAAACGATAAGTCAACGCCTTATTCTTTATCATATTGAAGCTTGAATGTTCCTCATACTCACGTCGTCCGGTAGGAGTTGTAGCGCTGGCGGACATATAACGGAAAAAGTCGTAACGTAGAGCGGCTAATACCTTCCATTGCTCGTTGAACTCAACCATATCTTGAAGATAAAGGCTGTTGGAATAATGATGCGTAACCGTTGCTTTAGAGAATTTGCTGGTCATATATCCCATGCTATGCGGATCATAAACGGATACATGCGAATAAAGGCCGGGACCCTGAACATCATCCCCTAAATTATAGCCCGAATAGCTGGTACGATTCAAGGCGACGAAAGAGTAACCTCCCATATACGTATGCTTTATCTCACCCGTCTTGAATTTACCGCTCAACTCGAGCGTATTGGCGACAGTCTTGGAGATATGGGAGAAGCGAAGCGGGAAAGAAAGATATACGCTGTCCAAACAGATATATTTTTTCTGGCCGTTTTTCATATAATAATGATCATAGATCGGATCATCACTTTCGAGATAGTCGAGGGCTTCCGTCCCAAAATAGTTGATATCGTCGTTATTGTAAGAAAGGCGATCTGTTAGTTTCGCACCGTTCCAAAAAGTATGTGTGTACTGCGTCGATATGTTCCAAGCGTGATTCTTCATAAAGTCGGACTCGTTATTGTAGCGAGCCTCACGGTCAAGTCCCGGTAGCATATCATTTTTATGGAGATATAACTGTCCTGTTTGCGCATTATATACATCATTTGCCATTAAATCGGGAAGACCAATCTCCGTTCCATAGAAGTCGCGGTTAAAACCTCCACGAACATCTAATAGGTCACGTTCCGTCATTTTAGCTTGCAATGCCAGATAACCGGAAAAGCGACGGTTGCCATTATCACGCCAGCCCTCTTGATCGGAAAAGTTGACATTGGCGTAATAATTGACCGGACCGACCAATTTACCGCCCATGCCAAGCGTCGCCTCTTTATTCTCGTAACTACCGTAGGCCAATCGGGCGTTAACGCTCTGTTTCTCTGACGGGGATTTACGAACGATATTCAAGGTTCCACCTACGGCTGAATGTCCGTAAAGTACAGAAGCCGGTCCCTTTAATAATTCAATAGACTCGATACAGGATAGATCGGGTACGGGATAAGAGTTGTTTATTGCCGAACGTTCATCGCGGATACCGTCTATCATCATGATAGAATGATCGAAACCACGGGTCGACAATTGTTGAAATGCGCCATAAGATGTTTGGAATCGTACGCCCGGCATAAAGCGTACCGCATCTTGGATATTACGGATACCTCTCAACTCCAAACTACTCGCCGTAATGCTATTAATTGAAATAGGAAGATATTTCATAGGTACGTCCAACTTCGTGATTTGTGGACGTGGCTTGCGTGCGGCGGTCGCTACGACTTCTTGAATATTGAATGTCGTATCGGCGAAATTCGTGTACTCATTCTTGTGTTGTGCCTGCATCGTACTGATACATAAGGCTGTCAACGGTAAGATTGTCAAAACTCTTTTCATATATTTAGCATTATAACTGTTTATTGTATGCATGTGAAATCCCTTTCGAAAGAAATTCCATTTTCCTTCGAATGAAAATTTAGTTTCTTTCGGAAGGAATTACTTTTTCTTCCGAAAGGAATAAAAAACATTGTGTAGTGAACTTTTTTAGTCCTTCTCTACCGCATAAGCTTTCTTCTTATCAACGATATCGATCATCTTATGTTTAGCCATGAAACGGGCATGTTCGATGAAGATCTTCTGGATATCCGGATTCTGTCCCAGACCTTCCATAAATACGCTTACCTCGTAGCCTTTCTTTTCCAATTCCTCTTTCCAATCACCGGCGATATCGTTTTTCGCATGGTCTCCGGCAACAAACATAAATGGCATCAACAAGACTTTCTTCGTTCCATTGGCCTTTACTTGGGCTACCATCGTATCAAAAGTAGGATAGCCCTCGATGGTTCCTACGGAATAATCCTTGAATCCCTTCTCCTTCAACATATAATCCAACATAGCATATTGGGCCGTCGCCGGTGTATAAGTGCCATGGCCTACCAATAAAGTAGCGCCTTCTTTCGCCCCATTTTTTATGATAGCGGCGATTACCGCCTCATAATCCTCCGGTGTATACAATAAAGGATTACCGATACGAATCTCCTTGAAAGAAGATTTCATGGTGGCAACATCCTTACGTAAGGATTCCATCTCGATACCTTCGATTATATTCGTGGATTGGATCAAGACATGTGTATAACCATCAGTCTTTAATTTTTCCAAGGCCTCGATCGGGTTCAGTTTCTCTACGCCACGAGCTTTTAAGCGGCGCATTACAATGCGAGAAGTCCATGCCTCACGCAACTCAACATCTTTGAAAGCTTCTTTCGCTTTTTGATTGATCGCATCGATTGTCAAGGCACGGGTATCATCATGGGTTGTTCCAAAATGTACCATCAATAAAGCGGCCTTATCGCCCGGTTGTAAAGAGGCGAATAAATCGGATGCTACAAAATTCTCGCCATCGTGCGCACGACAAACTAGGCTGATGACCAGCAGGAAGAAAGATAGTAAGTGTTTCCTCATCATATGAATATATTAATAATTAGATTACATATCAATCCCACGGAGACAACGTATTATTCCGTCTCCAACATCTTTTAGATATAGGTGATATTTCTATCCTCTTAATTACTCCTAACCCCGGGAGGAATTAATCATTACTTCGCTTGGCAGGTTTCCTGACTGGCTCGGAAAGCAACCTTCCCATCTTTCTTAAGACAGTGGCATAGCAGAACGCTTTCCTTTTCAAGAGCTTCACAGTAGCGGGCACTGTTCCGGATTCTAACCGGATTCCCTTTTATAGAGTTGTCGGTAGACAAACTCTATCACCTAAGCGGTCGCAAATTTATATAAATAATCCCGAAAAGTAACAACATCTTTCAAAGAATCCCTGTTCCAATAGCATCTTTTTTGTTTAACATCAAATAAATAGATATGGAATGGATAACTAATTTACTTCAACATTATCCGGAGCTAGCTATTTTCATAACCTTAGCTCTCGGTTTCTGGATTGGCAAGTTTAAGATAAAGAAGTTCACGCTGGGAACGGTTACCAGCGTATTATTGGTCGGTGTATTGATCGGGCAATTAAAAATCGATATAAGCGGACCGTTAAAGTCCGTCTTTTTCTTGATGTTCCTCTTCGCTGTAGGATATAGCGTTGGGCCACAGTTCTTCCGGGGATTGAAAAAGGAAGGTCTTCCTCAAATGCTTTTCGCCGCCGTCATGTGTATATTTTGTTTGATCGCTCCTTTTTTGTTAGCGAAACTTATGGGATATAACGCAGGCGAGGCCGCAGGATTATTGGCGGGCTCCCAGACGATGTCGGCAGTATTAGGAGTTGCCGAAGATACGATCGGACAGATGAATATTAGCGATACGGATAAAAGTGCTATGGTAAATGTAATGCCCGTGGCCTATGCGGTAACTTATATTTTCGGTACGGCAGGATCCGCATGGTTAGTGAGTGATATCGGGCCACGTCTTTTAGGAGGACTCGACTACGTGAAAAAAGCGTGTAAAGAGCTAGAGGCTAAAATGGGAAATAACGACGAGAGCGAGCAACCGGGCTTTATGCCAGCCGCCCGTCCGGTAACTTTCCGGGCCTATAAGATTAGTAATGAATGGTTCAAGGATGGCAAAAGCGTAAAGCAGTTGGAGGTATATTTAGACCAATTGGGACGGCATTTGTTCGTGGAGCGTGTCCGTATTAATAATGTAGTAACCGATGTTAAACCGGATTTGGTTTTACATACCGGAAATGAGGTTGTTCTAAGCGGTCGCCGGGAATTCGTGATCGGAGAGGAGAACTGGATTGGCGACGAGGTCAATGACATTGAATTGCTTGATTTTCCGGCAGAGACGTTACCCGTACTAGTGATCCATAAGGAATACGTGGGGAAAAAGATCTGCTATTTACGCAATCAATCGTTCATGCATGGTGTTAGCATCAAGTCCGTAAGGCGTGCGGGTATCAATATCCCGGTCTTGGCCGCTACGGTGATAGATTCCGGTGATATGCTGGAATTGGTAGGCATGAAATCAGAGGTAAATAAAGCGGCGACGGCTTTAGGATATCCCGATCGCCCAACCAATCAGACCGATTTGATTTTCGTGGGTATCGGTATTTTCTTAGGGGGAATTTTAGGTTCGCTCGCGATTCATTTCGGGGGTGTCCCGATTAGCCTAAGTACGAGTGGAGGTGCTTTGATAGCCGGGCTCGTCTTTGGATGGCTTCGTTCTAAGCATCCGACCTTCGGGCGTATTCCGGAGCCTTCCGTCTGGATATTAAATAATTTGGGATTGAATATGTTTATCGCCGTAGTCGGTATCACGGCGGGTCCCAGTTTCGTGACCGGATTGAAGGAAGTCGGTATAAGTTTATTTATTATCGGTGCTTTAGCGACATCTATCCCGCTTATCATCGGTATTCTGATGGGACGTTACGTTTTTAAGTTCCACCCGGCTATTACTTTAGGTTGTACGGCGGGTTCACGTACGACAACTGCCGCATTAGGAGCGGTGGAAGATGCCGTAGGAAGTGAGACTCCAGCCTTAGGCTATACCGTTACCTATGCGGTGGGTAATACTTTATTAATCATCTGGGGTGTCGTTATTGTGCTAATCATGTAATATATATAATGTATGGACAAGAAGAAAATACATGTCACGAGAGAATATGAGAAAAAGATGTCGGAGATTAGCCCTTTCGAGCTAAAGAACATCTTGATAGAGTTAGCGGATGAGAGCGCTCGTAAAAGTACGCACATCATGCTGAACGCAGGAAGGGGAAATCCAAACTGGATCAGTACGGTTCCACGGGAGGCATTCTTCCTATTAGGGCAGTTCGCCTTGGAGGAATGCCTGCGGGAAACCGAATTGGCAGATGAGATGGCCGGAGCCGCAGGGGTTCCCAACCGCAAAAGGATCGCGTCTCGCTTCGTACAGTTTCTAAAGAAACATGCGCAATCTCCCGGCGCTACTTTATTGAAGGGTACCTATGAATATCTGGTCACGGAAAAAGGTGTAGATGAGAATGAACTTGTATATGAATGGGCGGAAGGTGTCATTGGTGATCAATATCCGGTTCCCGATCGTATCTTGAAATATACGGAAATGCTCGTGCGGGATTATTTAGACCAAGAATTATGTGATAACCAGCCCCCTGAGGGAATATTCGACCTTTTCGCTACCGAGGGCGGAACTGCCGCCATGTGTTATATCTTCGATTCCTTGCAACAGAATTTCTTGTTGAATAAGGGAGATAAGATCGTTCTCTTCGCTCCGGTATTCACTCCTTATATAGAGATTCCGGAACAGGCTCGTTATCTTTTTAATGTCATAGAGATAAAAGCCTTGAAGATGACAAAAGACGGCTATCACACGTGGCAATATCAAGAAAAAGATTTAGATGTCCTGAAAGATCCTAGCGTGAAAGCCGCTTTCATAACAAACCCGAGCAACCCGCCTTCATACGGATTGACAAAAGCATTGATGAATAGGATCGTTGAGATCGTACGGAACGACAATCCCAACCTCATGATTATTACGGATGATGTGTATGCGACATTTATTCCGCATTTTCGCTCGATGATGGCCGAATTACCAAAGAATACGTTATGTGTCTACTCTTTCTCCAAATATTTCGGGGCAACCGGATGGAGATTGGCGGTAATCGCTTTACATCAAGATAATATTTACGACCGGATGATCCGTGAATTGCCAAGAGATAAACAGGAGCTTCTAAAAAAACGATATAGCAGTCTATCCTTACATCCCGAGGATATCCGCTTTATTGATCGTATGGTAGCCGATAGCCGTCAAGTAGCCTTGAATCATACGGCCGGTCTTTCCTTGCCACAGCAAACACAAATGTCTCTGTTTGCGTCTTTCGCTCTATTAGATGCGGAAAATACCTATAAGAAAAGGATGCAGGATATGATCCACGAGCGTTTACACACATTGTGGGAAAGCACCGGATTCACCTTATTAGACGACCCTTTGCGTGCGGGATATTATAGTGAGATCGATATGCTTGTCTGGGCTAAGAAATTCTATGGGGATGATTTCGTGGAATATCTAAAAAAGAATTACGAACCTCTGGATGTGGTTTTCCGTCTGGCACAGGAAACTTCCTTGGTTTTACTGAACGGAGGAGGTTTTGATGCTCCCGAGTGGTCTATCCGCGCATCTTTAGCCAACCTTAAACGGGAAGATTATGTCCGGATCGGAGAGGGTATCGCATCTATTTTGCATAGTTATGCCCAAAGATGGAAAGAAAGTCTCGATAAATAGAAAAAACAGCTCCAAGGCTTGAACAAAACGGGCTAATGGTACGTTTTATTAATAAACGTGCGATTAGCCCGTTTTTCTAAGTTATCCGGGAGATTATAAATAACCTCTATAACCTCATAGAAATTATCGAACAAATTGTATTTCATTATATTATATATTTGTTGATAATAAAAACAAAGACTCATTGGCAGATGTCTTATTTATTACATTTTAGCTGGTTATAGATAAATATATTTGCGAAAAGGCTTACAATAAAAAACGAATATGAATATGGTGTACGACATTGACATGCTTAGAAATTTCTATGCGAATTTCCCCAGAAGAGTGGACACAGCCCGCGAACGTATCGGTGGTCGCCCGATGACCTTGGCCGAGAAAATCTTATATGCGCATCTATACGATGAAAGCTCGACTCGCCTTTTCAAAAGAGGTGAGGATTATGTGAATTTCCGTCCCGACCGTGTGGCTATGCAAGATGCCACCGCTCAGATGGCGCTTTTACAATTCATGAACGCCGGAAAAGAAAAATCCGCAGTACCGGCTACCGTGCATTGCGACCATTTGATCCAAGCGAATATGGGAGCCAAAACGGATATCGATACGGCTACCAAAAGCAATAGCGAGGTCTATGATTTCTTGAAATCGGTCTCCGATAAATATGGAATCGGTTTTTGGAAACCCGGAGCAGGCATTATCCATCAAGTGGTATTGGAAAATTATGCGTTTCCCGGCGGTATGATGGTAGGAACTGATTCACATACCCCGAATGCCGGAGGACTTGGAATGGTCGCTATCGGAGTAGGAGGAGCCGACGCCGTGGATGTCATGACCGGAATGGAATGGGAACTGAAGATGCCGAAACTAATTGGTGTTAAGTTAACTGGTAGTTTGAATGGTTGGGCCTCGCCGAAGGACGTGATTCTTAAGCTAGCGGGCATCTTAACCGTAAAAGGTGGAACGAACGCTATCATCGAATATTTCGGTCCGGGCACCGCCTCAATCTCAGCGACCGGAAAAGCTACGATCTGTAATATGGGTGCCGAGGTAGGAGCGACTACTTCCTTATTCCCATTCGATAATACAATGGCTCAATATCTTCGTGCCACGGGACGTGACGAGGTAGCGAGCTGGGCCGAAGCTATCGGTGAATATCTGGAAGCGGATATGGACGTTCGTGCCGAGCCAGATAAGTTTTACGATCGTGTAATCGTTATTAACCTTTCCGAATTGGAGCCGCATATCAACGGTCCGTTCACGCCGGATGCAGCTACGCCTATCTCGGAGTTTGCCGCAAAAGTAAAAGCGAATGGCTATCCCCGAAAGATGGAGGTCGGATTAATCGGTTCCTGTACCAACTCTTCTTATCAAGATCTAAGCCGTGCGGCATCTATTGCTCGCCAAGCTTATGAGGATAAAATACCGGTAGCGGCACCCTTGATCATCAACCCGGGTTCCGAGCAAATCCGTTATACGGCGGAAAGAGATGGTATTATCGGTGATTTTGAACGGATTGGCGCAACCATTATGGCGAATGCCTGTGGTCCTTGTATCGGACAATGGAAACGTCATACGGATGATAATACCCGTAAGAATTCGATCGTTACTTCATTCAATCGCAACTTCGCTAAACGTGCGGACGGTAATCCGAATACACATGCTTTTGTCGCTTCTCCGGAACTGACACTGGCCTTGACCATCGCAGGTGATCTATGTTTCAATCCTTTGACCGATACCTTGAAGACAGAGGATGGTAAGGTTGTGAAACTGAAAGAACCGAAAGGCACGGATTTTCCGCCGAAAGGTTTCGAGGTAAAGGATAACGGCTATCTGGCACCTACGGGTAAGAACGTAGTGGTGAACATCGATCCGGAATCCAACCGCCTACAAGCATTAAAGCCTTTCGCTCCTTGGAATGGAGAGGATTTCACGAATATGCCCCTTCTTATCAAGGCTGAAGGTAAATGTACGACGGATCATATCTCGATGGCCGGTCCATGGTTACGTTTCCGTGGGCATTTGGAAAATATATCGGATAATATGTTAATGGGAGCCGTAAACGCTTTCAACGGGAAGACAAACTCTGTATTGAATCAACTGAACAATGAATATGAAGCAGTTTCTGCCGTAGCGAAACAATACAAGGCAAATGGTATTTCCTCGATCGTCGTAGCGGAAGAAAACTATGGTGAAGGCTCTTCCCGGGAACATGCAGCCATGGAGCCTCGCTTCCTAAATGTAAAAGTGATCCTAGCCAAGAGTTTCGCCCGTATCCACGAGACAAACTTGAAGAAACAAGGAATGTTAGCATTGACTTTCGCCGATAAGGAGGATTATAGCAAGATCCGTGAGAATGACCATATCTCGATCATCGGATTGAAAGATTTTCAGCCGGGCAAACCGTTGACGGCCGTTCTTCTTCATGCGGATGGTACGCAAGAATCATTCCCGGTTAACCATACGTATAATGATTTACAAATTAAATGGTTCAAGGCGGGTTCCGCTTTAAATACAGCTCACTAAGACAAACAAAAAATCTTGATATCATGAGTAAGATAACAAAGAAAGGTAATCATATTTTCGTTCCGGATCACGTGACGATCCCTTATATTGAAGGAGATGGCGTGGGGCATGAGATCACTCCCGTTAGCCAAAAGATAGTAAACGCTGCCATCAAGCAAGCTTACAACGGAACCCGTTCCATCGAATGGAAAGAGGTCTTAGCCGGCGAAAAGGCGTTTAAGCAAACCGGAAGTTGGCTTCCCGATGAGACTATGGAAGCGTTCCGTGAATACATCGTCGGTATTAAGGGACCGCTGACGACTCCAATTGGTGGAGGTATCCGTTCATTAAATGTGGCCCTCCGTCAGACGTTGGATTTATATGTTTGTCTCCGTCCGGTTCGTTGGTTTAAAGGAGTCGTATCTCCGGTAAAGGAGCCGCAGAAAGTGAATATGTATATCTTCCGTGAGAATACGGAAGATATCTATGCCGGAATCGAATGGCAACAAGGGACTCCGGAGGCACAAAAGTTATTGAAGTTCCTCACCGAGGAAATGGGAGTGAAGAAAATACGTTTCCCGGAAACTTCCTCTTTCGGCATCAAGCCGGTTTCTGTGGAAGGTACGGAGCGTCTGGTGCGTGCCGCTATCGAATACGCGATATTGCATCAGTTACCGAGCGTGACTTTGGTACACAAAGGTAACATCATGAAATTCACGGAAGGTGGTTTCAAACTATGGGGATACGCTTTAGCGGAACGGGAGTTTGCGGATCTCACTTTCACATGGCCTCAATATGAGAAGATCAAGAAAGAGCAAGGCGAGGAAGCGGCCAATACCGCCTTAGTGGAAGCTTCAAAGGCCGGTAAAATCATTATCAAGGATGTCATAGCCGATGCTTTCTTGCAAAACACTCTATTAATTCCGGAAGAATATTCCGTGATCGCTACTTTGAACCTGAACGGCGATTATATCTCCGATCAATTAGCGGCGATGGTAGGTGGCATTGGCATTGCTCCCGGCGCTAATATCAACTATAACAGTGGTCATGCGATCTTCGAGGCAACACATGGAACCGCTCCGAATATCGCGGGAAAGAATCTCGTAAACCCCTCTTCCTTATTATTATCATCCGTGATGATGCTGGAATATATGGGATGGAGTGATGCGGCTAACCTGATTACATCCGCTATGGAGCAAGCTTTCTCCGCTGGAGAGGCCACTCATGACTTGGCTCGTTTTATGCCGAACGGCAAATCTCTAGGCACCAAAGAATTTGGTGATCGTATCATCTCTATTATCGAAACAATTAAATCAGTATAGTCATGTTGAAGAAAGAATATTTAATCTACAAATTGTCCGAGGCTGCCAGAGAGGCTTGCAAGATCGACAACGAACTTTTCCCAATGTATAATGTGAAACGTGGCCTTCGTAACGAGGATGGTAGCGGCGTGTTAGTAGGATTGACCCAAGTCGGTAATGTAGTAGGATACGAACGCTTGCCAGAGGGCGGTCTTAAAGCGATCCCCGGTAAGTTATTTTATAGAGGTTACGACGTAGAGGATTTAGCGCGTGATTTCATCAAGGAAAAACGGTTCGGTTTTGAGGAAGTGGCTTATTTATTACTTTCTGGTAAACTCCCCGATAAAGAGGAATTATCAGCCTTTAAAGAACTGTTGAACGATAATATGCCCTTGGAGCAAAAGACCAAGATGAATATTCTAGATCTGGAAGGACAGAACATCATGAATATATTGGCTCGTAGCGTATTGGAGATGTATACCTTCGACGCAAACCCGGACGACACCTCCCGAGATAACTTAATGCGCCAATCTATTGAATTGATCTCTAAGTTCCCGACGATTATCGCTTATGCCTACAATATTTATCGTCATAGCACACAGGGGCGTTCTTTACACATCCGTCATCCGCACGAGAACTTATCGATCGCAGAAAATTTCCTTCACATGCTGAAACGTGATTTCACGGATCTGGACGCACGTACGTTGGATTTGCTCTTGGTATTGCAAGCAGAACATGGTGGTGGTAATAACTCTACGTTCACGGTACGCGTCACTAGTTCTACGGGAACGGATACGTACTCATCTATCGCAGCTGGTATCGGCTCATTGAAAGGCCCGTTGCACGGAGGTGCCAATATTCAGGTAGTAGATATGTTCCATCATTTGAAAGAGAATATCGCAGATTGGAAGAACGTGGACGAGATCGATACTTATTTCATGCGGATGCTTAACAAAGAGGCTTATAACAAGACAGGCTTGATCTATGGTATCGGCCATGCGGTCTATACGATTTCCGATCCCCGTGCGGTCGTATTAAAGGAACTGGCTCGTGATCTGGCAAAAGAGAAAGGTCGCTCTGAGGAATTCGCCTTCCTTGAGTTATTAGAGGAAAGAGCGATCGAATGTTTCGCCAAGCATAAAGGAACTAAGAAACGGGTTTCCTCGAACGTGGACTTCTATTCCGGATTCGTTTATGAGATGATCGGTTTGCCACAGGAAATCTATACGCCTTTATTCGCCATGGCCCGAATCGTGGGTTGGACCGCTCACCGTATCGAGGAGTTGAACTTTGACGGAAAACGCATCATCCGTCCAGCTTACAAGAACGTGTTGGACGATAGGGAATATATCTCCATCAACGAGCGATAACACTAAAAAAATCATAGTTATGTTTTCTTTCATTCATAGTTATAAGTTGAAGGATTCATAACTATGATTTTTTAGCATGTTCAGGCTTATAATAAGATCCTACATAAAACCCTTAAAATGTAAATTTCTCAAGTTTCATCGCACCTAATCCTTGCAATTTAGGAACCAACGTTACGAAATGCTCCGCTTTTTCGTGAGCTGATAAGGATTCAGCGTCTTTCCACGTCTCACAAATCATCAATACATCACTACGAGTAGCGCTCTCGAAAATATCATAAGCTATACAGCCATTGTCTTTCAAAGACTTTTCAACCAATTCTTTCGCTGTCTCCAATGCGGCCGAACGATTCTCCGCACTTACTTGAATAAATACATTTAGTCTAATCATACTCATAATTGTTTTAAGAATGTTACGTACTTGATCAAAAGCACGGTACAAATATATAGAGAATTCGCATAAAATAGCTACAAATACCTCAATCAATAACCGACTTGTTTTTGCTGTTCGGCATTATAACGATCACCGATTACCGGGATTGTCGCTACGGTATCCTCTAGCTCTTTCCATTCCTCCGGTGTATAGGAAAATTCCAACGTACGTAGGTTTTCATCGAGATGTGATAACTTCGTTGTTCCCGGAATCGGTACGATCCACGGTGCTTTTTGTAATAACCAACCCAATGCCACCTGTGCCGAGGTCATGCCCCGTTTACGGCCAAAGGCTTGTAAAGCGTTCACGATACGTGTATTGGCACGAATCGCTTCCGGTTGGAAACGTGGTAACATCTTACGGTTATCGTTGTCTGGATCGAAACGGGTGTATTCATTAATGCAACCACCTAAGAAACCTCGGTTGATCGGGCTATACGGAACAAAGCCGATTCCCAGTTCTTGGCAGGTCTCCAATACACCATTCGTTTCCACCAGACGATGCATCAAATGATATTCACTTTGAATAGCCGTCAGCGGACATACGGCATGGGCTTTTCGGATCGTCTCGGTACTCACCTCACACATTCCCCAATGCTGTACTTTGCCTTCTTTCATCAGATCAGCGATAACTGAGGCAACCTCCTCGACGGAGACATTTGGATCGAAACGGTGCTGGTAGAACATCGGAAGGTAATCTATACGTAACCGGCGAAGCGACTCTTCGCAATAACGACGGATCGTAGCCGGACGACTATCTTGACGCCCCGTACTCTTGCCATCAATTACCTCATGGCCAAATTTAGTCGTTACGTTTATCCTTCCCTTAAATTCCGATAGCGCTTCACCAGCCAGCAACTCGTTAGTCAGCGGACCATAGACTATCGCCGTATCGAAAAGCGTTATGCCTCGATCCACCGCCTCATGAAGCAGGCGGATGCACTCTTTCTTATCGGGGTGTTGACTACGGTTATAAGTCATACCCATTATGCCGAATCCGAGCGCAGACACATCGAAAGCAGCGTTGCCTGTCCCTAATGTCCGGTACTCTGTGATACAGGGAATATTATTACTCTTTGGAGTTGTTCCCGCTAGTCTGGTCTCAGAGGCAAATACCTTATTCAATCCACTTGGCACAGCTAATGCTGCGCTTGCTAACGTAGCCATTTTCAAAAAGCCACGACGACCATTGTTCTTTTTATTATTCTCTTCCATACCTATTTTTTTTAATTATGAAGCAAAGGTAGGTTCTCATATACAAAAAAAATTTGTTCTCCGGCTCAAACTTCTTTGTTATAAGGCTCTTGGAAGGGATGATGGCGCCGCACCATAAGTCTCTTTATAGATCTTGGAAAAATGAGACAGGTTCTTGAAGCCTACGTCAAAGCAAGCTTCCGTGACTTTCTTTTTCCCCGATCGAATCAGATCATGAGCCGTTTCCAGACGGCGTTGAATGATCCATTTTCTTGGAGTCAGATCACTCACCTTGGCAAAATCCCGTTTGAAGGTAGCCAGACTACGTCCTGTGTAACTTGCTATCTCTTCCATCGAAAGGTCGTACATATAATTCTCATTCAAGTAATCAAGAATATCAATTTTCCACGGCTCTACGAAATCGAACAGAGAGGCATACAGGTTTTTATCCGTATTGAGCAAAACATATACCCCTTCGATCATCTTTAGTTTCAATACTTCTTCCGATGGCTTTTCTCCCATATCAAAATAGGGGATGACTGACTCGAAAAGACTTCGAATATCGGGACGTTTGTTCGGCAGCACACGCAAACTGACCTTTTCTCGTTTGGACTCTTTTGGAATCAACCGCCAGTCGAGCGTTTGGTAAAATTCCCGGAGAAAAGCTTTCGAGAATTTCAACACGATGGAACGATAAGGTTTACCTTCCTCTACCTTCTTTTGTAGCCACATCCGGTTATCACGTCGCATAAAAGCACAATCACCCTCGTGTAATACGGTAGTCGTACCACGTTCTTCAATTTCCAACTCTCCAGAACAGATATATATAAGCGTATGCTCACGGTTCTCATGGGCACAATCTCGGTCATTGGTGAAGTAGCTTGCTATAAGCACATTCGAGCAGTCGAAAACATCCAATCGTTCCATATCGTTCATTTTTTGTTTCTTCGCAAATATAGAATATCTTGTCTGTACGCTGTTTGTTGTAAAGCTCATTTTTACAATCAATATCTGCCATGTCTACATAAAACGGATTCTTATGGGGCGGTTAACGAATCCTTTTTTACGTACCTACAATCCGAGGAACCTTGGAACCGGATTCGAATTAAACTTTTAGCGAAGTATTTGAGAAATGTAAGTAGTAATTTGACAACTGTAATATTTTCAATGATTTACGCAACAAACAGATTCGTTTTAGTATATGCCCAATAGAAAGGATTATTGTAGTAACCCCTATTTTATAATGCAATAATCCTATGTCGGAATTTACCCCATTTACCCCTAATAAGATAATTCCCGTAACTGATACAAGCAAGAATACAACCGACAACACTACCGTAATTTTACTTTTTTTACCAATTCCATTTTTTATCGCTCCTTTATACCACCCCCAATGGTTGAGGAACACGTTGTATTATATGGGGATATTCTTTCAGCAATTCTTCATATCGCTGTTGTGGCGTGTTTTTTATTCTTGACAAGAACAGTTGTTGATAAGCATGAAAACGGTCTATGAGTTTTTCTTCATACAACTGTCTCAACGACAAATTATTATTGATTAGGTTGTAAAAATCCTCTCTTTTTATAGCCGTGAGCTCTGTTGGCTCAATACTTTCCAAGTAGAAAGGACTCGGTGCACGCTTATATAGACTATCGAATGATGCGACAAAATTTCCCTCAAAAAAGAATTGGAAAGTAATATCTTTCCCTTCATTATAGAAAAACAGTCGCAGACAGCCTTTACGGATTAGATAGAGTTTTTCCGCAACTTTTCCCTCCTCCAAAAGAATTGTTTTGGAAGGAATGGACAAATATTCTGATTTTACCTGTGACTCAATAAAATGGTTTAAGTGACTGTTTTCTATCATAGTGCAAAATTATAAAAAAAGAGCTGTTTATCGTTCGTGATAAATAGCTCTTTTTTATCTTTTAGCACAATCAGACAGTTATAGTTTCATTTCCCTACTTTTCCTTTGCGATTGAACGGGCTGTCATGAGGTAGACGGAAATTTACTTTAGCCTACAAGATTTCATTTTCGACAAAAATCATGTTTTTTCTTAGATAAACCCGTATATTTGTCATTCGAAACGTATAATTAACAGCATGAAGGAATCTGTTCGTATTCTTCGTTTCGCCATTGTAGGTTCTTCTAACGCTTTGATCACCGCATTGGTAATCTGGATATTAATGGATATTCTGGATTGTAATTACTTGTGGTCGAACATGGCTGGATATGTGGCTGCCTTGGTGAACAACTTCTTTTGGAGTAAATACTGGGTATTTTCTTCCGGGAAAGGTAATTTCTGGAAGGAGATTCCTTTATTCCTAATCGCTTTTGGTTGCGCTTACGCTACTCAATTCATATTCTTGCTTTTAATGGTGGAGGTGATCGATCTAAATGAATATCTGGGTCAGTTCCTTGGACTTTTCGTTTACGGAGCCGTTAATTTTATGATGAATAAGAGGCTTACTTTTAAGAGCTAGAATCCGATAAATCGTATCAAAGGAAGTGGTATAGTACGCCAGTAGTGGTGAAGGTCAATGCGACTACTCGCATAAGTCTTCACCACTACTGGTGTTGACCATCGGGACTAGTCGCGTGAGCCATCGAGACTAATCGTGCTGAATCGCTAACGGGTAAGGCTCGTAAACTGCTTCCCGAGTCTGTAAAGATAGAAAGCTAGATGCGTAAAAGCGAATACGAATGAGATAATCAATAAGACTTTGCTCTCACCCCATCCCACGGTTTGCTGGTGCCAAAGCCCCGTGATCACGCAAAGCACGGATAGGGTAATACCGATCATATCCAATGTGGTCTGTCCCGAGCGATGTTTCTGCATATGTTCCAGTTTGCTATGTTTGATTCCATAGCAGACATATATATCCAGACCGATTAACATCCATAATACCAAACGAATCCATGTATCAGCCGGGAGAAAAAGCATCATTACCAGACAAGTTATGATACCGGCGATAGGCACGAACGGAACCAACGGGGTCTTGAAAGACCGGGGAGCGTCCGGCATTGTCTTACGGACAATCAATACCCCGGCGCAAACTAGCGTAAAGGCGAACAAAGTCCCGATACTACACATCTCGCCCGCTACGCTCGCCGGAACGAAAGCTGCCAATGCACCGACCAATAACATAAACAGGAAATTACTTCGTGCCGGCGTGCGGAATTTCTCATGGATATGGGAAAATAGGGGAGGGAGCAGCCCATCCCGGCTCATACTCAAGAATACACGACTCTGTCCTAATAACGTTACCATGATAACCGAGCAATACCCCAGTAAAATAGCTATTACGATCGCCCGGTTCATCCAAGGGTAATCCGGACGAATCACACCAGAAGCATCCATTTGCCCCATATGATCGATAGCTATTGCCACAGGAGCGATTCCATTCTGGCCAGCAAACGCTGAATAATGTACGACTCCGGTCATCACGTGGGCAAACAACATATATAATATAGTACAAACCACTAATGACATCAAGATACCGATCGGCATATTCCGTTTCGGGTTCTTGGTTTCCTGTGCCGCCGTACTTACAGCGTCGAAACCGAGGAAAGCAAAGAATACGATAGCCGCCCCTCGTAGGATACCGGAGAAACCGAACTCGCCTAGGGTCCCCGTATTAGCGGGTATATAAGGCGTATAATTCTCCATACGGATATATTTCCATCCCAAGACTACGAACACCAATACTACGGAGACTTTCAAGAATACGATAATCCCATTGAAGATAGAACTGCCTTCCGTCCCTCGTATCAACAAAATACTCATTAACACCACGATCAAAAAAGCCGGGATATTCACGATACCGCCATCCCAAGGGCAAGCTGTCAAGGCTTGCGGTAAATGTACTCCGAATCCTTCCAGAAAAACGACCAAATACCGACTCCAACTTATGCTAACGGTCGTAGCGGCCACGCAATACTCGAGCACCAAATCCCAACCGATAATCCAAGCGACCAACTCACCCATCGTGGCATACGAGTAGGTATATGCACTACCTGCCACCGGGATCATGGATGCGAACTCGGCGTAACATAACCCGGCGAAACAACAGCCCAAGGCGGCGATAGCGAAAGATAAAGTAATGGCAGGCCCCGTATACCCGGCGGCCACCGCACCCGTAATGGAGAACAATCCGGCACCGATAATAACACCGACACCTAAGGCGATCAAACTCCACGGGCCAAGGATACGCTTCAGCGATTTACTGCCCGAATCATTTGCCTCGGTCATCAAATCCGCTAAAGGCTTCTTAATAAATAAACCCATCTGTATAGATTAAAAAATTAGTAATTGGGCGCAAAGGTAGGAATTTTTATTATGTTTGCCGAAAAGTAAAAGCAAGGACAGAAACAAACAAGAAAATAAATAGACAACTAAATAATGAAACAATTGATAGCCTGTTGCGGATTAGATTGCGAAAGTTGCGATGCCCGCATAGCCACAGTTAAGAATGATAATGAGCTAAGAGAAAAAACCGCCCAAAAGTGGAGTGCCATGAACAATGCACCCGAAATTACAGCCGCAACTATAAACTGTATGGGGTGTCGTACGGACGGAATGAAATTTGCGTATTGCAGTGATTATTGTGAAATACGCAAATGTGTATCCGGAAAAGGCTTTAATACATGTGGCGATTGTGATGAATTGGATAGTTGCCAGATAGTCGGCGCGGTCCTTCAGCATGCTCCCGGCGCAAGAGAAAATCTAATGTAGAAGCAAAAAAGATGAACCTCTAACATATCCGATCCTAATTCCGTATTGGCAGCCGTTCCCAAAGCCATTCAGGGATCAGTCTCCAGAGAAAGACAAGGATAGCGTATCTCCAATCGATGATCGCCCTTCTCTTTTTCCGGTCTATAGCGTTAGCGATACGCAAGGCGGCGTATTGGGGAGACATCAGCATAGGATAATTCCTGCCGTCTTTCAATAAATCCGTACGGACAAATCCCGGACGGATATCCGTAAATGTAATAGGCTGTTTCTCCATACGGGAAAGTTGGGCTAAAGCGTCTATATAAATATTTTGGTATCGTTTGGTAGCCGAGTAGGAGGGAGCGACACCTAATCCTTTGGTTCCGGCAATAGAGCTGATTACAGATATATGCCCGCCACCTTGACTGGAAAAATAACGATAGGCCGCTAGTACCATACGTGTAAAGCCTGTCACATTCGTCTGTATCGTAGCTTGTTCAATGGAAGTATCTAAGTATTTATTCTGGTTGCCGATCCCTGAACTAAGCAGGAAGATGTCCATTCCTCCCAAATCACGGATTAATTCGTCTAAACGATCAGCGGCATCCTCGGCGGTCACGTCCAACTGCTTTATCTGGATATGCTCCGGATCTTGCTTACGAAACTCCTCCAACCGATCAACCCGACGACCAGCCAATCCCAGTTGAGATCCTCGTTTCCAATAAATCTTAGCAACCTCATAGCCGATACCGGAGGTAGCGCCAATAATGATAATTCGTTTGACCATAATACTTGATACAATAAATTAACAATAAAGATAAACAAAATTCTCATACTAAGCTCTATCTTTGTCACCCATCTTTTAAATTTAACACATAAATCCATGAACAACGCAACAACACAGTCACATATCGTGTGGCTCGATGTAATACGAACCGTAGCTATGCTGATGGTTATCGGAGTACATTGTATAGATCCTTTTTATATCTCACCTACACTCGGAAGTTTACCGGAATATAAACATTGGGCCGCTGTTTACGGCTCTCTTTTACGGCCCTCCGTTCCTCTTTTCGTTATGATGACGGGACTTTTACTATTGCCTATACGGGAACAATCTTTAGGTGTTTTCTATAAAAAGAGAATATATAGGGTATTATTTCCTTTTTTGATATGGTCTGTATTATACAATATATTCCCTTGGGTTACAGGGCTATTAGGTTTGCCGAAAGAGATAATCGGTGAGTTTTTCTGCTATGTGCAAGGAAATGAGTCACAATCCTTATCCGACGCATTGAAAGACATCGCCATGATCCCGTTTAATTTCAGTTTTAAGGAAAACCATATGTGGTACATTTATTTACTCATCGGATTGTATCTGTATATGCCATTCTTCTCCGCATGGATCGAGAAGGCGGATCGTTCCAAAGAGAGGGTCTATTTAGGGATATGGTTCGTATCTCTTTTCTTGCCTTATATGTCTGCCTATATCAGCAAATATTTATACGGGGAAGCGACGTGGAATCAATTCGGCATGTTTTATTATTTCGCAGGATTCAACGGATATCTCCTATTAGGACATTACTTAAAACAAGGTAATAATTGGAATATTTGGAAAACCTTCGCTATTTGCGCAGCCATGTTTGTGGTTGGTTATGCCATAACCTATAGTGGATTCAGTTCGGCCGCAGCGAATCCCGAGGCAACAGAATTGGATATGGAGTTATTTTTCACCTTCTGTAGTCCGAATGTAGTCTTAATGACGGCGGCTGTATTTATTCTTCTTCAAAAGGTACGTATTCATAATACTCTCATAGCTAAAAAACTATCGAAAATATCCAAATATGGTTTCGGAATCTATATCGTACATTATTTTGTCGTAGGTCCGATCTTTATCTTGATCGGGAAGTTTGATTTACCGATACCTTTGCAAGTACCCATAATGGCACTTTTGATTTTCATAATCTCATGGGCGTTTACTTGGTTCATGTACCGTATATTAGGTGAACGAGCTAAATGGATCATGGGATGAAACTCTTTCGTATACTGCAACCCGCCTTGCCGTGTTACTGCACGCCTATTGTAGTAACACGGCTAAAATACCATAAAACTCCTTGCAATCCCCATCTGTTTCGTTATATTTGCTACAATTTATAAACTTGATAAAATAAAACGCTATGTCAGTAAAATCTTATATCGAATCCAATAAGGATCGTTTTCTTGAAGAATTGTTCTCTTTAATCCGCATTCCGTCAATCAGCGCCAAGCATGAGAATAAGCCGGACATGTTGACATGTGCCCAGCGTTGGACTGAGGTGCTGTTGTCTTCTGGTGCGGATAAGGCCGAGGTAATGCCTACGAAAGGCAATCCTGTCGTATACGCCGAGAAAATGGTATCTCCCAAAGCTCTGACCGTATTGGTTTACGCTCATTACGACGTGATGCCCGCCGAACCTTTGGAATTGTGGAAGAGTGAACCTTTCGAGCCGGTGATCCGAGACGGACGCATTTGGGCCCGTGGAGCAGACGATGATAAGGGACAGGGTATGATTCAAGTAAAAGGTTTTGAGACAGCGATTAAAGAAGGCTTGTTACAGTGTAACGTGAAGTTTATTTTCGAAGGAGAGGAGGAGATAGGTTCTCCTAGCTTGGAAGATTTTTGCCGGGAACATAAAGAATTATTGAAAGCGGATGTAATCCTCGTTTCCGATACAAGCATGGTCAGCGCTGAAACACCGTCACTCACGACAGGCTTACGTGGTTTGGCTTACTGGGAAATAGAAGTAACCGGACCGAACCGCGATTTGCATTCCGGTCATTTTGGCGGAGCCGTAGCGAATCCGATCAATGTACTTTGCAAATTGATGGCAGATATCACCGACGTGGATGGACGCATCACGATCCCGGGTTTTTATGACGACGTGGAGGATGTATCTCCCGCAGAACGGGAGATGATCGCCCAAATCCCATTCGACGAGGAAAAATATAAGAAAGCGATCGGGGTAGACGCTCTTTTCGGAGAGAAAGGCTATTCTACGCTAGAACGTAATAGTTGTCGGCCTTCTTTCGATATCTGTGGTATTTGGGGCGGATATACGGGGGAAGGAAGCAAAACTGTATTGCCTTCAAAGGCTTATGCCAAGGTTTCCACTCGTTTGGTTCCACACCAAGATCATGCCAAGATCTCCCAAATGTTTGAGGAGTATATAGCTCGTGTGACCCCACCTTATGTTAAAGTGAAAGTTACGCCCAGCCATGGCGGGCAAGGATATGTTTGTCCGATAGACTTGCCAGCTTATCAAGCGGCAGAAAAGGCTGTTGGCATCGCATTCGGGAAGAAACCGTTGGCGGTTCGTCGCGGAGGTAGCATTCCTATTATCTCTACATTCGAGCAGGTATTAGGTATCAAGACCGTACTGATGGGATTCGGCTTGGAGCAAAACGCGATCCATTCGCCCAACGAGAGTCAGGAGTTGGATATCTTCTTCAAGGGAATCGAGTCGGTAGCGGAATTCTACCGTTTATATAAATAAGAAGGAAGAAGATGAGTATATTAATAAAGAATGTCCTGTTTAACGATAGGACGATTGATATCTATATCGAAGGAAAAGAGATCAAGCAAATAGGAGAGGGTTTGTCTTTTCCTGCCGATAAGATACTGGATGGTAGCCGTAAAGCCGTCATTCCCGGTTTCGTGAACGCTCATACACATGCTGCCATGACTTTGTTCCGCGGCTTCGGCGATGATATGCCGCTTATGCCATGGCTTGAGCAAAAGATCTGGCCAAATGAGGCGAAAATGACCCGTGAGGATGTATATTGGGGAGCGAAATTAGCGTGCTTGGAAATGATAAAAAGTGGCACGACCACCTTCTTTGATATGTATCATAAGTTCCGGGGAACAGCGGACGCTACCGAAGAAATGGGTTTACGTGGCATGATAGCTGGTGTTTGTTTCGACCACTTCCAAACGGATCAGGCCGAGAAATGCAAACGTCACAACGAGAAACTGGTTGAAGAGGTGAATGGGTATAGCAAGCGTATTCAATATGCCCTAGGTCCACATGCCATTTATACGGTATCTGGGGAATTATTGCAATGGTGCCATCAATTCGCTATGGAACATAATATCCCGATTCATCTGCATTTAGCGGAAACGGAAGGCGAGGTGGAGGATTCGATCAAGCATTTCGGACTGTCTCCCGTACGTTATCTATATAAGTTAGGGATCTTATCACCACGTTTGATTATCGCTCACGGAATTTACATCGATGATGATGAGCTTCGTATGTTGGCCGATCACGAGGTGAAAGTCGTACATAACCCGGCCTCAAACATGAAACTGGCTTCCGGTATTCATTTTAAGTTTAAGGAAATGCGCCAATTGGGTATTACCGTGGGACTGGGAACGGACGGTTGTTCCTCTTCCAATAACTTGGATATGATCGAGGCGATGAAGCTGGCTTCCCTGTTAGGAAAAGCTTGGCGAAAGGATCCCGAAGCCTTGACCGCAAATGAGATGCTGCAAGCCGCTACTGCGGAAGGAGCCGCTATGTTCGGTTTAAAAGCCGGGCAGATCAAGGAAGGGTATTTAGCCGATCTATGTTTGATAGATCTCAACACCCCCGCTTTTACCCCGAACTTCAATTTCGTCTCAAATCTTGTATACGCCGCCAACGGCAGTTGCGTGGATACCGTTATCTGTGATGGTAAAATATTGATGGAGAATAAGAAGGTACCGGGAGAGGACGAGATTATGGAGAAAGCGACAGAGATAGCTTATAACTTGATGAAACGTTAAATTGATTAAATATGGAAATGATTAAAACCGAACAATATCGGGAAGCGGCCGCCTATTTAGCTAGCCGGATCGAAGGTAACCCGGAGACCGCCATTATCCTTGGTAGTGGCTTAGGCTCTTTAGCCGATCAAATAACAGATCCTATAGTGATACCTTATGCGAAGATCCCACATTTTATGAAATCTACCGCTACCGGGCATAAGGGGAATTTTATTTGTGGCAAACTAGGGGATAAGCAAGTCTTGGCTATGCAAGGCCGTTTTCATTACTATGAGGGCTACACAATGCAACAGGTCACTTTTCCCGTACGTGTAATGAAGCTCTTAGGAATCAAGAACCTTTTGGTCTCGAACGCCGCCGGAGGTATCAATAATACGTTCAAGGTAGGTGATCTGATGATCATCCGGGATCATATCAATATGATGCCGAACCCGCTGATCGGTCCGAACAATGAGGATTTCGGCACTCGTTTCCCGGATATGACCCGTGCTTATGATCGTGAATTTATCCGCTATGTGGAAGAAATAGCCGCCTCCCGATCTATCCCGTTAAAGAAAGGTGTATATGTAGGTTTGACAGGCCCTTCCTTCGAGACTCCTTCCGAGTACGCTTTCTATGGAAAAGTCGGGGGAGATGCGATCGGCATGAGTACGGTACCGGAAGTAATCGTGGCACGTCATGCGGGCTTGCGTGTATTCGGTATGTCTGTCATCACGAACGAAGGTTATCACTTCGCTGACGACTTTGTAAATGATGGTGCCGATGTTATCGTAGCGGCTAATAAAGCAGCATCTGTTATGACACAACTATTTACGGAATTGGTCAAAAAAATCCAATAAAAAAGTAACGCAAAGGCTTGGTGGTTTCAATGAAATCACTACCTTTGCACTCGCAATCGAGAACAAAGCGGTTGTATATGCGGAAGTAGCTCAGTTGGTAGAGCATAACCTTGCCAAGGTTAGGGTCGCGGGTTCGAGTCCCGTCTTCCGCTCTTTCTCGTATTGATTGCCCAGGTGGCGGAATTGGTAGACGCGCTCGTTTCAGGTGCGAGTGGTTTTGCGATCGTGCAGGTTCGAGTCCTGTTCTGGGCACCCTTCCTAAAATGCGCAGGTGGTGGAATTGGTAGACACGCTACTTTGAGGGGGTAGTGCCGGTTACGGCGTGTGAGTTCAAGTCTCATCCTGCGTACTTAAGTAAAAAAGAAATAAGAGCATGATCTATTCAATTAGGTCATGCTTTTTTTGCGTGTCAAAATGACAGACGAATAAGATGGACGAACATAAAAAAAGCCGGACTCACGCCCGGCTTCTATATTCATAGACAAACTTATTCAGCATCTTTCTTTTTTATCGAAGTCGTGATTTTCTGCTCTTCTTTATCAAAGTCTACGATAATCGTATCGCCTTCACCTACTGAGGCACGGATAATCATCTCCGCCATCTCATCTTCCAGATACTTCTGGATCGCACGCTTCAACGGACGGGCACCGAATTGGATATCGTAGCCTTTTGTCGCAATGAAATCTTTTGCCTCGTCTGTGATCGACAACTCATAGCCCAGATTTGATACACGCTGATACAGACCCTGTAACTCAATATCGATAATCTTATGAATAGCGGCTTTATCAAGCTGATCGAACATAATGATATCATCCACACGGTTCAAGAACTCTGGAGCAAATGCTTTATTCAACGCTTTCTGGATCACGCTACGGGAGAAATCCTTATCCGGCTCACCAGCCATCTGGGTATTGAAACCAACGCCACGGCCGAAATCTTTCAATTGCCGGGTACCAATATTGGAAGTCATGATCAAGATCGTATTCTTGAAATCAATACGTCTACCCAGACTATCCGTCAAACGGCCTTCATCCAAGACTTGCAGCAGCAAGTTAAATACATCCGGATGCGCCTTCTCGATCTCGTCCAATAAGACCACTGAATAGGGCTTGCGACGTACTTTCTCTGTTAACTGGCCACCTTCCTCGTAACCAACGTATCCGGGAGGCGCTCCGATCAAACGGGAAACAGCGAATTTCTCCAAGTATTCACTCATATCGATACGTACCAAAGAATCCGCCGAATCAAATAGATATTCAGCAAGCTTCTTGGCCAAGTGAGTTTTACCTACACCCGTCGGTCCTAGGAACATAAAAGTTCCGATCGGCTTATTCGGATCTTTCAAGCCAACACGGTTACGTTGAATTGCCTTTACAATCTTTTGAACAGCATCATCCTGCCCGACCACCTTACTTTTCAATACGTCCGCCATTTCCAGAAGCTTGACATTCTCTGCCTTAGCGATACGTTGAACAGGTACACCGGACATCATGGCAACAACTTCAGCGACCTTCTCTTCATCAACGGTCTCCCGATGTTCTTGAAGCTCTTGTTCCCATTTAGCTTTCGCGGCCTCTAGTTGCAATAAATACTGACGCTCCTTATCGCGGAAACTTGCGGCTAATTCAAAGTTCTGAGATTTCACGGCCGCTAATTTCTCATTCTTCGTATCCTCGATCTTTGCCTCAAGCTCTTCGATACTTTTCGGAACAATGATATTAGATATATGTACACGGGAACCGGCCTCGTCTAAAGCATCGATCGCCTTATCCGGGAAATTACGGTCGCTGATATATCTTTCTGTCAATTTTACACACGCTTGTAAAGCATCTTCAGTATAGATCACGTTATGGTGCTCCTCATAACGAGGTTTGATATTACGCAAGATCTGCAAAGTTTCTTCCGCCGTAGTCGGATCAACGATCACTTTCTGGAAACGACGTTCCAACGCACCGTCTTTCTCGATATTCTTACGATATTCATCCAAAGTAGTAGCGCCAATGCATTGAATCTCACCACGAGCCAACGCAGGTTTCAGCATATTCGCCGCATCCATAGACCCGGAAGCGGAACCAGCGCCAACAATCGTATGAATCTCATCAATAAAGAGGATGATATTCGGGTTCTTCGATAACTCATTCAAGATAGCCTTAATACGTTCCTCGAATTGTCCGCGGTATTTCGTGCCGGCGACAATAGAAGCCATATCCAAGCTAATCACACGCTTATCGAATAACACCCGGGAAACCTTACGCTGAATAATGCGTAAAGCCAATCCCTCTACGATAGCCGACTTACCCACACCCGGCTCACCAATCAATACCGGATTATTTTTCTTCCTACGGCTTAATATCTGGGCCAAACGCTCGATCTCCTTCTCACGTCCCACAATCGGGTCTAGACGGTTTTCTGCGGCGGCACGTGTCATATCCGTTCCGAAGTTATCCAGAACAGGTGTATCATTAGGGGATTTCGGTTGAGCGGCTCCCGCTCCAGCACCGGAAGAGGGGCGAGATGCCTCACGACGAGAGGAGAAACCTTCGTCCTCGTCATCTTCGTCATCATCCGTATATCCGTCGCTGATCTCGTCGAATTCCTCCATATTGTTCAAACCGGTTCCGCTTACTAATATATTATATGCGGAACGATAAGTAATACCCGCATCGTTCAACACCTTGGCGGCTACATTAAACTCCTCTTTCAATATCGCCAATAGGAGATGTTCCGTATCGGTCTCATCTTCCTTGAATAAACGAGATTCCAGCATACTCATACGCAAGACACGTTCTGTAGTCTTACTTATAGCGATCTCATGCTGGACAGAATCCTCAGAATCGAATGTGTTCTTTATTTCTTGCTCAATCTTGCGTTTAATATCCATCGGATCGGTATGTAGCTCTCGCAAGACACGCATTGCCTCGCCTTCGCCTTCCCGAATGATGCCTAGCATCAAATGTTCCGGCCCGATATAGCTATTCTGGAGCCTAGCCGCTTCTTCACGGCTATACTCAATCACGTCAATCAATCTTTTCGAATAATTTTTCATACTATATTATATATGTACTGATTACGCAAAGTTACATAATCTATTCCAACTATCATCAAATTTCGTGCCATTATTCCTTAATAAGCCTTGAAAAGCCCAGAGGCGCAAAATTTCAAGACAAATTCTTTCGTAGTATACGGAAAAACCTTACCTTAGTGCAATTTTTCAGAGGTGAGATATTGAGTGTAATTAATATAAAACTAAATGGTTGATCAAGACAGAATTATTAAGATTAACATCGAAGAGGAAATGAAATCGGCATACATTGATTATTCAATGTCTGTCATTGTTTCACGTGCTCTTCCTGATGTTAGGGATGGCTTTAAGCCGGTTCACCGCCGTATTTTATTTGGAATGAATGAACTGGGTAACACATCCGACAAACCTTATAAAAAATCTGCGAGAATAGTTGGTGAAGTTTTAGGTAAATATCATCCACATGGCGACTCGTCTGTATATTTCGCCATGGTTCGTATGGCCCAGACATGGTCTATGCGTTATCCGTTAGTAGACGGACAAGGTAACTTCGGTTCAGTGGACGGTGATAGTCCTGCCGCTATGCGTTATACAGAGGCACGACTGAGTAAACTCGCCGAAGAAATGCTCCGGGATATCGATAAGGACACGGTAGATTTCCAGCTTAACTTCGATGATACGTTGAAGGAGCCGACCGTATTGCCGACTCGTGTTCCTAACTTACTTGTAAATGGTGGATCGGGTATCGCCGTTGGTATGGCTACGAATATGCCGACTCATAACTTGAGCGAGGTATTAGATGGTTGTATCGCTTATATCGATGCCAAGGGAGATATCGAGGTAGAGGGCTTAATGCAATATATCAAGGCTCCGGACTTCCCTACAGGCGCTACAATTTATGGCTACGCAGGCGTGAAAGACGCTTTCGAGACGGGTAGGGGACGTATCATCCTTCGCGGTAAAGCCGAGATTGAGGTGGAGAATAATCATGAGAAGATTATTATTACCGAGATTCCTTATTTGGTAAATAAGGCTGAGTTGATCAAGTATATCGCTGACCTGGTAAACGAGAAGCGTATCGATGGCATTTCCAATGTCAATGACGAGTCCGACCGTAGCGGTATGCGTATCGTAGTTGACGTGAAACGTGACGCAAACTCGAGTGTCGTGCTGAATAAATTGTATAAGCTTACGGCTCTGCAATCCTCATTCAGCGTCAATAATATCGCTTTGGTGAACGGCCGTCCGAGATTGCTTAACTTAAAAGACTTAATCAAGGCGTTTGTTGAGCACCGTCATGAGGTCGTTATCCGGCGTACAAAATATGAATTGAGGAAAGCGGAAGAGAGAGCTCATATATTGGAAGGCTTGATCATCGCTTCCGATAATATAGACGAGGTAATCGCGATTATCAAGTCTTCCAAGAGCCCGCAAGAGGCTATCGAGCGTTTGATCGAACGTTTTTCTTTATCTGAGCTTCAAGCACGTGCGATTGTCGAGATGAGACTTCGTCAGTTGACAGGTCTGGAACAAGACAAATTGCGTGCGGAATATGAGGAGATCGAGAAGTTGATCGCTTATTTGAATGAGATTCTGGAGAATGAGGACCTTTGTATGAAGGTTATCAAAGATGAATTATTGGAAATCAAGGATAAATTTGGCGACGAACGTAAGACGGATATCGTTTACGCCTCTGAGGAATTAAATCCGGAGGATTTCTATGCGGATGATGAGATGATCATTACCGTATCTCATATGGGATATATCAAACGTACCCCGTTAAGTGAGTTCCGTGCGCAAGGCCGTGGTGGTGTAGGAGCGAAGGGTTCCGAGACTAGAGACGAGGATTTCGTTGAGTATATCTATCCGGCATCCATGCACGCGACCTTATTATTCTTCACGGCAAAAGGTAAATGTTATTGGTTGAAGGTATTCGAGATTCCGGAAGGAGCTAAGAACGCTAAAGGACGTGCGATCCAGAATCTTCTGAATATCGAGCCGGATGATAAGGTACAAGCCTTTATACGTGTTAAGAAATTAACCACCGATACGGAATTCATTAATTCTCATTACCTATTATTCTGTACGAAGAAAGGTGTGATCAAAAAGACCTTGTTGGAGGCCTATTCCCGTCCTCGTCAAAACGGTGTGAACGCTATTACATTGCGTGAAGA
>ENA-UPWK01000460-UPWK01000460.1-human-gut-metagenome-genome-assembly--contig:-NODE-460-length-42956-cov-38.343362_pt1 | contig 42956 bp, 37 predicted proteins | sample MGYA00250048_ERZ773373 | MGnify/ENA primary metagenome ERZ773373 (study PRJEB29103, sample SAMN06112059) | human gut metagenome | biome: human gut; feature: ankylosing spondylitis patient; material... | reverse complement strand
GGTTCCACCAGCTATCTTCTAAATCTTCCATGGAGTTTAACTTTGCCTTAGTCATAAAAGAGTTAGCTTGTTTAGCACTGCCTAGCAATAGCGTTACTAACTCTGTAAATGTCACCCGCATCTGCTTTATGTCTAGGTTTTCTGCTTCTACATACAGACTAGTATCAGGCAATCTCCGCTTTTTCACAAAAGCCCGCATTATCTGTACCGCTTCTGGATAACTTACACCAGCCATGCGATAGGTTTTATGATCGATGTCTAAGAATATATCTACGGCATCCTGCGTTTTCCCTACACGAGCCTTCATCGCAGTGCAACCATCGATGGCATGAGGGGGATATAACTCTATATACATGAAAAATCCATCTTCCATAGCCTTGAGGGTATTATCTATGCCTACTATGTTAAAACCGTTCCGATTATAATCGGGACTCTTCATGCGCCACTCTTCGTAATTGTCGAAAAGTTTTTCTTGAATCCAATTGTAAAAGCTCATATATACTCTCCACTATATACTGCTGCCGTTATGTAATATGTATCTTAATTATATCATTAAGAAGAAACACTTATCACCGAATTATATTTAATTAACAGATAAAGGTTCGATAATAAAATGGATTTTAAAACCTATTTCACTCTATAAATATTTTTTTTAGACTTCAAAAACAAAAAGGAAGTGATACATAAAAGTATAACTTCCTTTTCTATAGTTTAAGATTTAATTTCTAATTTGACGTAATGTTTCTGGTAACATTTGATCAATTTCTTCCGGCCGGAAAAACTGAAATTCATTTTCTTTTAAATTTTTCTGAGCTTTTTCATATGCTTTACTATTTGTGTTTGGAGCAATTTTATATATAGCTTGAGTTTCCTCGCTTAATAAGTCTCTTCGGGCTCTAATACTATCATCATCTAAAACATCAAAATCAGTAAGTAAGCTTAAGTATTGTTCTCTAAGATACCATAAATCATTAATTATTCCTCTATGTCTAGATATTAATTCTTCCAAGTTTTGATCTCGGAAATATAAATTTAGCGCCAATGATATTGTAGCTGCTATACCCGCAGGCCATTGTAAATATGGGATATTAGCTATTAGGTCGCCTAAAAAACCACCCGTTGAGATTGCAGTCATAAAAATCTGTATGTTTTTATGACATCTATTTTGCTTCAAAAGTAAATTTAACATTTCTATATGTGTCGTATATGTATATACAACTTTCCCATATACCTCTCGTATTTGTCCTTTGAGAATAGAGCGGTAGTCCATATTACACATTATATTTTTATCCTCTCATTATTTTATTTAATACTTTTCCTAAGCAAATATAACTATTGCTACTATCAATTGCTATATTACTTCCTGGTGCATATAAAGTTGGTGCATACACACCATTCATAGTTAGGGAATTATAGGACCGAAACAATATATCTTCAAACGTTTCACTAGAACAACTACTAGTCTCACCATTTCTTCGCCAATGCCACATACCAATTACCTGATATACAAAAGAATCTATTACAATTCCAGACAAATGATAACTTGAAAAATACTCATCTCTAATAAATCTTAAATATTTACATGTATCAAAGAGTAATCCATTGCTTTGGTCAATACAATTCTTTACTCTCATGGCTTCTTGTTCTCTTTTTGGATTAGTACTTCTCCAGTTTCCACCCATATTGCTATCTGGATAAACATAACTTACATTACCCAAATAATCAGTCTCCTTAAATGCTGGTAATATCTCAAATTTCATACCATCAGAAAACTGAATAACTACTACCTGTCCATCACCATGAAGACTACTTCGAGGATATGGAGTCAAAATACAATTTTTAATAGCTTGGAGTAATCTAGATTGTCCATTACCTTTTAGCCTATCATAATGATAATACTCAAGCCGAGGCAATTCGACCAATATATCAATATCACTTGTTGAAACAGCAGTTCCTCGCCCATAGGAGCCAACATATAAACCATGTAGTTGATCGCTATTACTATTCCAGAATTCCTGATTTATTGCTTTTACTATTTTATGATAACGCTGTGAAATTAGACTTCTAGTAATTAAATCAATTCTATCAAAACCTTTGATTATTTTAAGCAAGGGATTCACCTCTCTCAGAAGATACCACAGTTATATATTAGTACTCTAAAATTTTTCTCCATAGATTTCTTTCCATTTATCCTTTGCTGAATATTTATATTCATCATTACATAGTTGTATTGCCTTAATTGATTTATTATACATCTCTAAGGCTTTATTCTGTGTTAAGTATGGATATTTCAAATTCAACATCCTATAAGTCCCAGGAGTAAGCCAAATACCATGCGCATTCTTATACAGATATTCAAAAAGATCTCTAGTTATAAAATCAAAATATAGAAATGGATTTTTATCTACATAGTTAGCATCTAAATAAAAATTATATACAATACTATCTAAAAGCTCTCCAGGTATATCCATATTATGAGTTTCTTTCCAACATCGTAACATCCTACATAACTTTTTCATTGTTAAGTTATGCGTCTTATTTCTCGCATTAAAATATTCTAATTCTAATCTAGGATTCATAGTCTTCCAAGAGCCACCATTATTGGTATTAGGATAATAATAGGAGTTATCGTCAAACTTAAATGCAGGAACAATTTCAAATTTTATACCATCTGAAAAATCAATAACTATAACCTGCCCATCCGAAGATATCTTAGAAGTTGAATAAGTTTTCTTGAGCTTATCCTTTACCTCCGATAATAATTGCGATTGTATATTTCCGTGTCTACCATCGAATCTTGTCTTAACAGTCCAGGGCAACTCTACAACTATATCTATATCACTAGCATATATTGCTGTTCCACGACCATAAGAGCCTACATATAAAGAATGATTAGTCTCAGAACTAGAATTCCAATACTCTTCATTTATTCTTTTTGTGATAGATTTATACCGTAAGCGAACCTTTGAAACTATATCGGTAGACATATATATGCTCTCATAAAACTCTTTAAACCATGTATTTATATCCATATTTACACACTTTCACAGATACTAAGCCTAAATATTAATTATTATTACACAAATCACTATATAATTTTAGCAATTCGGTAACACAGTCCTCTTCAGTCATTGAGATATCAAAGCCATATGCCTTCATAACGGCTCGATCATTAGCTCTATGAGCTTCCCTTAACTCTTTAGGCATCAAAACAGCATCATAAAGGTCTGCTAAAGAACAATCAGGATATAACTCGCGTGCATCAAGAATCGCTTGTGCGGTTTGTTCTATTTTTTTATTTAGCTTTTCATTTAACTTTGGCCATGGGAAGTTATTATATACAATAAAATTAGAATATCTATAATCACTTTTCAAACGGCCTGCAACAACTCGCATCCAAGCCATATGAACATTTGAATTTAAAACTCCAAAAGTATATAGATCTGCATAAGGCATAAAATATCCAGCATCACTTATCATAACTGTAGATGGTAAAAAACCCATTGGAATATATCTGCGACGTTCTGATGATACACGGGGAATAAAAATAAAATTATTATAATCTATATTCCTCTGTGTAATATTTAACAATAATGATGGATAACTAGCTCCTTGTTGAGTACTTACTCTCTTAGAGGATTGTCTAAAATCATAAACTTTAGCAACTCGTTCTTTTACAGATTTAACTTTATTAATTTCTGTAGGTGAAATATTTTGAAGCCAAAGAACATACCTATTTTTTCTATTAATAAACTCATATGCACCCAAAAAAGGCCGAATCCACCTTTCAACAATCGGATTCTCTCGAATTAACTCATTTTTTTCTTCTTCAGTCAATATCAAATTACCATCTTCATATGTCATATTCCCTAAAATTAATGTAGGTATATTCGCCAATGGTTTGGATCTACGTTTTACAAAAACATCTGGTGCCTCAGCTAGATAAGCATTTATATGACTACAAATTTTGCAGCTTTGATCACTATAAATTAGTTTATTTTTTATGTCTTCATAACTAAATCCAATAATCACACAATGTACATGTGCTTTTAAATTTGCTTCACTATCCCATATAAAACTCTTATAAGCAAAATTAATAATTAAGCCTTCTTCCATTAAACCTTCCCAAAGAATCGGAACTTGTTCTCCCTGTGTAATAGAGTTTGTTGATACAAATGCAGAATGAATTTTCGTACCTTTCATATATTCAGCAGCCTTTTTATACCATGCAGCAACATAATCCAAAGACTTAGCACTAGAATTTTTATTAAACAACGATAACATCTCGAGCTTTTGTTGTTTATTCATCATCTTTGCACCAACAAATGGAGGATTTCCCATAATATATGATAATGTATTAGAATTGACTATTTCTGCCCAATCCATTTTAAGTGAATTACCTTCATGTATATTCGCATTATTATGTAACGGTAAAAAATCCATTTCTTTATGAATAATAGCTTCAGTCTCTTTAAACATTTGTGCTTCAGCTATCCAAATAGCTGTTTTAGCTACAGCCACTGCAAAATCATTGATTTCTATACCATAAAATTGTTGAATACTAATCTTAATAGGATTAAATTCCTCTTCATCAAAGCCTAATATTCCTGTACCTGATGAGTCCGTAATAGTCTCTCTTAAAATATCATTCTCTAATCGACGCAATGATAAATATGACTCTGTTAAGAAGTTACCAGAGCCTGCAGCAGGGTCAAAAAATGTTTTAGACGCCATTTTATCTTGTAAAGCTTTTAGTAACTGGATTTTCTTCTTACCATCTTTTCTAGACATAGCCTCTTTAAAGTCATTTCTAAACTCATCTAAAAATAATGGATCTATTAACTTATGAATATTTTCAATGCTAGTATAATGCATACCACCATGACGTCTTGTATCTGGATTTAACGTACTTTCAAATATAGCCCCAAAGATAGTTGGAGAAATCTCACTCCAGTCAAAATTACACGCATCGTGTAATATCAAATTAACTGCATTTTCTGAAAACTGAGGAATTTCAACAGGGTCACTAAAAAGACTCCCATTCACATAAGGAAATTCTAATAAGGTCTCACTCTCATATGGATTTCTATTAGCTTCTTCTGTATCTAAAATACGGAATAAATCCATCAGTGCATTTCTAATTTGATGGGGTTGAAAGTCTTGTAAGTAATCATGAAACAGGCTTTTTTTACCAAATAGCCCCGAGTCTTCTGCATATAAACAAAACACAAGACGAACACACAATTTATTGATATTATGTAAAATTAATTCTTCTGTTAATGAAGGATTGATTTTATATTGTTCTAATAAAGATTCATATAGTCGAGCAACAAGATCACCTGCACCTTTAGAAATCTCCATCTCACGTTCTATATGGCTACTTTTAACATCAACTAAAAAATTAAGTCTATAAAACTCAGCTCCTAATTTATGTAACTCTATAATTTCCGCCGAGTCATTAGGCCGTTCCATGTCTAATACATGAAACTCTTTAAAGTTACAACTTACAATCCATCGTGGGCGTTCACTATACGGTAAGGCTGCTGCATAACGTTTGGCCTGTTCCGCTGGCGTTAAAAGAGTTCCATCAGATTGTCTAATTGGTGCATTAAGATCTTTTCCTAAGCTTTTCTGTTCAATCATCGTATGTGTAGCTGGAATCATGGCATCAATATAACTTGTATGCCCTAGCTGAACACGCTGCTCAAAACAAATAATATCAGCAGGATTATTTATTCCATATACATTTTGAAGTAATTCCATCCAAAATCGTTGTGTATCTTGCTTCTCATCCCCAATATCTTCCCATTTTTTGGCGAATTCTTTAGCTGCTTTCTCTTGCTGTTTTAATGTAAGTTGCATTTCTATTCCCCTAAATTTCCCTTTACATATTTTCTATTGATATTAGAAAATCTAATTTATATACTTTTATATTATCACAAAAATTATAGTCTATCTAAAATACATTTATAAGTACACTTATCAATAGTATAAGATTAATAAAATATTCTTTCCAACACTATTATTATCACTACCTAAAATCTCGCTACTAAAAATGATTGAGAAAATATAATAAGTATATTAATATAAATATATAATTATTTCATCTTTCCTTCATTCAAAAAGGAGGTTATCCTATGCGTTCTCTATTAAAAGTATTATTTTTAACCTTAACACTTATAACCAGTATGTTTACTGTAAGTCATGCTAGTCTATATCCTGACTATCTCGGAGGAGATCCAAATTTCGTACTTGTAGATGGTCACATGGGACGAGCATGGTATATTGATAGAAGTTCATTAAATGTTCAAAAATATGCTCCTCCACAATATATAATCTCTGTGAACACAGCAGTAGTAGAAAACGCGGACAAAGGAAACATAACCATCTCAAGCATTAAAAACTTAAGATTTTTCTATAACTCTGATTTAGGAAAAATGTATTATGATTCAACAGGAAATGATAGTTGGGTATATATTAAGCCAAGTTCTCCATGGGCAAATTATGGTAGTATACGCCCAGCTGCAGAAATGGCATTTGCAATGGCATATCATATGAAATTTTATAGTTTATATGATGATGACTTTTATATTCGAGGTATCTCCGCTCACTAAAACTCAATTATATAGAAAAAGACTTCAGATAAATTATTGATCTGAAGTCTTTTCTTTTAGAAATTATAATGGCCTTTTTCTCTTACTACATTAAGAACGCTTTCAGCTATGGGGGAACTACTAGCCTTATTAGCACGCCCTTTAGCAGTACCTTCATTTAATGTGTAAAACCAAATGTATTGATCATGGAAAAAATGATATGTATCAGTATTAATAAGTTTTCCGTTAGCAACTATTTTCACATCAGCACGTATATCTGCAGTTTTAAATCCACTAATAGAATCTCTATCTACATAGTAATCAATATGCCGACCATTATCAGTACTAAATACCCATACATCTTCAGCAGATACATTTTCAACAGAATTCGCAAATAAACTTAAACTTAAAACACTTCCCAATAGAATAATTTTCCCTAATTTCATAATACAAACTCCTCCCCATATAATAAAATGGTGCGCCTAGAGGGAATCGAACCCCCAACCTACAGTTTAGGAAACTGACGCTCTCTCCGGTTGAGCTATAGACGCATGTATACTTTATTATATCGTTTTTAATAAAGTATACGCAAGGCGTCCTTATTGTTGTAGGTATTGGTTATTTACTTGTTTTTGTTCTTCTGGGCTTAGGTTTTGGTAGCCTTTAGCCAATGCACTTACCCAAGACCCATAGGCAGGGTTTGGAAATACCACAAAGGTAGTACCAAAGTCTTCTTTATGAGCATCGATGATGCCATTTCTTTCAGCTAGTGTCTTTCCTTTTGTAGCGATTGGGAAATCACCAGCGTTATCGCCCATGTATAGAACGACATAATATTTTTTAGCAATCATATCAAAGCGAGGTTGTTTGTCAGAGTCTTTATCGAATAGTAGTACATGGTCTTTATCGACAGAGGGGAATCCTAGTTCTTTAAAGTTCTGTATCGTTACATCAAGGTTTACAGGTGCGTAGCGGTTTGAAACATAGAAGATTTCTACCCCTTGTTTATGTACTTCATTTAGGAAGTCAACGGCCCCAGGCATGGCTTGCGATTTTCCTTGATGTACGGCTTGACGCCACCAAGGAGCATCGAATCGACCATTGCCATTAGCGATACTTTCACCCATTAACTTGGTATTGTCCACTACGGTTTCGTCCGCATCAAGAACAATAGCTAAAGGTTTTCTTTGATGAGATGGATCAGTAACGGCCATCTTAACGGCATTCATTGCCACATTATATCCTTGATATGCCAACGCTCTGTACTCTGCAGAGGTGCGCATCCATAGCAATCCCATCGTTTCAGTTTCGGCTTGGTACTGTTGCTTTTGCTTGATGGCTTCCTGTGCCGCTACATCATTAGCTACTACATTATTAGTTACTGTATTATTTGTTGTAGCACTAACTCCATCATTCTTAACTGCTGTAACAGTAACAGGCTGAACTGGTTGAGCCTGCGTTACAACAGCAGCAGAAACCGGGCTATTTGTTTTTACCTTAGTCGGAGAATCCGCTTGTACCACAGGCCCCATACAAAGGCTTCCTCCAATACAAGCCACCGCCACATACCATGCCAAACTACTAGATTTCATAACTGCCTCCTATTCACATGTAACGTTTCGTGTAAATTCAACACATCATATAATTCTACATAGTTATACTAAAATCCTTTTAAAATTTGTATATTTTTAACACAGCAAAAGAGCCCTTGCTACACATCTTTGATAATTCTTAACTTAGATGTGATTAGCAAAGGCCCTTTAAAGGGTTTTACTTGTTTATAAGATAATTGGTATCAGTGTATAAAACTTTTGTGTGAATTTAGATTTTTTATAGATTTGTTTTTTATATAAGTGTAAGAGAGTTATTAGTTAAGAAAGTTCTTTTCAATCGTTAGTATTGTTTAGATTAACTGTCTTTTCTGTTGTTTAAATAGGATGTATTCCCTTATTTTACATCACTAAAGTCAATGTCCATACCCAATGCTTTAGCAACGCCTTCACCATAAGCTGGATCGCATTGGTAGCAATGTTTTGCATGACGTTCTTTGATAAAATCAGGTACACCATTCATAGCCGCTGCGGTGTTATCAAACAAGGCTTGTTGTTGTTCAGGGCTCATGAGGCGGAACAATTTACCTGGTTGTGTAAAGAAGTCAGAGTCGTCTTCATAGAAGTCATATTGGTAAGCTGGACCAGATACATCGAGAGGAGGATTTTTAAATTCTGGTTGTTCAGCCCATTCACCAAAGCTATTTGGTGCGTAACCAATTGTAGATCCATGGTTTCCATCTATACGCCCTTGACCATCGCGATGATAGATATTTACAGGGCATTTAGCGGCATTAACAGGGATTTGATAATAATTTGCCCCTAGACGATAGCGTTGCGCATCGGCATAAGAGAACAAACGACCTTGAAGCATTCTATCAGGAGAGAAAGATACGCCTGGAATGATAGTTGTTGGAGCAAATGCAGCCTGTTCTACATCTTGGAAATAGTTTTCCGGATTGCGGTTAAGTTCCATCACACCAACTTCAATCAATGGGAATTCGTCATGATACCATACTTTAGTTAAATCGAATGGATTGTATGGCATATTGTTAGCTTGTTCTTCCGTCATCACTTGAATGCATAATTTCCATTTAGGGAAATCACCACGTTCAATAGCCTCAAAGAGGTCACGTTGGTGACTTTCACGGTCACTAGCTACCACATTAGCCGCCTCAGCATCGGAAAGATTTTCAATCGGCTGTTGGCAAACCCAATGGAATTTAACCCATACGCGCTCATCCTTTTCATTGATAAGACTGTATGTATGACTACCGAAACCATGCATTGTACGGTAGGATTTAGGAATACCACGGTCACTCATGACGATAGTTACTTGGTGAATCGCCTCTGGCAAGCTAGTCCAGAAATCCCAGTTTGCTGTCGCATCACGAAGATTTGTTTTCGGATTCCGTTTTACAGCGCGGTTCAAATCAGGGAATTGCAATGGATCGCGGATAAAGAATACCGGTGTATTGTTACCTACGAGGTCCCAGTTTCCTTCTTCCGTATAAAATTTTACGGCAAAGCCACGAATGTCGCGTTCCGCATCGGCCGCACCACGCTCGCCGGCAACAGTGGAGAAACGCACGAATAACGGCGTTTGCTTGCCTACTTTAGAGAAAATTTTTGCTTTCGTATATTTTGTAATATCATTAGTTACTGTGAAAGTACCAAATGCACCGGATCCTTTAGCATGCATGCGGCGTTCAGGAATCACTTCGCGCTCAAAATGAGCTAATTTCTCCATGAGCCAAACATCTTGCATCAATACAGGACCACGTTTACCTGCTGTAGCAGAGTTGCGATTATCTGGTACGGGAGCACCAAAGGCGGTTGTTAGTTTCTTTTCATTATTCATGTTACAAACTCCTACTTAGAGATCAAAATAAAAGTAATTTACTTTACATAATTTTTTAGATTATACATCTCAATTAAGATAAATATTATTAACGGATAATTATTATCTATTAATCTGTAATTAGAATATCATAATTTTTTTAATAGAGCAACCCTAAACCTTTATAAATCTTGTATACACGATATCATTTACAAAAGTCAAAATGAGAATTGTGGCATTATATATTTAAATGCTAACTAAGTCTCTCTACCAAAATAAGCAAAATAAAAAACACCTTGCTTCTACCAACATGTAGATCACAAGGTGTTTTCATTCAATTTATGCTGGACGACTCCAGTCGACTTGTACATCGATCGCTTCCCACATGCGTGTCAAAGCTAATTTAAAGTTATCCAAAGATTCCAATGGTTTTACGTTCAACCGTTCATACGTATCAAGACCTGTAGCATGCTCGATAGCATGTTCATTATTCAAGTAAGCGAGAACCTTATCAACCCACTCTTGTTCAGGTAAATCTACGGACACTGTTTTTGTTTCTGTATCATAGGACAAGAAACCATTGCTGTTTACGCCATAATGAATGGCCACACGAAATAAACTCATATCTATACCTCTCTTGCGGTAATTTATTAACACTACACCCATATTGTAACACGAACAATTATATTAGCGAAAGTATTCAATATAATCTTTATAAGTCCTTTTTGACGGTCTTTTTAGGTCCTTCAATAGATGGGTGTGTATCTGCAATTGTAGACCGATTAGCCTCTTTAGTTGAGACTACATCAACATTAATAGACTCCCCATCCTCTTGATCAGGCTGTGCATCCACTGCCGCTTTCAACTCTGACCGTTTTCTGCGTATTCCATTGTCTCCGTGAAAGCGTTGCCATAACGCCCCACTCATGACAGCGGTTTCACCAAATTTAGACTCTAAGGAGTCTAACACACTAGATAGCTTATCCTCTGTTTTATCCTGTGGGGATTCAAAGAGACTGTCCTGCATAGGAACCTCCTCATCGAGACCACTCACAGTAAGGCCTAATAAACGGATAGGACCCGGCGGATCCATAAAAGTAATCTCACTGGAACTACTATATTTAGAACCAATATGGTTAGAACGATTATCTTTAGAACTACTATATCTAAAATCAGTAGATTTCACTTTCATAGTTGCCCCTAGTGCTTCTACGTCTTTCTTTGTACCTTTCGGATTCTTACTCGTTTTATCTTGCATGAGCTTATTCCACAAGAGCAGCGCAGTTTCAAAAAATACATGCTCATGATCTGACGGCGTATCTAGCCGCTTCTGCCGTGATACGGTAGTAAAATCATCATACCGAACCTTGATAGATACAGTATGTCCATAAAGGCTACGTCTCCGAAGCCGTTTCGATAAACGGTTTGCAAAGTACCTAAATTCTAATTCGATAGCACGGCCCTCTGTGAGATCTTCTTCATAGGTTTCCTCAGCTCCAATCGATTGTATCTTTCGGTCTGTTTCAACAGGTCTATCGTCGATACCATTCGCAAGTTCCCATATGCGCTTTGCCTGATTTCCCACAAGAGGAATTAAAGTACTTTCATCAGGCAAAGACTGAATATGACGTATCAGATGAAAGCCACCAGCTTTCAAAATTTTCTCTGTCCGAGGGCCAACACCCCAAATACGTTTAATAGGCAAAGGAGCTAGCACCTCTTTTTCACGACCGTATGGGATGACCACAAGACCATCTGGCTTATCTAAATCAGAGGCTAATTTAGCAAGAAATTTATTGGGTGCTAAGCCTGCAGAGATAATAAGTCCTGTTTTCTCGAATACACGATCTTTAATGGCTTGTCCTAGTGCTTTAGGACCACTATACATGGTAGACATGCCGCTCACTTCAAGAAACGCTTCATCAATAGATAGAGGCTCAATATAAGGGGTGAATTCTTTCATGATGGAAAAAATTTGGATCGACACTTCTTTATATCGATCCATCCGAGGATATACATAGATGCCATCAGGACAGAGTTTCTTAGCCCTCGAGATTGGCATCGCAGAGTGAACACCAAATTTTCGAGCCTCATAGGAACAGGTAGCTACAACACCACGTGAAGAAAGACCACCCACGATTACGGGGTGGCCTTTATACTCTGGATGATCCAGTTGTTCTATGGACGCGAAGAATGCATCCATATCAACATGCATAATCCAACGTCTCATTATTACGCTTCTTTTTCGTGCTCAGAAATGCGGCAGTATTTAATCTGCGCACAAATGCACTCATCTTTAGTTTTATATAATTGAGGGAGAATATCTAAAATATCGGCAAATGTAGCTTCATTAATGGAGTAACGCGTCCATAAACCATTACGTTGAGAGTTGACTACACCTGCATCAATTAAGATTTTCATGTGGTAACTCAACGTAGATTGAGACAAATTGAAGCTCGCTAAAATATCGGCTGCACATAATTCATTGCAAGACAACATATCGATGATGTGTAATCTTGTTTCATCACTTAATGCCTTAAAAATCGTCGCTAAACGTTCGTAAGAAACTTCAACCATATCTTTAACTCCTCAGATCCTTATCAAAAAATATCAATCTACTTCTTGGTACTATTATATACTATTTCTTAATGTAAATCTATTTTTTTCTTTATATTTGTATCTTAATAATTTATTATGAATACAAAAAAATTATAGATAAGTAAATTTCGTCTCATTATAAACTAATTTAAGCACGTATCTCTTTGTATAAAATGAATATTTTAAACAAATTTTCATTTTATAGGTTTATCTGAATATACATTTTTCTGTATATATAACAATTGTGCTCTATTATTTATTATATATTTCTCGATATACTCACACTTTAATAACTATATAGCATACTTCGATATACCGCACCACTGTAGCAATCTAAAGGATTAGATATAGAGTATCCACGTTTCTATTCTACATCTATTCAACACAAAAGACCCCTCTACGAGGGGTCTTATCTGTATAATTCTATAAATCGATTGCATAGCAAAAAATATTAAAATGTATAATATTATATCAATGCTACCAAATACAAATTTCCTATTATATCAAATTAGTATAGCTTAGAATACATTTACTAAGTCGATAGTTTGGCTACGGTTAGGGCCAACGGATACGATACCCAAAGGTACACCTGTTACTTCAGCAATGCGTTCTACATATTTACGAGCATTTTCAGGCAATTTGTTGTATTCACGAATACCAGAGATATCAGTTTCCCAACCTGGCAATGTTTCGTACACTGCTTCGCATGCTTCAAGATCTTTCAAGTTAGCTGGGAAGCCTTCTACGTCTTTACCATTTAATTTGTAACCTACGCAGATTTTTAATTCTTTGAAAGTATCAAGAATATCCAAGCGAGTAATAGCCAAATAATCAAGGCTGTTAAGACCTGCTGCGTATTTTACAACCATGAGGTCTAACCAACCACAACGACGAGGACGACCCGTTACAGTGCCGAACTCATGACCAAGTTCACGAAGGTTATCGCCAGTTTCGTTAAGAAGCTCTGTAGGGAACGGACCTGCACCAACGCGTGTAGCGTAAGCTTTTACTACACCGAAGATATTTTTCAAGTAGTTAGGACCCACACCAGCGCCTGTGGAAGCACCGCCTGCAATTGGATGAGAAGATGTTACGAATGGATATGTACCATGATCAAGGTCGAGCATAGTAGCTTGAGCACCTTCAAACAATACCTTTTTATTCTCTTTAACAGCTTTAAGAACAGCCGCATTAGTATCTGTTACATAAGGCTTCAAGGCTTCTGCGTATTTGGTGTAATCCGCTAAGATTTCATCATAATTAACAGGTTCAGCATCGTATACCTTAGTAAGCATTTTATTTTTGAACTCTACGTTGTACGCTAATTTTTGTTTAAATGTTTCCATATCATACAAATCGCAAATACGGATACCGATACGATTGATTTTATCAGCGTAACAAGGACCGATACCGTTTTTAGTAGTACCGATTTTAGCATCACCTTTAGATGCCTCCTCTGCAGTATCTAGAGCGATATGGTATGGCATGATTACATGTGCACGGTCGGATACTTGAAGGGACTTAGCTGATCTACCTTGTTTTTCAAGGCCTTCAATCTCTTGTAACAAAACTTTAGGGTCGATAACAACACCAGTACCCACGATATTTTGCTTGTTATCGTATAAGATACCGCTTGGTAACAGGCGAAGCGCAAACGCTTTGTCATCTACTACAACAGTATGACCCGCATTATTACCACCTTGACTGCGCACCACAACATCCGCACGTTCTGCGATCCAGTCAACGATTTTACCTTTACCCTCGTCACCCCATTGAGTGCCGATAACCATACTAGTTGCCATATCTATATCCTCCATATGAAAGTCTAAATAATTCAATATCATTATACAACAATGTTCGGATTCTGTGAAAGTATTTATACAAATTCAATCTTTAGTTTCTTTCCAAATGCATGGGCTATTTTGGTTCTTTTAACCAAAAACTCATCAATAAGCCTATAACACCTACCGGTATCAAGGTCATCAATGCTGTTTGTACGTCATAGATATCTGCTAGATGTCCTACATAAGGAGCCACAAGGCCACCTAAGGTAATACCAAGACCTAGCGTAATACCTGATGCAAAGCCTGCATTTTTTGCAAGGTATTTTTGACCCAGTACCGTAATTGGTCCGTATTGTGAGAATACGCCAAAGGCCATCGGTATCATAGCACCAAAAAAGCCCCACATATTAGGCACAAAAATAAATACTAAAACAGAAGGCAAGAAAATCAGATTACCTAAGCGCACAGTTTTAAGAAATCCAAGTCGGTCAGATAAGGCCCCTCCCATATAGGTAAGGACGGCACCCATCGCAAAGTACGCAGTAAGGGCCAAACTAGATGCACTAGCTTCACCATTAATAACAGTAATATACAAAATAGGAATAAAGATAGCCAATACAGAGAAGAGTATAGATCGAGAAGCAATCACAAAAAATAACTTACCGAAACTCACCCAATCATTTGTACCGGTACTAAGAACCTTAGCACGGCTTTCACGGTTACCAGCATCAGCAACATCAGCAATATCAGTATCATCGGTAGCTTCACCCTCACCCATAAAGGCATAGAGATATAACAATACACCAAGTAGCGCGATAAGCGTAAATACCCAAAGGAATTGTCCCCCAAAGACGTAAACACCACCAGCAATAAAGGGTCCCAACGCAAAGCCCGCACTGCCGCCGACTGCAAAGCGGCCCATGGCGTTACCGATTTCATGAGATTGCGTACAATTTACAAGAAGAGCCGCCTCGGGATGGAATAACGCGGCCCCTACCCCGGCCAAGAGCGACAAAGCAAGAATCATTTCGTAACTCGTAGCCAATGCCATAGCGCTAATCGACACAAGAGTCACCGTAAACCCAACGGGAATAAACCAGGGTACGCGCCACCGATCTGCCACATAGCCCAATACGGGCTGTGCCACGGAAGCCACCACGGTATTACAGAAAATGATGGAAGCCGATTGATAATAATTAAGGCCAAAGTTAGCGATAAAAAACGGTATGAGGGCCGCCAGCGAACCTTGACCAAAGTCATTAATACAGTGAAAAATAGGCGGTCCGTACTTCCGTATAATACGTTTCATATAACCTCCTAAAACAAATAGATGGTTTCCTAATGTAAGACGAGTATATAAAAGCCTGCTAGAAAACTAATTTATAATTATCTGTTAAAATAATATACTTCTATCTAAAATGGCATATTGCTTTCAAAACAAAAAAGGTAGATATAGCCAACACCTACTGCATGTACCATAGGCTGGTTGGTCTATACCTACCCTAATTTTATATGTTATGTGGAAAGCGCCTACAATTATAGGCCAAAGCGAGCCATGATTGTATCTACATGTCTTAGCAATTTATATGGGTCGAAGCATGCATCAATTTCCTCATCAGTCATGTATTTCTTAATATTTTCATCAGCTTTTAAACCTGTTGCAAAGTCTTTGCCTTCAAGCCAGCGTTCCATAGCATGTTTTTGAACCCAACGGTATGCTTCGTCACGTACCGCACCTTTATCTACAAGGTGTGTCAAAATTGTTTGGCTAAATACGAGTCCCCCTGTGAGGTTAAGATTTTTAAGCATGGTTTCAGGGTATACCAACAATTTATCAATGGTGCGAATTGTTAAGTGAAGCATGTAATTCAAAGCGATTGTCGCATCTGGCAAGATCACACGTTCCACGGAGCTGTGAGAAATATCGCGTTCATGCCACAATGCTTGATCTTCGTAAGCAGATTGTGCATAACCACGAAGCAAGCGAGCCATACCGCAAATTCTTTCACATGTGATAGGGTTGCGTTTATGAGGCATCGCAGAGGACCCCTTTTGTTTAGGGCTGAAATATTCTTCTGCTTCGCGTACCTCTGTACGTTGTAAGTGACGGATTTCCAATGCGATTTTGTCTAATGTACCGCCTACAACAGCGATGGTAGACAACAACTCAGCATGGCGGTCACGTTGCACCACTTGCGTAGCAATTTTAACAGGCTCAAGGCCTAATTTTTCACACACATATTGTTCTACGAATGGATCGATATTGGAGTATGTACCAACAGCGCCAGACAATTTACCAACGGCAACGCTTTTACGCGCATGCTCCATGCGTTCAATATCACGTTCTACCTCTGCCATCCACAACGCCAATTTCAAACCGAATGTAGTTGGTTCGCCGTGGATGCCGTGGGTACGACCGATCATAGGTGTATATTTGAACTCAGCTGCACGACGGCGCAACACTTCGTGCAAACGCTTTAAGTCATCAATTAAGATATCGCAGGCTTGTTTCATCATGTACCCAAGCGCCGTATCTTTCACATCTGTAGAGGTAAGGCCAAGATGGATGTATTTAGCCGCTTCAGGACCTACGTATTCGCCCACTGCTGTTACGAAGGAAATGATATCATGGTTCGTTTCCTTTTCGATTTCATGAATGCGCTCAACGTCGAAATTTCCCTTTTCCCGAATTGTTTTCGCCGCTTCTTTAGGAATAACGCCCAACTCAGCTTGTGCCTCAGATGCGAGGGTCTCCACCAATAACATTGTGTCGAATTCGTTGCGTTCGCTCCAAATATGGCCCATTTCTTCTCGTGTATAACGTGGTATCATGATGTCTCCTTTGCATGATAAAAGCTAGATTTATAGGATTATTGTACCATATGTGAAAGCTCCATTCAACGAATGGAGCTAAATTTTCCGAATGATAATTATATTAATTTTACTTATTGTTCGTGTTTGTTGGTGATTTCGTATTTGTTTGTAATCAATTATTTATAACAGATACAGTAACTATCAAAATTCAGTTATATTAATGCTGTCTCTATGTATTTACCCGAATAAAATGATATACTAGAATCATCTGAAATATACATGGACTTGTATATCATTACTGGGAGGCTTTCATGGCAACTTTAAATCGTAAAGAACGCCGCGCACAGCGCAACGAATCTAATACTATAGGTATTCTATTACGTCTATTCTTTGGGCTCAGCTTTATCGGCTTGGCGGTAGTCCTTTTGGGCGAGTTTGATTATAACTTCATCTTCCCCATCTTTACCGCAGATATTGTGGTGTCTTTAATTTACGTAATGATGAATAAATCCCGCATTACTACATCATTAGCGGTACATACCAACGTACGCGTTATCATTGCATTTCTCATCATGTTGATTACCATGTTCTTCTACGCTTTTGCATTGTGGCGAGCTAATCAATTCAGCACCCCTATGCAAGTCACATTATTCATCGGCGGCGCCATCGTATATCTAGCCGTCTTCAACTCTACGAAAACGATGCTTACAAATCAAGACTAATTGATAACATAAAAGAGGCATATCTTACATACATGCGTATGAGAGGTATGCCTCTTTATTGTCCTAAAACGACAGGAACTGCTAGATATACGGGTTCCCCTCTTCGATTGATAATAGAACCACTGCTTTTAACGATGCGCATTGCTTCCTCTTTTACAGGTTGCGGCACATCTTCTGCGATGAGCGGTGTATGTTCTCCCACGATGACATGTCCATCAACATCAAAGTTAACGCGCACTACAACCCTACCTGTTACGATTGACCCCTTCCCCTGTTCTTGTACAGTTCTTAAATATTCTTGGGGGTTGATATCTGGCTTTTGTAAAAGCGCTTGTTGTCCCGGATTCAATAAACTCCAAGCGAGATCAGAGAGAAAGGATAAATCACTAGCTTCGGCAAAGCCGTTTCCATTGGCATTCGGATCAGATGTTATATCCTTACCCTTAGGAGCATTGTCAGGCTTAGAGGATTTTCCGTCTTTGGAATCATTTCCACCCGTAACTACAGCTTGTTCATTATTAGTCGTTTCCGATTCTATGGCCTTGGGAACGGCCCATTCGCGACGAGCATTAGATGTAGTCTTATTGGCATTTAAATTATGAATACTTTCATCACCTGTATTTTCCGTTACAAGAGGATCTGCCTTAGGCGCAGGCCCTTCTGGAGTCGGAGGTTCAACCGGTGGCTTATCCTTAGGTATAGGCTCAATAGCGGTAGTTTTCGCATCACTTTCACTATCCTCAGGCAGATGAAAGCTAACCTCTGCGGCATCATAAGCCACACCGGTTCCAACGATACCACGCAAGGAAAGCCCCATGCCAGAGATAAGCATGATGGTAATGCCTAAAGATATAATAAAAGGTTTCAGATAATGTGATTCAAACATGGAATCACTTCCGTTCCGTAGCGACGCTAATATATTTAGCACCGTTCACCTTGAGCATGTCCAAAAGCTCGATAACATCGTTATAATATACATCTTTTGAAGCACGAATCACAAAGGCTTGTTGAGGTGCTTGTGTAACGATAGATTTGACCTCTTGCGCCAAGCGATCCGAAGAGATTTCCTGATTATCGATATACAGCGTGTGCGTTGTGGTCAAGGTAATGGTGATAGGTTCGATAGATTTCGCTGTAGACGTCGATGCAGATGGTAAATTAAGCGGAATTTGTTGCTCTGTATTCATGTACAGCGTGCCTACCATGAAAAATACTAATAAAAAGAATACGATATCAATCATGGGAATAATCATGATGGTAGGCTCTTTTTTAACCCCTAACGTGCGTCGTCTCATATATCATGTTCCTCGTTGTACGCATCAAGAATGTTGCCGCACTCATGTTCTAATGTCGCCACAGAATCATTGACCTTTGCCGCACAGTAACTGTGAAAGCCAAGGGCAATAATGGCCACGGTCAACCCTGTAGCCGTTGCCACCAAGGCTTCAGAAACACCACCTGTAATAATGGTCGGAGCCCCAATATCTCCACCTACCACGGCAAACGCACGAATCATACCGAGGACCGTCCCTAGCAACCCCAATAACGGAGCCATTGTTACAATCATGCTGAGCCAACTAAGGCCGCGTTTTAAACGTTCATCAGCGTACGACACTACATCTTGAAGGCGGTTTTCCAAGCCATTATAATTCTTTGCACTGCGGATAGCACGGGCAAATAAAGAACCAAGTTCCTCTGTATCCCGTTCCAAAACACTTGGTAACATAATCCAAGATTGATTCTTCTCTAAGACCTTATTAAAACGGCGCAAATCCTTTGTAAACTTGCGATATAGAAAGATACGTTCAATGCCAATCATCAAGGTAAACAGTAAAAAAATCACCAGCGGATACATAACAAATCCACCAGCTACAAATAAATGCGCTATACTACTCATACTAACCTCCAAAAGCCACATACTTTTAGGCTCTATCCGGGTTAATTATACCACGTTTTATCCCACCGAAAACAGATATAGAGCGTAAAACCACAACATAAATAGATATAGGATGACTTGCAAGATAAATATAGACTAATTCGCTAGATAGACATAAGCTAGCTAAAGTCCACAGGATAAAATTAGGGTTATAGGGCAAAACCAACACGTTTTGTCCTATAACCCTAAAATTAAAATACAAAAAGGCTGCACTAGAAATGATATACATTCTAGTACAGCCTTTGATACGTTCCTAAATAGATTAGTCTTTTTTAATAAAGCCTACAATGAAGCCACCTACTGACAGTGCAATGCCTAAACCGCTACAGAACATACCAATAGAATACCACAATGTGTAAGATTGGTTATTCTCAGAAATCGCCTTTGCTGCCGCTTGAGCATTTGTAGCATTTCTCGCAATTTCCAAATTAGCCGCCCCTGGATCTGGATTTAATAATAGAATCGCAATACCAATAATTAGAACGACTACACCTACAGGTAATAATAATTTTTTGTTCATTTGAATGCCCCTCTCGTAACATTAAACGATTAATAAATAATATAACTTAATTATACACTGATTTTTGCATTTTAAAAAGATGAACTTATATATTAATCAACTTTTATTAGACAATTAATGGGAACTAGTTATTATGACATAGAAAAAGGCATAGTATGCAACTACTATTGGTCCAAATCCAACAGTGAACATTGATACTATGCCTTTTACAAATACATCTTTAATTATATCGAAATACATACGATTGCTAACGGAGTGCGTATTAAGATAAGTTATGCCGGCTTATCTAATATATATTTAGCAATACGATATATATTTAACAATACAATATGTATTTACCGATCTACTTATTGTAAGGACTTATCGAAAACGCCAATAAGTTCTTCAACGGCTTGAGATTCGCTCATTTCACCGTCTAAGACAGCGGCTTCGACTTCGCCCATGCGACCTTGAATGACTACATTATTAAAGAATAGGTTGTGCAAGTGTTCGTCAATCATATCGCGTACCCAACGAAGGGATTGTTCTTGACGGCGTTTTAAGAAAACTCCATTTTCTTTGCCTTGTTCAGTAAATTCTTGGATAACATCCCACAATTCATCGAGGCCATCCTTTGTGACAGCTGAACATGTATAGGCTTGAGTCTTCCATTTTTCCGTAGCCGGACGGATGTAATGCAACATCCGGTCATAATCGCTACGAGCAATGAGAGCTCGTTTGAGGTTATCCCCATCGGCCTTGTTGACCACAATAGCATCAGCAAGTTCCATAACGCCTTTTTTGATGCCTTGCAATTCATCGCCTGCCCCCGTTAAAACGATGAGCATAAAGAAGTCTACCATGGAACGCACGGTAACTTCGCTTTGCCCAACCCCAACGGTTTCAACGAGAATAATATCGTACCCAGCAGCCTCGCAAAGTAGCATAGTTTCTCTACTTTTACGAGCCACACCGCCTAGTGTACCACCAGCTGGCGATGGACGAATATAAGCCTCTGGGTGTTTCGTCAACGTTTCCATCCGCGTTTTATCACCCAAGATACTGCCTTTTGTGACTTGGCTCGTAGGGTCTACAGCCAGTACGGCAACCTTGTAACCCGCTTCAATGAGCATGTTACCGAAGGCTTCAATAAACGTACTTTTACCGGCCCCAGGCACACCAGTAATACCGATGCGCAATGCCTTGCCCGTGCGAGGCAATACGGCTTGCAACACCTGTTGAGCTAGTTTGAAATGGTCCTTATTATTACTTTCTACTAATGTGATAGCCCGTGAAAGTATAACGCGGTCCCCCTGCTCGATACCGCGTACATAATCAGCGACAGTTAATTTCTTTCGCCGCTGTACGGGACGTACCGCTGGAGCCAGATGAGCAGAGCTAGATAAGAGGCCGTCATGCATTTCCTTGACGCCTTTCATTACGTGACACGCGTAAGTGTCATCTTTCTTCGCTTCTTCTGGCACCCAGTCGGGACGATAGGTACTACCCTCGGTGCTTGCGTTTTTTACACCTAATTCAGGGGCTTTGCCTTCACCAGTGGTGAAAGTTGCGTCCTGTGTATTGCGCAATTCATCCGGAGTAGGCCGTTTGTTATCAGTCATGAGACTCGTCTTGAACGTGACTAGTCAATGTTTCTAGTAATTTTTTCGCCGCTACTGGCAAAACTGTACCAGGGCCAAAGATAGCCACTGCGCCATGTTCGCGTAGGAATTCATAGTCCTGAGCAGGGATTACGCCGCCGATGGCAACTAAAATATCTCCACGGCCCCGCTTGTTGAGTTCCTCTACAAGTTGAGGCAATAATGTCTTATGCCCCGCCGCAAGAGAACTAAATCCGACAATATGAACGTCATTATCCACCGCATCTTGTGCTGTTTCTTCTGGAGTTTGGAACAAAGGTCCGATATCCACGTCAAAGCCCATATCCGCGAAGGATGTAGCGATAACTTTGGCACCACGGTCATGACCGTCTTGGCCCATCTTCGCAATCATGATACGAGGACGACGACCTTCGAGTTCTTCAAAGTTATCTGCCATTTGGCGTACTTCTTTGATTACATCGTCATCTTCAAATTCGCTGGAGTATACACCGGAAATAGAGCGAATAACCGCTTTATGACGACCGCATACCTTTTCAACAGCAAAGGAAATTTCACCCAAGGATGCACGAGCACGAGCCGCTTCAAGTGCAAGAGCAAGTAAGTTGCCTTCACCCGATTCTGTAGCCTTTGTGATCGCTTCAAGACAGGATTGAACCTTTTCTTCATCCCGGTTAGCACGCAATTGTTCGAGACGACGAATTTGCGCTTCCCGTACAGCTGTGTTATCTACGTCGAGGATATCCAATGGATCTTCTTTATCTAGACGATATTTATTGATACCAATAATCGCTTCACGACCAGAGTCGATACGAGCTTGGCGACGTGCAGCAGCTTCTTCAATACGCATCTTAGGAAGCCCTGTATCGATAGCTTTCGCCATACCGCCAAGGGATTCGATTTCTTGGATATGACCCCAAGCGCGACGAATCAATTCGTCTGTCAACGCTTCTACATAGTAGGAACCGCCCCATGGATCGATAACCTTACATACCTTAGTTTCATCTTGGATGTAAAGCTGAGTATTACGCGCAATACGTGCAGAGAAGTCCGTAGGCAACGCAATGGCTTCGTCAAGCGCATTGGTATGTAGAGATTGCGTATGACCTAACGCAGCACCCATCGCTTCCATACATGTACGAGCCACGTTGTTGAATGGATCTTGTTCTGTAAGAGACCAACCAGATGTTTGGCTATGTGTACGGAGTGCCATGGATTTAGGATTTTCAGAGCCGAAGCTATTGATAATCTTAGCCCACAACATACGAGCCGCACGCATTTTTGCCACTTCCATGAAGTAGTTTTTACCGATTGCCCAGAAGAAGGACAACCGTGGTGCGAACTGGTCAACGTGAAGGCCTGCATTAACACCGGTACGGATATATTCGAGACCATCGGCCAATGTGTAACCTAATTCGATATCTGCAGTAGCGCCCGCTTCTTGCATATGGTAACCAGAAATGGAAATACTGTTGAATTTAGGCATGTACTGGGATGTATACGCAAAGATATCACCGATAATACGCATAGATGTAGCTGGAGGGTAAATATAGGTATTACGTACCATGAACTCTTTCAAGATATCATTTTGGATTGTACCAGCCATAACCTTTTTATCTACGCCTTGTTCTTCACCAGCCAAGATGTAGAACGCCATTACTGGCAATACGGCGCCGTTCATTGTCATGGATACGGACATTTGATCAAGAGGGATACCAGAGAATAGAATTTCCATGTCGAGGATGGAGTCTACCGCAACGCCCGCTTTACCAACGTCACCTACTACACGAGGATGATCGGAGTCATAACCGCGGTGAGTAGCAAGGTCAAAGGCGATAGACAAACCTTTTTGGCCCGCTGCCAAGTTACGACGATAGAACGCATTGGATTCTTCCGCTGTGGAGAAACCAGCGTACTGACGTACTGTCCAAGGACGAGTAACATACATTGTGGAATAAGGTCCACGCAAGAATGGAGGTACACCAGCCATATAGTCAAGGTGTGTCATTCCTTCATAATCCATCTCTGTATAGAGAGGCTTTAGTTGGATTTGCTCCATTGTTGTATTATATAAATCTTCAAAGCTTTTTCCTGTTTCTTTTTGAAGTTCAGCAAGCCATGCATCGCGAGATGTTGCTGTCTGAGATCCCAAGCCAAGAGAGGAGAAGTCTGGATTTTTAAACATGAGCTCACATCCCTTTCTTATCTTGTAACGTATTCAAGATTTCGTAACAATTTGCACGAACAGAAATGAAGTCGTCCACGCCAGCTTCACGGTATACAGGTTCTAAGTCCTTAGGAGGTGCCCCTGCTAAAATAACCGTTACATGCGGCATAGTTTCTTTCAATTCCTTAGCAAGTGGTGGTACCAATTCTGGATAGGTATCATCTGTAGAACAGATAACAACTACATCAGCACCACTTTCACGAGCAGCTTTCGCAGCATCAGCCGTTGTTTCATGACCATCATTTTTGATAACTTCAAAAGCACCTACTTCGAAGAAGCCTGTGGAGAAGTCCGCCCGAGGTTTATGTTGAGGGATTGGGCCCATATTGGCCAAGAATACCTTCACATTATCTTTCGTACGTTGTTTATAATTCTCAGTGCGCATGCGAAGTGCTTCAAACTGTTCAGTCCAGCGATGAGCTGCAATGGATTCAATGGTTTCGGAAGCAATATCACCAGCATCTAAAGCCTTCCGGATTTGACGTATTGTTAATTTTTGTAATGCACCGAGTTCAATAAGACCAATCAAAGCGCCTGGCTCTGTAGTACCTGCTTCTAGGGTAGCCTGTGCTTTCACAACCGCATCTGGCTCCGCACTTGCCAAGTACTCCTCGATTTGAGCAACCCGTTTTTGACGCAATGTTTCTTGATTTTCTGGTTTTGGATCAAGCAATTCTTCAGTCATGTTCGCATACATGTTATTACCTACAGCCACATCTCTGCGGAATGCAAGGTTTTTGAAGCGTTCGTCAAGAACAGCTTTAACTTGAGCTTGTGGATAGCCTTCTTTCAAAGCTGCTACGATACCACCTTTAGCCTCAATAGTTTGGAACTCAGCCCAAATTTTTTCACATAATTCGGCTGCCAATGTTTCCACATACCAGGAACCGCCTACAGGGTCCACAGGTTGACGCAACTCGAATTCAGTTTGCAACATAACTTGGATGTTACGGGCAATACGGCGAGAGAAGTCGTCAGCTTTGCGAATTGGTTGGTCAAATGGAGACACTTCAAGGCTATTCAAACCGCCTACAACGCCGGAGAATGCCTGTGTCGTGTTACGCAACAGATTTACATACGGATCGTATACGGTCTTTGTGAAAGCCGATGTTCTGCCGTGTACATGAACAGCACGGTCAGCTTCTTCGGCACCGAACGCTTCCATGATGCGCGCCCAAAGCACACGTAATGCACGTAATTTAGCAATTTCCATGAAGAAGTTTGCACCCAAGGAGAATGTAAACATCATGCTGTTAGCAATAGTGTGAATATCGATGTTACGTTGTGCCAATTGACGTACGTAGCAAACCGCTGTCGCCAATGCATACGCAACCTCTTGCACATCGTTCGCGCCACCATTAGCGTATACATCACCAGATACGAGTACAGTTTTAAGCTCTGGAGCTTGCTCTTTAGCCCATACAACAGTATGTGCCATTTCATCAAAGGCTGTATCTAAAGACATATGCAATGTACCATCTTTAGCCCAAACACCAATAGGGTCTGCACCAACGAGACCTTTCAAGTCAGAGGTCTGTTTTTTAGAGCCTTTCACCGTAGCGGCTAACATACCGAGCAAGATAGCTGCAGAAGCACCTGTTTCAATGTATAAAGGGTTTTCCTTCAAATTAAAACGCTCAATCAATTGGCTACAATCATCCATAGTAGACAGAGATGTACCGCCGATACCAACAGCTGCGCCTACTTGCACATCTTGATCATGGCGTGTTGCTTCATCAAGACGAATATTGTGAATGGTGCCACCTTTTACAATTTCGTATAAACTTGCATGGTTAGCATCCTTAGGAAAAGATTCGTCTACATATTGGGATACGCCCCAAGAGTCTTTAATATAACCACTTGCCTTTGTGCCACGTAGGAACTCACCTGCCCCAGGGTATACACCCTTTGGAATTTTTTCTCCATGCAATGCAGGCGTATAAATTGGTTGTAACGTAATTCCCTCATAGGTTTTAGTGAACATCTTCTTATGGAAGTCGCCACCTTTTAACGCTTTTTCAACCTCGGCCTGCCATTGTTCATACGTAGGTTTCTTAAACTCATCAAAGGATACAGGTGCTAATAAATCACGTTCAGCATCCTTTGAAGTCTTTTTGTCAGACATATATGTGCCTCCTTTTCAACTCGAAACCATACCGAGAAACAGCGCACCGTACCTGCGAATTGTTAGATATATGAATCACTCGAGCTTTATCTTATTGGACCACATCAACCTCAAAATGTGTCCATCTGTTTAATATCTATAAAACCTGATTCCTATACTCAACATCCACTCTAAGGGCAATAAAAAACGTGCCACCTAAAGTGACACGTAAGGTTTCTTATTGAAAGGTACACTAAAAAATACTGTAGCCAGCATACCCCAATCCCCTTCCTATCGCTCGTAGGTACATAACGGTGATTATCAAATAGGCAGTTCTCCTGGCTCGGGATCATCACCTCGCTTTCGCCTTCCCAGATTACTCCAGTGACATGTATGAAAGCAGGCTCATCCTTACAGTGGCGGGACCGCATCGGCTTATACCGATTTCTCTATTAAGTCTTGCGACACCTATTCTCTATATTCGTTGTTCTAAGTCCAATATAGTGTAACAATATGCACAAAGTCAATGAACATAACATTTAATCATAAGTACCAAAATCAAAGTTATAGCTGAAAATCATATGCAATAACTAAAACGCATGACTTGAGTATTAGTGATATAATAAGTACTATCACGAGGAGGCATTATGGAACATACAAGTAAAAAAGGGTTAATCACAGCCCTTAGTTGTTATATAATTTGGGGCTTACTCCCTCTATATTGGGCATTATTAAACCATGTTTCACCGTATAATATACTGGCACAGCGCATTATCTGGTCAGGTGTTTGCATGGCTATCGTTGTATTTGGACTACACTTTAAACAATTCAAAAAGGACTTTCAATTACTAAAAGAACAACGTTCACAACTATTCCTACTTTTAATTGCGGCAGTCATCATCAGTATAAACTGGTTCACCTACATTTGGGCCATCGCCAATAATCAGGTTATGAACACGAGCCTTGGCTATTACATCAACCCACTCTTCAATGTAGTATTAGGTGTCATCCTATTTAAAGAGGTTCTATCGATACCAAAAAAGCTGAGTGTCCTTATCGCTACCATCGGCATCGCCTTACTCACCTATCAAGTGGGATCCTTGCCATTAGTATCGATGATCCTCGCCGTTTCCTTCGGTCTCTATGGGGCCGTAAAAAAGAAACTACTCATCTCTCCCTTTACGAGCATCGCCTTTGAGGCCTGGCTATTAACACCGCTAGCCTTACTATATACGACCATGATCGATAATACCGTGTGGTCCTATTTCAGCACAGACTGGTATACGACCATGTTGCTCATAGCCTGCGGCCTAACTACATCTGTCCCATTGGTGCTATTCTCCTATGGGGCGCAACTATTGCCGCTCAATCTACTAGGCTTCTTGCAATATGTATCCCCTACCATTGCCTTGTTGCTTGCCATCTTTTACTTTGGTGAAAGCTTTGGCACACCGCAGATGATTGCCTTCGGTTGTATCTGGATAGCCTTAGTATTATTCTCCTTATCAAGCCAAATTACAACGCGCATTAGCCTAAAAAAGTAAGGTATATACTATATCAACTAAAAAGCTGTATCAAATGACATCCTCATTTGATACAGCTTTCTTTTATATAGACGTATTAATCTAACTTATTTAATCTAACTCATTCATATTGGTCGTATTCAGATTAGAAATGTAATGATTATAGGACTCAATCATACGATTATAATCGTTATCTTGTTTTGAACCCATATAGGTACGGATTGCACCAATCGTAGAGTTTACAGAGGTCTTAACAGAATCATACTTAGGACTAGTAATACCATTTGATACATCACCAATAGATTGCAACTCTTGATTGATAGCATTTACATCTAGTTGTTTTTCACTATCGATCTTTTCTAGGACCGCAGTAAGTCGCAAATGAACCTCTTGTGCTGCAGCTGCATTTTTCTTGCCTGCGTCACGCAATTGTTGCAACCGTTGTTGCAAGCGCTCCGTATTGATTTTATGCATAACATTATCAAAGTCAGCATAAACAGGAACAAATTGTTCATACAATTGAACATATTTAGGACCTAATTGTTGCTCCTTAGCATAGTTATCTGTGGTATACCCTTTAGATTTATAGTATGCATCGAGCTCTTCGGCCACCGGTGTAATTTCATTCAATTTTGAAAGCAACTTATCTAAAGGCTCCTTCATTTCATCATAAGGAATACCGGCTTGCTTAGCCTCTTCTAATTCTTTTTGTAGCTGCTTAAAGTTCGGCGCATTAAAAACAGTTAAATGCTGCCCAGCTTTTAACTCATTAAGAGTTGGCGTATTCGCATAATCAAACATTACAGCCATGCGATTGTATCGGCTTACAGCTTTCACATATTGATTAAATAACTGCACCTGATCTTGCTCAGACCGTTGCGCAATTTCCTTACGGCTCTGTTCAGTACCCTGCCATAACTCTGACATACTACAACCGCTCAAAAATAATGGGGATGTTAATGTCGCCGCACACAACACAGCCATTGCTACCCTTTTACCAAATAGTTTCATGATGAATCCTCTCCTTTCATCAATACACAACCTAATTTATACATATTAATTATATCCTAATATGATTTTTATGAATAGGATTAATATATAAAGATCATATTTGATAACTAAAATGAATACGTAGTGCTAGGTGCCGTTGAAGCTTGGCTTTTAACACCGCTAGCCTTGCTATACACAACTGTCTTCGATACTACCTCTTGGTCTTATTTTGGCACAGACTGGTACACTGCTTTGCTCCTCATGGGCTGTGGTTTAACTACAGCAGTTCCTTTTATCCTTTTCTCCTACGGAGCTCAACTATTACCACTCAACCTACTAGGCTTTCTTCAATATTTAGCTCCTACAATTATATTTTTACTATCTATTTTCTATTTTGAAGAAAGCTTTGATATACCAAACATCATTGCCTTCTCCTGTATTTGGATAGCACTTGCCATATACACCATGTCCAATCAACCAAAGCAAACGAAATAATTAGCTATACAAAAAGCTGTATCAAATGACATTACCATTTGATACAGCTTTTTTACACACTAATATTACACTTATTTAATTTACCTCTTAGCCCTATTTATTCAATTCATGCTATTCATTATACAAAACTATATTGTCAAGTGACTAATAGGAACATAGGTGACCAATAGTCACCACTATAATGATACAAACGATGCTAGACTACAAATGAATAAACTATACGCCTAGCCATTGTTTAACACGTATATACGTGTTATAGTAAAAGGAGAACCTATGAAGGATAAAGATTTGCTTAAACTACTTCTACAAAATGGTTGGAAGGATGTACGGCAACGCGGTAGTCATCATCGTTTGAAAAAAGATGATCAAGTGGAAGTCATTGCCGTACACGGAAAAGATGTTCCTACAGGTTTATTACATGCTATTCTAAAACGAACAGGACTAAAATAAGGAGGCCCTATGAAATTTATATACCCTGCTATAATCCATGACGATGCCGATGGTTTCTGGGCTGAATTTCCCGATCTCGAATACACTAGTAGCACCGGCTCAACACTAACAGAATTAATAACCAATGCACAAGAGGCTATGGAACTCTATATATTAGGTGCTTTAGAAGATGGACAAACTCTACCTACCCCCACATCTATTCGCAACTTACCATGTACGGACACAACATATCCTACATTAGTTCAAACAGATATTGATTTAGCTAAAAATAGTAAATCTGTAAAGAAAACCTTAACGATTCCTGCCTGGCTAAACGATAGAGCATTAGCTAAAGGGATTAACTTTTCTCAAATTCTACAAGAAGCATTAGTAGAGAAAACAATGTAATTTACATCATCAATTGCTCAGCAAAAATAGAGCTACTGTCCATAAAATAACTGGTAAAGTGAGGTACATGATGCAAAGCATCCACAGAATCGTTACGAAATAGAGCAATAATTTTAGTACATATAACACATCAAACCATACGCTATGACAATCCTCTAATGTTGCCATATATACGGAGAGATGCTTCACAAAAAATGGAACTTTCACATCCATATCTATAATCCAACTAATGTTTTAAATCGTCCGTTATTGTGAAAGCGTTCAAAATGGTCTTGTTCGGCTGCAACGGATTTTACAGAGGAATCTATTTTAATTGCTTTTTCAAGCCAATCAAGGGCCTTAGTATCGTCTCCTTGGTCTGCATAAATGGTAGCAATACCATACACAGACCAGGTGTTACTAGGGTCCTTTTCCAATACCTTTTCAAACCATTGTTTAGAATCATCTAACTGACCTTGTAGCTTATAGACCATGGCCATGTTATAGTAATTAGCCACATTGTTAGGATCTAAATCATAAGCCTTCTTAGTATCTGTCAAACCTTTAGCCGCATCACCGTTTAATGCTGTTGCAAAGCCCCGTACAGAATAGGCTTCTGCATTATTAGCATTGTCCTTAATGGATATGTTAGCTTCTTCTATGGCTTTCACATACTCACCAGCGGATAAGGCTTGCTTTGCTGTAATTAGATGGTCATCTTTCTTAACAGCTTTACTATTTTCCGCACCAGATGTAGAGGAGCCTGTTGCAGTAGCGGAACTAATTGCATTTGATTCTGTTTTATTGCCATTCCCATTGTTACTACTCGTATTTTGATTCAATCCACATCCCGTAAGGGCTGTTATTAAAAGAAAGAAAAGTATAATTTTCTTCATTCAGAATTCTCCATTCTTAAATCCTATGCAAGTCTCCATATTTAAATCATATGCAAGACTCGATATTTAATCATATACAAGACTCCATAGCATGATGATATAATATAAAATACCTCCCGAAAGGAGGTGGTATATTGCAGGAGCTGTTTTATGCACTCTGGGGCACCTTGCTTGCCCCTATTATTGTTGCCTTAGTTGTAACTACCTACAGCTACTGGCTTAACAATAAAAACAAAAAATAAGCAAGAAAAAGGACGAGCTGCCACTCGTCCTTTTTTTGGTTATATTGCAGGTAATTTCATACACTCTACTACCTACATTTAGTATACCACATTTCTTAGAAAAATAAAGAATTAGCAATAAATCTCATAAAACCCCTAAAAAACTATTACTAGTTTTAACATAATTTGCGAGCAATATTAAAGCAGCATTAATATAAACTACCAGTTACTTTAACATAAACTACTAGCAACGTTAACGTAAATAGCAATAGATATACAAGACTTATTTCTTAGCCTTAGAACAACGATCTAATAAAAATGCAACGCCAACGAATGGGATGCCACCATTTTCACCAAGACCGATTTCACAGGTAGAGCTGGAGCTTACACCTAGTGTTGCACCGTATTCAGCGATTTCAGCAGCAAGGTCTTTGGTAGCACATTTGTTAAGTTCTGGTGTAAAGAACCCTTTTTGACCTGCAAAGCCATCGCATGCAAAGGATTTAATATTGAATACATGGTCTGTACATAGACGAGCCAAATCTTCAATATATTGAGATTTATTCAAGGATTTAATCTTACATTGTTTGTGTACGATGACCCGTTCATCACATTTTTCAATATCGAGATGAGGCACAACGTATTTACACAAGAATTCAGAAATATCATTGATTTCTAAGTCTGGCATGTGTTTGAAAGCATGGTTGAAACATGCACTATGATCAATCACGATTGGATATTTACCGTTTTGAGATGCTTGCATCAATGCATCGTGTAAGTCCTTAACAGCGCGCTCATGAACGTCATCATAGTTTTCAAAACTCAAGCCACAGCAGAGGTTTTCGATATGTTGAGGGTAGATAATATCGATATGGGCCTTGTTGCAAAGGCTTTCCACTACTTGTTGCAAGCTGCGTTCATCGTCGTAACCTTGATTAGGTTTGAAAGCGCGGTTCGCACAAGTACTAAAGTATACAACCTTTTCAAAATTAGTCGGTTTAATACGGCTTCTCAATCTGTAACGATTGGCCTTAGGTGTAGTCTTAGGAATGTACGGAGTAATACCTGTTACACCATGTAAGCCTTCTGTAATCTTGGAAATCGCTTTTTGTGTAACGATAGAACCTGCAATACCTTCGAGACTTACGCCGGCACGAGCCATTTGAAGTGTAGTAGGGAAATTATCGTAAATCTTCTTAGCTAATTCCGGTGCTGGAGGATCGATGCGGCGCATAGATAATGCAATTTGAGCAGTATCGATGCTGAGCGGGCAAAGACCTTTACACATGGAGCACGCAGCACAGGTATCTACACCAAAATATTCATAGCCTTTTTTAAGTTCCGCAGCCAATGTGAAATTGCCTTCGTTTTCAAGGCGTTTTGTTTCGCGCAACAATGCAATACGTTGACGAGGAGTCAATGTTAAATTACGGCTTGGACAATGTTTTTCACAGAAACCACATTCCATACAGATTGTAAAAGCATCATCGATAACGCATTGAGCTTTAAGATTTTTCTTGTACACATCTGGATCATCTGTGATGATAACATCAGGATTCAAGATGCGTTCAGGGTCAAAAATGGCTTTGATGCGACGATTGATTTCGTACGCTTTGCGGCCCCATTCCATTTCAACAAATGGTGCCACCATGCGACCTGTACCATGTTCGGCTTTCAAAGAACCACCGAAACCAGATACGCGTTCGGACATTTCTTCTACCAAATCAGCAAAATTCTTAGTATCTTTAGGGTCACTGAAGTCAGGTGTGATGTTAAAGTGAACATTACCAGACAAAGCATGACCAAAGATTACACCACCGTCTACAAAATCGTATTTGTGGAACAATTCGGTAATCATTTCGATACCCTTAGTGAAATCTTCGATTTGGAAGCACACGTCCTCTGTAATAACAGTGGTGCCTTTTCTACGTTGACCACCAACGATTGGCAAGATGCCTTTACGGATAGCCCACCAAGAATCGTATTCTACAGGGTCTTGAGAGTAAAGACTTGGGAGGGCTGTTGGGATATCTTTCAACTTGTCTTTAATGAAAGCCAAGTTTTGATCAACCGTTTCTTTCGTGTAGCTTTCAGTTTGGAACAAGATGGCACTTGTGCCTTCAGGCACTTCACGAACGAAGTCAGGCACATTATCTAAGGCTTGAACAGCGCGCAAGGACTGATAGTCCATCATTTCCGCAGCAATAACCTTTTCACGGCCCATATTAGCCAAAGCTACAACCGCTAGGGATGCATCATTCAATGTACTAAAGAACATGAGTCCACAGCCTTTATGAGGCACGTCTTCAACCGTGTTATATACAACTTCGGACACGAAGCCCAATGTACCTTCAGAGCCAATGAACAAGTGATTAATGATATCGATAATATCTTCAAAATCAACGAGAGAGTTCAAGCCGTAACCCGTAGTATTTTTAATTTTATACTTGTGATGAATCAAGTGCGTCAATTCTTCATCGGCCAAAATATCTTTGCGCAATTGCAAGATATCCTCTACCATTTGAGGTTTTTCTTTGAGGAATTGATCAATGCTCTTTTGGTCGGATGTGTCGAGAATGGAACCATCTAATAAAACAACGCGAATGGAGCGAATTGTTTTATACGAGTTCTGCGCCGTACCACAGCACATACCAGAGGAGTTATTATTCAAAATACCGCCCACTAATGCTGTGGCAAGCGTAGCAGGATCTGGACCAATTTTACGATTGTACGGTTTCAATAAGTCATTTGCATCAGAACCGATAACACCGCATTCACATTTTAAGGCTTTCCCATCATCGATAACTTCCATTTTCTTGAAGCCATCATTACATACGATGAGCACATCTTCACTGGAGCATTGACCAGACAAGGAGGAGCCGGCCGCACGGAATGTAAATGGTGTCCCACATTGTTGACACAAACGAATAAGCCGTCTTACTTCTCGTTCATCTTCAGCTTTAACAACTACCTTTGGTAAATAGCTATAGCAAGACGCATCAACGCCATATGCATAACGACGTAAATGATCGGTGTATACGCGACCTTTACAAATCTCATTTGCCTCCTTGGCAAAACGTTCATAATCTCTAATAAGTGTACTCACTTCTATTTCCTCCTATCCTTTCTTAAGGAATCTATCACTTTTAGTATACGCCGTTCTCATTCTCCTCACTATAATTATGCATAATTTATATCTCTTCTAATAAAAATCGATATGCATTACCCTTTTATTCCCTCAGTTGAAAGTACATCTCATTAGCATTATCATGTACCCATTTTTCCTCATATACAATCAAGAATCCTTATTTATTAAGCATGTATAGATATAGTCAGTAATTATATGCTAAAACCTCTCTAAATAACGATTCGTACTACCTATAATTCTATAGTAAATACATTACCAACATTATGCATAAAAATAGTATGATTTATATATTTTAAATTTTTCATTCTCATTTATAGTTCTCTATGACTTTTAGTTATACCCTTTTATAAAATGCTGAAAATACAGAAAGCCCTCTAATGATAAACGCTTACGAATCACCATTAGAGAGCTTTACTAAATTATGCTTATTAAAGATAGATTAATTATAAAACCATATTATCCCAAAATACCAGATTTAAGAATGAGGCGTACCGCCAATGCAAAGACAGCTATGCTCATGAGGGCGAGGATAGCTTTTGCTTTGAGACGTTTTGCAATACGAGCACCGGCTTGGGCACCGAAGATAGCTCCAATGCTAGTAGGAATAGCAATGCTAAAGACGATATGATTCTCTATTAAATGTGTAATAACGCCAACCGTAGTAGATACGGCGAGAATAGATTGACTTGTAGCCGTTGCCATATGGGTAGGAAAGCCCATAAGATAAATCAAAGCCGGCACATGAATGAGACCACCACCGATACCAAAGATACTCGAAATAAAGCCAACAAAAAAGCTAATACTAATACCGATAGATTTACTATAGCTCAACTGCTCAAGAGTAAGGCTTTCTTCCTTTCTTTCCCCTTTTCTAAAATTTTTAAAACCAATCAATACGGATGCACACAGCATAAAGCATCCAAAGGCAAACATAAAGCCTTTACCAGAGAACCATCCAGACATTTGGGCACCTAAAATAGCCCCCGGAAAGGTAGCAAGACTAAAGATGATAGCAGCGTTAATGTATACCTTTTTTTGCTTAAGATAAGCTATAGATCCAGAAATGGCGTTACACATAACAGAAAAAAGCGATGTTCCTACGACCATAGATGGAGACCACTCTGGGAACCAGTACATAAAGAGAGGCACAAACACAAGGCCCCCACCGGCACCGATGATGGTGCCAATCATAGCTGCTAAAAAGCCAACTATGGTAAAGAATATATAGAATACCACTATATTATCAATCACATTAAAACCTCCCATGCCGTTTGAATTATTGTTTCTCCATATATACAAAGGATAATCCCGTGTCATCCTGTATTTCTCTAACGGCTTTATACCCCATTTTTGTATATAATTTTATATTGATCCAGCTTTTTGTACATGTATATAATACACGCCGGTCTTGGCTGCATTGTTCATCTACAAAGGCTAATAATTTTCGAGCCAACCCTTGTTGCCGATAGTCTGGATGCACCATCAAGCGACCGACCTCTACTACGCCATCGTCATATTGATAACGAATGCCTCCGATTATCTTCCCCGCATCATCTACCATTTTATAGGTGTGCCATTGATTAAAAGTACCGCTATAATCCGCTTCTGACTCCATCAATGCAGGGATCAGTCGACAGCCAATCATTTCCGCTTCACTTTCAAAAGTAAGCAATTGTAATCGATATAATTCTAATATATCTGACTCGGTAGCTTTTACAATCTTCATCTACTAACACTCCTAATTAGATTGAAAATACGCCTTCGCGGCTTTCAATCGGCCACGCTCACAAGAGACTTGTAATTCATCCCCTGGTTCGAGTTTTACATCGCCTAATGGCACAATGTAGGTACCATTACGGCGAATGCTAACAATCAACGTGCCATCTGGTAAGGCCAAGTCTTGTAGCTGTACATCCGTATAGTTTGCCACCACAGGCACCTTCGTTTGAAAGAAGGTTTGCACCGATTCTAGATTGCTTTGACCACTCATGGCTTGTAACAAGGAATCGTAAATCGGCGGTTCTTTTAAAAGATCCGCCACAAGATAGGCCACTAGCGTAACGGTACCGATAGCATAAATATTAGAGAAACTATTCGTCATTTCAAGAACGAGCAAAATCGCCAAGATGGGAGTACGCATAGCTGCGGCCAACATTCCTCCCATGGCACAGATAACGAACTGTGGTACAAAATCAGGAGAAATAAGTCCTAAGGTTGAAAGTAAGCTTTCACAAAAAGCACCTGTTGCAGCACCAATTACGAGCATGGGCAAAAATATGCCCCCTTGAGCACCACTGCCATAGCAGAAGGTGGTAAGTAAAATCTTGCCTAATACGATGCCACCTAAGAGCAATACGCCATGAGATTGAAAGGCAAGCTGACCCACAAGGTCATTGCCCCCACCCAAGAGGAGCTGCGAATCAAAGCCAATGGCCGCCACCGCCACAAAGGTAAGGGCTAATTTCAAGAATCGAGAACATTTGAGCCAGTCAAAGAACCTCTTGAAAGCAAAAATCATACGGCAAAATAACACGCCACATAGCCCCATGATAACACCAACCATGAGCAGTATCGGGAAATATTCAAGAGGAACCCCTGAGGTCACCGTAAAGCCCAGCGCTGGTGTAAGTCCAAAGATACTAACTGTAATATAGTTAGAAATCAAAGTTGCCACGAAGGTTGGTACAACGAGATACGGATAAAAGCTTTTATGTACCTCTTCAAAGACGAACATCGCCCCCGATACGGGCGCACTAAAGGCAGCTGTTAAGCCTGCCCCAGCACCTGCGGAGGTCAATATGCGCTGTTCTCGTAGTCCCGAATTCATCCAGTAGGACACAATCTTCCCAGCAGATCCGCCAATCTGTACGGCTGGCCCTTCACGACCTACGGAAAATCCTGCAAAGCCGGTCAGTACGCCACCAATCATTTTAGATACTAGTGTCCGATAGGGCTTCATATCAAAGAGACCTAACATCTCCCCTTCAATTTGCGGGATACCAGAACCACCAGACAATGGGGCCCATGCGAGCAATCGATCTACAATAAACGCAAAAATGACCATTATCACAAGCCAACCTATGACCCATTCCATAGTAATATCATCCATCAAATGCCACCTGATATGCTCTGATTCAAGTATCAAATAGCGGTATGATGCCCCAAAAAAACCTGCAATCACCCCAACAAGAGCACCCTTTGCAATGAGCTCCGTTAAGAGCACCCGATTCATGGACATATCTGCCAAGGTAGAACTACGCTTATTAAATTTCCATAATTTCATAACATCCTCCTTAGCAGTGACCAAAACCAACCGTTCCTCTGCCGACATAGGTCTACACGAACTATGCATTCATATCCTTAGTATACTTATGTAAACCACCATTTTCAAGAAAGGATTACGTATAAAAATAGCTTTCTCACGGAACACAAGATCAAAGATCCGAATCACAAAACAATAGATAGCGCTTTAAACACAAAGCTAGCCACCTCTAAAAAGAGATGGCTAGTTTTGTTAAGCAAGTGTGTAAATGTATTTTCTTTACACATTCGGAGGCATTTGAAATATGTAAAGACGCTAATTAGAATATGGATTCATAGATGCCGATTATTTCTTCTAAAGAGGCATCCCGTGGGTTACCAGGTGTACATGCATCGTTGAAAGCAGATTCAGCGAGGAATGGAATATCTTCCCGTTTTACACCAGCTTCGCTAAGGGATTTAGGAATGCCTACGTCATCAGCTAATTTCTGAATTACGTCGATAGCCGCTTGACGATAGGTTGCTTCATCCATAGCATCTACATTAGGAACGCCCATAACGCGAGCGATTTCACGATATTTTTCACCTGTAGCAGGGGCATTGAATTTCAATACTGCTGTTAACAACATCGCACAAGCCTTACCATGAGGGATATCGTACACAACACTTAATGGATGAGCCATGGAGTGAACAATGCCAAGGCCTACGTTGGAGAAACCCATGCCCGCGATGTATTGACCTAAAGACATAGCTTCACGGCCTGCATAATCACCAGCCACAGCGCTGCGCAAGGAACGGCCGATGATTTCGATAGCTTTCAAATGAAGCATATCCGTTAGTTCCCACGCACCTTTTGTGATATAACCTTCTACGGCGTGTACGAGGGCATCCATACCTGTGGCAGCACAAAGACCTGTCGGCATAGACGCGGACATATCAGGATCCACGATGGCAACGATTGGAATGTCATGAGGATCAACACAAACGAATTTGCGATTCTTTTCAACATCTGTAATAACATAGTTAATAGTAACCTCTGCTGCCGTACCAGAGGTAGTAGTAACAGCGATAATTGGTAAGCAAGGGTTTTTAGTAGGCGCTAAACCTTCAAGGCTGCGTACATCGGCGAACTCAGGGTTCGTAATAATGGTAGCAATCGCTTTACTTGTATCGATTGGACTACCGCCACCAACAGCAACGATAACATCGGCGCCAGCCGCTTTACAAGCCTCAACACCAGCCGTTACATTTTCGATGGTAGGATTTGGCTTGATACCGTCGTAGATTTCATAAGCAATACCTGCCGCATCAAGCAAATCCGTAACCTTTGTAGCCACTTTAAATTCAAATAAATCTGGCGTAGATGTAACGAGGGCTTTTTTGAAATGGCGATTCTTAATTTCGTTCACAATCTCCTGAATCGCGCCTTGTCCAAAATAGGACGTACCGTTCAACATTATTCTGCGAGCCATATACTTCACTCCTAACAAAACAAACTATACAATAAAAAATAAACCGACAGAGAATCACTTTACTTATTAATTCTCTATCGGTTTAATAAAATCCTTGATAGCACGTTATGTATACACTATATATTTTATTATTTTAGTGTTTCTAATGTTTGTTTCCACTGAAGCGTTAACTCCATTTTAGCAAGAACTTGATTAAACTGTATAATTGGTAAACTTTCTTTTAAAAGTAATAACTCACTTATAATCTCATCAATAATGCTTTTATATGCTATTCGTGGTAATAATAATCTCAAAGAAATCAATACTCCATATACAGAAGATTCACTCCCCTTTGGATTAGGCACAAAATAATATGTTAGTTTTTTTATCGTCTTCTTTGGACCTATAATCCTATGATTATAAAGTCGATCTCCATGTGCACATACATTTCTATATCCTACCAAAACATCTAATATTTCACTAAAAATAGGTATTAAGGTTGAAGTTGGATTCATTATAGAAATCCGATACTCAGTCATATATTCCTTATGTATGTCTTCCAAGATTTTCTCCTGTATGTTAGGAGTAATTAATTTATAAAAATTCGTAATCTCACCAAATGTAAGCTTTGTTACTAAAACCCATAAAGGTAAATCTTGATGTGTCGTTAAATAATGGGAAAACATAGTGTGTCTTGCATTACGTTGTGTAGCATTTGATAATTTTGATACCAACTCTGTAGCTTTAGGTAAATTAGTCTTAGAAAAATTATTTACATTTAAATGGCTGAATTCAGATGTATGCACTTCGGAAAAACGATAAGATACTTTCGTGCAGATGTTTTGCTCTGCTTGTAAAAGAGCCTTTAATAAAATAATTCGAAGGTTACGGTCAAAACAATATAGCCCATAAATCTGAAAAAATGTTGTTCCCGTTATATAATAGTCATCTCCACTATTAACTGTAGCGTTATTATCTAAAAAAATATCTTTATAACCATTAATTATTGAGTAATAATTATCTCTAGCTAAAATTCTCTTTACTCGACTGCCCTCAGTTCCCTTTTCAATCGTAATATTCCGTTTTCTCATCAAGCGTAATAGGGAATCTAAAGACTTAAAAGGCTTAGACATAAATCCCTCCTACAAACAAAAAAACTCGCCGACCCTTGGGTCGACGAGTGTTGCGCGTTACCCGTAAGTTTCGCACAGTTTCTCTGTGTATTAACTATAACAAAGTTCTCCCTTGAGTGTCAACTCAGATTCGCCGTCCATGAATAGTATTTCCACTGTCTATATTCGTGATATACTCTTAAAATTCCTTCCTTAAAATAAGAAATTCTAAGAAATTTTATTCATTTTCATAAGCAAAATCCGTTTCACCGATTCGTCGAGTCGTTCTTTCGAGATACGACCGTCTTTCACGGCTTTCATAAGACCGTTATAAGCCTCTTGCATGTGTTCGTATTCGTGACATACGAGCAAGATATCACTGCCGGCGAGGATGGATTGCACCGCCATATCGCCAAAAGTATAGTGATTTGCAAGGGCCCCCATGTCCATATCGTCCGTTACCACAACGCCATTATAGCCTATGTCCTTGCGCAACCAATCGGTAATGATTGCTTTCGATAAACTAGCAGGATGATCTGGATCGATTTGTGGGTACATCGCATGAGACACCATGATTGTATAGGTATTCGATTTAGACTGTTTGATAAGGTCTACGAATACCTTTGTGTCCTCGGAAAGCAATGTTTCTTTAGATACAGGAACGATGCTTGTATCCGCGTGCAAGTCTACATCGGTCTTACCAATGCCCGGAAAGTGCTTATAGGAATACCACAAGCCCGCTTCATCGTAAGCCTTGCCAACGGCGCCTGCATAGCGAACGACCTCATCAGGGCTCGTACTATAAGAGCGACCATAGGTTAATCCTAAGTCCGCCACAGGAGCAAAGTTAATATTAAAGCCCAAGTCTTTTAGTTCTGCACCAGACTGTTTTGCCAAGGATACAGCTTGCTCAACGGGCATTTTGCCTACCTCCTCAGCGGGAGGAACCTTGATGAGCTTATCATCCATGCGCGCTACTGCACCGCCCTCTTGGTCGATGCCGAGGAACAATGGCGTTAAACCGGCGCTTTTACCAGCCTTATTAATATCTGCAATGAGCGTTTTAACTTGATCCTTGGACTCCATATTTCGATCAAACAAAATGATGCCCCCCACGCGGTACTCGTTGAGCATGAATTTAGCATCATCATTCAACGTCTTGCCGTGAATGCCAATCATCAACAATTGACCCACCTTGTCTGCATCGGACATATTAGCCACTAACTTGTCCACCTTTTGCTCTGGTGAAAGCTCGCTTTGTGCCACGGACTCATAGGTCACAGGCTCTGCCTTTGAAGTAAATGGATTATGTAAACCGCAACCCGTTGTGACTGCTAATGCACCAATCATAATGGCTGCTACGAAACGTCGAAACATGCATACCTCCCTTAAATCTCTAAAAAGTAATATGTATAGTATATCAAAAAATATAAACGAGCCCAACATAATCAATACACGACAAGCAGCAGTATAGTACATGCATCTTACAAAACAAAAAGATTGTTACTCGAAAACCCAACGGGTATATCCATTGAGAGAATCAAATAACAATCTTTATATGTTTCATTTTTGTTGTGTAAACATTATAGTTTACATTTTAGAGTATAAACTATGTATCTTACATTTTGGATGTGTAAAATGTGTATGTTACATTTTGCAAATTAAATTTTGCCTTGCTCTTTCATTTCCGCTAAGAGCTTTACGATACGAGGTCCACAGCCTTTGCCACCGCAAGCGCCCGTGCCAGCACGAGTTGCTTCTTTTACTTGTGGAAACGTGTGAGCACCATCTAAAATGGCTTCCTTAATCGTTTTGCGCGTAATGCTACGGCAAGTACACACCTTTGTAAGCTTGTCCAGAATCGCCTCTGGCACTTGATTTTCTTCAAAATTCATATGTAATTCCTCATTTATTCACTTGAATATCTATATACTGTATCAATTTAATATATCGATTTACGTGTCAATTTAGTGTATTGATTTACATATCGATGTAGTGGATCAATTTACTCTATCAATAGTATCTAATAATACACTGTAATATTAATATATCGAAAATTTACGATTTCTGTATTTATTATAACACAATTGAGGAACTACATCGATAGTTTTTAATATAAAATCCAAAGAACAGTCAAAAGTAAAATTGTTACTATAAAAAACGAAAAAAATTTACAAATACATTATATGTAAAGATAAGCTAAATCTATCTATAAACTATAAAAAAACTACCATAAAGATATTATCTTTATGGTAGAAACTTTCACAAAATATAATTATAGTATGAGCCCAATAATGGCAAAGTAGATTTTAAATATCGTTTGTTGTAATGGACGAATAACCATGGAAATAATGGGTGTGTTAATAAGGATGATAAAGAATAATAAATTAAGCATCCCTAATTGGTAATATCTCATCTGCCACTCTGTAGGCAACCACGGCAAGATAATATTAAAACCAGGCAATGGTGGGAACGGAATCAAACAGAAGATTGATAAGCCAATACTATATAAAATAATATATTGCATAACCATGGCAAGACCTTGGGACTCCATGAGGCCTAATTTTCCAAGGAGCATATATATAAAGGTGAATATAAAGCCTGCTATAAGACCTGCCACAGGACCTGCAAAGGCAAGCAAGCTTATATCACGTCGTGGATCTTTAAAGTAAGATGGATTAATTGACATAGGTTTTGCCCAACCAAAGCCAACAAGAATAATACAGATGGTACCAATTAGATCAAGGTGTGCCATTG
>ENA-UPWK01000447-UPWK01000447.1-human-gut-metagenome-genome-assembly--contig:-NODE-447-length-43742-cov-74.083705_pt1 | contig 43742 bp, 39 predicted proteins | sample MGYA00250048_ERZ773373 | MGnify/ENA primary metagenome ERZ773373 (study PRJEB29103, sample SAMN06112059) | human gut metagenome | biome: human gut; feature: ankylosing spondylitis patient; material... | reverse complement strand
CGGCGGTCAGTGTCTTGGTCCGCTGTTTCTTCAATTCCGCAAGGGCATCTTCAGTACTTTCAATGTGGAGACTCATACAGTATATGAAGGTTCCTGAAGATAATATGATGTTTTTCCGGCTGGGACGAGTTCAAAAATTTTAATGTCCCATTGGATGGAAAATGACCAGATGTGAACAAAAGGGGATTTTATAATGAATGGTTTATATTATCTGCATCATTTGTCCGATGGGAAGCCGGACGTTCCGGAGTGTGGGTGCACACGGGGACACATGCCGTGCTTTTGGTTCGCCGGAGGGGATTGGAAAAAGGCATGTTGAAGCCAGAAAAGATGAGTAACACGCCAGGAGGCGGTTGCCTTTGAAAGTTTTTTTGTTCCGCTGTGGCCGACAGAGGAATAGAGGGCGGTTGCGGGCGTGGAGCGTGTAAAGAAGTCTGGAAAAGAGCAAGCCCTGCCATGGTGGCGCATGGCAGGGCGGAAAAAGGGATGGTTCTTTTGTGGGTAAAGGAATTAATAGTGGCCGCGGCGCGGGCCGGTCATCCACTTCCATGCGGTTTCCACGATAGCGCCGGCATCCTTGCACTTGGCTTCCCAGCCAAGGATTTCCTTGGCTTTCTTCGGATTGGCAATCAGGCGGGGCGGGTCGCCTTCTCGGCGCGGGCCGTAGCGGACGGGAATTTTCTTACCGGTGACTTTTTCAGCCGTTTCCAGGATTTCCCGGACGGAAAGCCCCAGTCCGGTTCCGAGGTTGAAACACTCTGTGGCTCCGCCTTTCATCAGGTAGTCCACCGCTTTCAAGTGGGCGTCCGCCAGGTCGTTGACGTGGATGTAGTCGCGGATGCAGGTGCCGTCCGGCGTGTCGTAATCCGTTCCGAAGACTTCGATGTATTCCTTTTCTCCGGTCAGCGTAAGCAGGATGTTGGGGATAAGGTGGGTTTCCGGTTCGTGGTCTTCACCGATCAGGCCGTCCTCGCTGCAGCCTGATGCATTAAAATAGCGCAGGAAAACGCTTTTGAGGCCCCAGGCGCGGTCGCAGTCCCTGCAAACTTTTTCCAGCATGTATTTGGAACTTCCGTAAGGATTGATGGGATCCTGCTTTTCCGTTTCCGGGATAGGAATCTGGGTGGGAACGCCATACGTGGCGCAGGTGGATGAGAAAACGAAACGCTTGACGCCGGCGGCTTGCATGGCGCCCAGAAGGACGAGGGGCCTGGCGATGTTGTTCATGTAGTACTTGAGGGGATTCTGGACGGATTCCCCCACATTGATGAAGGCGGCAAAATGAATCACGGCGTCAAAGTTGCCTTTCATCAGGAGAGGATAGACCACGGAGGCATCTCCCAGATCTCCCTTGACCAGTTTCACTTCCGGATCCACGAGGGCTCCCGCGTGGCCGTACACCATGTTGTCCAGCACGGTCACGTCTGCGCCTGTTTTGACGAGCTGGCGCACCGTGTGGGAACCAATATATCCGGCTCCGCCGGTTACAAGTACTTTCATGATTTTATCAAATTTGCTGTTGAGCCGGTTCTGCTTTTTCTCCGGCAAAGGCGTCCGGGCATTTTGGAGTCTGCGGAACCTTTTGGTCACGGCAGGCTGAATCCCTGTTCCAGACGCCTGTAAAAGTGACATGTTTTCCCCTTTTTGTCAATTTGCGATATATCTTGCCTCCATCTCTCCGTTCTTTGCCGGCCGCGGTTGGGACCTCTCCGTTTTCATGCCGGAAACTGCCCCGCTTTTTACTGGCTCCTGACAGGCATTTTTGAGAACATCGCCTCATTATGAAACCGTCCGAGATCAGGAATGTTCTGGAAGACCATGAAGTGCGCCCCAGCAAGTCCCTGGGGCAGAATTTCCTGACGGATGAAAATGTGGCCCGCTGGATTGTGGAACAGCTCGAAATCCGGCCGCAGGACTGTGTGGTGGAGGTAGGGCCTGGAACCGGCTCCCTGACGGAACATGCCGCCCCCCTTTGCCGAAAACTGGTTCTGGTGGAATTTGATTCCCGGCTGGCGGAATACCAGAAAGAGCGCTGGGCCGGTGATCCCCATGTGGAGGTTTACCATGCAGACGGAGCCTCCTGGGATCCGAGGGGGCTGTTTGCAGAGGCCCCTGTCAAATTCCTTGGCAATCTTCCCTATTCCGCGGGGGGAGCCATCCTCCAGAATTTCCTGTCCAGGCCCAGTGCTGTGGATCGTGCCGTGGTAATGCTCCAGAAGGAGTTTATCGACCGCATTCTGGCGACGCCGGATGATGACGCCTTCGGGCTGTTGTCCCTGCGTATTCAGAAAAACTGGATTCCCCGTGCCCTCAAAACCATTCCGCCGGAAGCGTTTCATCCCCGTCCGCGTATTGATTCCACCGTGATGCTGCTCACTCCCCGTCCTGCCCGCGAGTTGCCTCCATATGACGACCGCCTGATGGATGAACTGATGCGCAAGGCTTTTTCCCAGCGGCGCAAACAATTGAAAAAACAGCTCCCCGCTTCTCCTCCGTGGGAGGGCGTGGCTGCTTCCCTGGGGCTTTCCCCTTCCGCCAGGGCTGAGGAATTGAATTTGTCCCAGTGGGTGGAATTGGCGCGCGTTTATGATACCAATCCTCTCAAGGATGTGGCGCAGAGCGGAGATGAATTGTTTGACATCGTGGACGAACTCAATCAGGTGACGGGGCAGGGCACGCGTCGGGAAATACATGAAGGCAGCCTTCGTCATCGCGCCGTACATATGTTCTTGGTCAATAAGCATGGAGCTGTGCTTCTCCAGAAAAGGTCCCTGTGGAAAGACAGGCAGCCGGGCAAATGGGATTCCTCCGCAGCCGGGCATCTGGATGCCGGGGAAAGTTATGAGGAAGCTGCGGTGCGGGAGCTGAAGGAAGAACTGGGGGTGTCCGGCTGCGGGCTGCAGAAAATCGCGGATTTTGACGCCGGAGAAAATAACGGCTGGGAATTCATCTCCCTCTATGAAGGGCGGTATTCCGGGAAGGTTCGTTTTCCGGCGGCGGAGGTGGACAGTGTGCAGTGGTTCACGCCGGAGCAAATCCAGGCGTGGGTGGAACGCCGTCCGCAGGATTTCTCGCCTGCGTTCATTCCCTGTTGGAATGCATGGCTGGCCGCGAATAGAAAAAATCATTCTAACTCAAATACATATCATGATAAACCCTGATCAATTATCTCCGGAACAGATCCAGTCCATCCGGACCTGGGCGGAAGAAGGACTGGATTTAAACGCCATCCAGAAAAGGCTGCATGAGGACTTGAACATCAAGCTGACGTTCATGGATACGAGATTCCTTCTTCAGGATCTGGATATCCGCATCAGCCAGCCGGAGCCGGAACCCGAAGCCGAGCAGCCCGGAGAGCTTCCCGGAACAATGTCTCCCCCTGCCTCCTTGCTGGGAAAAACCCAGGTAACTGTGGATGAAATAACGCCTCCCCACGCCCTGATGTCCGGCAAGGTTTTATTCAAGAGCGGTGCCCAGGGCGCATGGGATATTGACCGTACCGGCCGTATCAACTGGGACGCTACGCTTGGAGAACCTACGGCAGACGACCTGAGGGAATTTGAAACGGAACTGCAATCCGTCATTCGCAGCCGCATGGGAGCCATGTGAGGGAAACGGAAAATATTCCGCTTGAAATGGACTGGAAGCAGGAACTTGCCGGGTGGCGGTTATTTCCAATAAAAGCCTTGGCTGGAATGGAAAATGCCGTGTCCGCATGCCATCCGTGAGAGGGGGGCTGCCCGGGGCTTCTGGAAAAAAGATGCGTGTTAATTTGGTCGCATAGTAAAAGCAACAAAAAAGATTATCATGGAGATACCGGAGGAAATGATAGAAGTTCTGGTGCCTGCCGTTCGGGAACAACTGGAGTCGCCAGACACCGTTTATGTCAAAAACTGTCTGGAACGCCTGACGGGGCGGGAAAAACTGGGAGAACAGGAAGCTCTGGAACTGATGGCGCAGGCTCTGGCCATTACTATTAATGCGATGGTGGTGGGGGGCCGCTCTTTTGATTCGGGAAAGTACAAGGCGCTGTTGAAAGATCTCCCGGCTCTTCCGGATGAGGCTCCGTGATAAATCTCGACAATCTCCGGAATTGATTCATAATCCTTTCTTTCACTTGAAATTTTATGGCAAAAAAACCATTAGAAACAGGTGCTCCGGAAGCGTCCGCAGCTAAAAAAACGGCTGCTCGCAAGACGACGGCCAAAAAGACGGCCTCTACCACCAAAAAGGCCGCCGCAGCTGAAAAAAAAGCTGTTGTTGACGCCGCTTCCGTAGAAGCACCCAAAACCAAAATCAAAACGGTCAAGTCCGCCCCGAAAACCGCGGTGAAGACAAAAACCGCGAAAACAGCCAAAAAGGCGGCTGATGAAAAGGCCCCTGTCTCTGAAACGGTTGTTGCCCCTTCCGAGGCCCCGGCTCCTTCCGCTCCCGTGGAAAAGGAGATGATGCCCGAAGCTCCCCAGAAGCCCCAGTCTGCCGCTCCGGTCAAGGTCAAGCGGGAATCGTTCCGCCCCAATCGCAATGCGGAACAGCAGGAGCGCCATGAACAGCATGGCGGAGACGCCTTTGCCCAGCCGGAAACGGTGGGCGGCGCCTCCGAAGGTCCCTTTAACAAGCGCAAGCGCCGCCGCCGTAATAAGAAAGGCGGCGGTTCCGAAGACCGCCAGCCCATGCAGGATGCCGCTTCTCTCAAGCAGTTGGATTGTAAGAAGGTGGCTTCCCGAGCCTGGAAAATGTTCCTGGCGGAAGTGTCTGAAGAAGGCCTTGCCCTGATGGACGACCAGACGGCACGTGAGGCGGCCCGCCGCGCTTTCCGCTGTGCGGAATTCTTCATGATGGAGGAAGCGCGCCGCAAGCATGCCCAGAAAGCAGCTCTCCAGCAGCAGGAGAAAACTTCTTCTTCAGAAGAGGAACGGGATTCCGAAGAGGATTCCGGCGAAGAATAATTCCTGTCTGTGTTGATGTTTTTGCCCTGCGGCGGATGCCGCAGGGCATTTTTGTATCCTCCGGGCTTATTTTCCGGAGTTTGAATGGCCGTGTTTTATCCGGTGCATTGGGAAGCAGCATGCGTCACCCTTTGCCACCTGGGGGCAAAAAGCAGCCTTTTCTCCAACCAGGGCACTTTTTGAGAATGGGAGAGCGTTGGAGACGCCTGGATGAAAGCGGACTTTATTTCGTGCCGTTCCCCGTTCTTGTTCCTCCTAAACCTTTTTGCCTCTCCATTTCCCGCTCTTGAGGTACCACCATGCCAGGAAGATCAGAGTAACGCCGTAAACGTGTTCGGAAAACCAGCAGAGAGCCACATCCGGCTTGAGCCTGATGATGCCGTAATAAATAGCGGCCGTGTAAACGGCCAGGGAAATCATTTCCATGATGAATCCCGCCCTGGTGTTGCCTGTGCCGGATACGGCATTGAACAGGATGAATGACGGAGCCATGATCAGTGTGGAAGAAGCCATCACATACACGGAATTGACGCTGGCGGCAATCAGGGACGGACTATCCGTGAAGGCACGGAGGACGGACTCCGGAAACAGGCACAGTATGATGAGCAGGGGGATCAGGATGGCGTATGTCAGTTTGAGAGTCATGCCGCAGGTTTTGAACAGGCAGCGCTGTTCTCCTGCGCCGATCTGGTTGCTGATAAGAGCCCCCGCCGTGGTGGCAAAAGCGCTGATCACCATGATCAGCAGGGCGGAAATGTTACGCACGATGTTGGTGACGGCCAGCGGGCGTTCTCCCAAATGTTCAATCGCCAGGAAAAAAATAAACCAGATGGAAACGGAAATGAAAGATTGCACCATGGTCCATCCGGAAATGGATAGCATCCCCTTCAGCAGATGGGGGCGGAGTGTGAACGCCCGGCGGAAGCCGTACTTCCGTTTATCCGCCGTCATGCTTGTGTAAACGATGAAAAAGAGAAGGGAGACTGCTTCCGACACGCTGGAGGCGATGGCCGCTCCTGCAATGCCCGCGGCGGGGAAGCCGCCTTTTCCGAAAATGAGGCAGTAGTTTAGCGCAACATTGCTCAGGAGCATGACAAGGGAGTTGACCGTCAGAATCTTCGTCTGGGTGATCCCTACGTAATAAGCGCGGAACATGACGCAGAGGAAAGAGAAAAAGACACCATAGGTGCGCCAGTGCAGGTAATCCGCCGTGGCTTCATACACTTGGGGGGATTCAATGATGTCCCGCAGGATGATGGGGGAAAAATATTGAGATGCGGAAAAAAGGGCTGCTGCCAGCACCAGCATGAAATAACAGCCCTGAACCATGGTGGGGGCAATCCTGTTGTAACGGCGTTCCCCGTTGCGGCGCGCAATGATGATTTGTGCGCCGAAACCGAAGCCGAACGCAAGCATGAACATGGCCATGTAATACACGCCGCCCAGGGCGCACGCCCCCAGCGCCACGTCCCCCACGCGTCCCAGGAAGACGGCATCCGTCAGGCCGATCATATGCTCAATGATCAGGCTGATCATGAGGGGGTATGACATGAGCCATATCTTTTGGTAGGAAGTAAAAGAAAGATTATTCATAGCGGAGGCCTGCGGGCACCATCCGCCGGGGGCAGGCTCTAAAGGCCCAGCATTTTTGAATCAAAATGTTTTCTTGCAAGAAAGAAATGCGTTTGTTTCCGCACATGTCATGAAAATGCGGGTAATGTCCCGGTTCAGCTGAGAGGCAGTCTGGTTTCCGGGTACCGCAGGGGGGATTTGGTGGGCTGTTTCATGAACGCCAGTACGAAAGCCACCATGCCCACGCGTCCCACGATCATGTTGAACACGATGATCCATTTGCCGACATCGCTGAGTTCCGGAGTAACGTTCCAGGAAAAGCCTACCGTGGCGAAAGAACTGACCACTTCGAAAAACAGGCGTTCCAGACTCAACTGCGGTTCCGCAAAACACATGACCGTAGTCATCATGCCTACCCAGGCTCCTGCCAGGATGACGGTGATGACGGCCCGTTCCACTACATTGCGGGCAATCCGGCGCTTGTGCATGACCACGTCTTTCTTGCCCTGTAAAATGCGCGCCACCTCCCCGCAGGAAACGGCGAATGCGGTGGTGTGAACCCCTCCTGTGGTGGAGCCGGGATTGCCGCCGATGAACATGAGAGCTCCCAGAAACAGGGCGTATGGAACGCTGTTGAGAGCCATGTCCGAGATGTTGAATCCTGCTGTGCGCGCTGTTGCGTTGAACAGGCTCTCCCACAAAATCCAGTACCACGGATCGGCAGACGTAAACAGGCTGCCGTCAATCGCTTTAATCAGGAACAGAATCAGCCCGCCGCCAAACACCAGCGCGGCGGTCATGCGTACGACCAGCCAGCTGTATGTGGACCAGTGGCGGCTGACGGTGTTCCGGGCGTCCCAGCCCAGCGCGACTCTGGCCCGGCGGACGATTTCCAGATACATGGCGAACCCCAGGCTGCCGCAAAGTACCATGACCATGATGGTAATCTGGCCGCCCATATTATAGGCTACGCCCGGTGTGGCCAGGTTATCCGCAAACAGGCTGAATCCCGCGTTGCAGAAACCGGAAACGGAATGAAAGACGGCATACCACCAGAGCGTGTCTCCCTCCAGACCCGGAACATGTCTCCAGGAAAAATAGAGCCCTATGGCTCCCAGAGCTTCCACCCCGAATGTGACGGCAATAATATTTTTGATAAACCGGTCTACCTGGGCAATGCCTTCTTCATCCAGCAGGTTGCTGATGGTTACCTTGGAACGCAGGCTCAAACCCTGGCCTACCATCAGGGAGACAAAATAAGTGAACGTCATAATGCCGAAAGCTCCTACCTGGAAAAGCGCCAGTAAAATGGTCTGTCCGTAATTGGTGAAATGTTCATGAACATTCAGGGGTACCAGTCCCGTGACGCAGACGGCGCTGGTGCTGATGAAATAAGCATCCGTGGCGGAAAGGACAATGCCGTCCTTGGTAGCTCCCGGCGACATGAGAAGTGTTCCTCCCAGCGCGATGAAGGCAATCAGGGTAAGAAGGAAAAGAAGGGCGGGACGGATGCGCGGGAGGTGGAATCCTCTGTTCCGGCGGGCGATACGAAAAAAATATTCCTTGAGGTTCAGCAGAGGGGCGGCTCCGTAGCAGAGGCAGATCGCGCGGAAAATATTCTGAAGCTCTATTTTGGAGATAAAGGTGGAATGGAAAAAGTCGCCAGCCAGCATGACCAGAATCAGCAGCCCCAGGCCCAGTTCTACCCACCGGGGGTTGCGGATGGCCCTGGCAAGCCATTTCTCCCGCAAAATTCCGATGACGCCCGTGAGCTGTCCCAGCACCAGGAAGGAGAGAATTTCACGGAAATAGCGCAGGGAAAGCTGGTCTTCATGAATCTCCCCGAAGCCGTTCCACCACAGCAGCCACATCAATGCGGCCAGTGTGCACAGGCCGAACCCCATTTCCATGACCTCAAAACGGTTCAGTAGCGGTTTTTCATTCGTCTCATTCACAAGTCTGCAATGGTGATGCCTCTGATGCTGGGGGGAGACTACTGCATACGGAAAGATTTGAGAAGCCCTTATATCGTTTCCATGCGGTCCCGGCTGGAGGAAGGAAGGCGCCTTGAGAAAAAATTTTTTTCATGTGAAGGAAAATAGTTGCCAATCCGGCGCCGCCGTGCATAATAAGCCCCGTTCTTACCAAACCATGTGCGCTCGTGGCGGAATTGGTAGACGCGCTAGATTCAGGTTCTAGTGGAGGCAACTCTGTGAAGGTTCGAGTCCTTTCGGGCGCACCATATAACCCCTTTTAAGTTAATAGCTTGGAAGGGGTTACTTGTTTTTAGGAGAGAGAAGTCAAAAATCTTATTTTTTGACGAACTGGGGGACATTCAGGGGACATCCTTGTTATCGAAAAGCATTGTAAAATAAGAAGAAAATGCTCTTTCTTCTAGATGGAAGTCTACACTAATGTAGCCCTCTCGACCACATGACATACCCCGGGTATCCATGTGGCTTGGACACTCGGGAACCAACATGACGGAAAAGCACTACCGGGAAGGCATTCGTGCTGCCGAAGGCGAAGCATGGTTCCATATATTTCCGGAACAAAAGACGAAATCAATCCGTGCTTTAATACAGGAATAACCCGCAAAACCGGGAGATGCGGATGCCGCCTTTGAGAACTCGATAACATTGTCTGGTTGTTGCTCCTTCTGAGCCTGCTGTGCCTTCCATTCCTCGTACGGAACAAGCTTGCCTGTCTGCGGATCGCGCTTGAACGAATTGGCTCGTACATTCTTCCGGGCCTGGAGGCGTACGCCACGGTTGAGACCTTCGATGAGGGTGGGGCTCATTCCGGGCATGTCGATGGGCAGTTCGACTTCGGCAGCCGTGTTCGGGTCTTTCCTGGAGCCGGGCAGCTTGAGCTTGATCTTGCCCATCTCGGCCTTGGGGTCTTTGCGGGTGAGGTATTTGCCGGTGGCAACGGCTCCCGTTGCGAGGGCGCTGGCTCCCAGGAGGCCAAGCAGGATGTTGAGATTTCTGGAGTTGGAGGCTGCGATTGAATTGGCCTTATCTATAGAAATGACCCAAGTAGTGCGCTGTATCATAACGCTACGCGTATGATACAGCGCACTACTTGGTAAGGGGAGAAAAATTATTTTGGATTGGAATGAACCCTATATTTCTCATAATGACTCATATATAATACATACTTCTTGATTTTGCTTACTATATGATACATATTTCTCTCATGAAAACCACATCCCCATTGCCAGGCCCAGTGAAAGCGGCGCTCAAGAAATTGGGGGCGGACATCAGCGATGCCCGTAAGAGGCGGCGTATCCCTACGACATTGATGGCTGAACGGGCATTCATTTCTCGTTCAACACTGGGGCGTGTCGAAAAGGGTGACCCCGGCGTATCCCTGGGCAACTATGCCGCCGTCCTGTTCGTACTGGGGCTGACCGATAGGCTCAAAAACCTCGTCGATGCCAATAATGACCCCGTGGGCCGAGCTCTTGAAGAAGAACGCTTGCCCAAACGTATCCACCTTCCCAAGAACCCATGAGTGATACTCCCATCGACGTATTCATTGACCTGCCTTACTCCCCGGGGCCTGTACAAGCAGGCAGGCTGTGGTCGCACTTTCGCAAGGGCCGGGAATCAGCCTCTTTCGAGTACAACAGGGAATGGCTCGCAAATCCGTACAGATTTGCGCTGGAACCACTCCTGCCTCTGGCAGACGGTACCTTTCATACCACTCCCGGTCAAAGCGTATTCGGAGCGATTGGCGACTCCACGCCTGACAGGTGGGGGCGCATTCTGATGCGGCGGGCTGAACTGGCTCGGGCACGAGCAGCCAATGAAAGCCCCCGTACACTCTCCGAACTGGACTACCTGCTCAGGGTGAATGACGAGGCAAGGCAGGGAGCGTTGCGCTTTTCACAGGATGGAGGACAATCGTTCTGCGCCCCTCCGGGTGCGACGCCAATTCCGCCTCTGGTCAACCTGTCCCGTCTGCTGCATGCCGCTGATCATTTCTGCCGGGACGATGAAAATGCCGAAGACCTGCGGTTGCTCCTTGCTCCCGGTTCTTCCCTCGGTGGAGCTCGTCCGAAGGCATCGGTAAAAGACAAGAAGGGGAACCTCTGCATTGCCAAGTTTCCCCGGCACGATGATGAATACAACGTCGTTGCATGGGAAGCCGTCGCTTTGACTCTGGCTTCCAAAGCCGGGCTTCAAGTCCCGCGCTTCGAACTGGAAAAAATAGCCGACAAGGATGTTCTGATCGTCTGGCGTTTTGATCGCACCCGGGAACAGCGACGAATCTCCTACCTGTCGGCCATGAGCATGTTGGGAGCCAGGGATAACGAGCAACACAGTTATCTTGAAATCGTGGATGCCATACGCCAGTACGGCGCTGCGCCCAGGCAAGACTTGCGCCAATTATGGCAGCGGATCGCCTTCAGCATCATGATTTCCAACACGGATGACCATCTTCGGAATCACGGATTCCTTCAGACCGGGGGAACAGGGTGGTCTCTATCGCCACTGTTTGACGTAAACCCCACTCCCATGGATATACGCCCTCGCTACCTCAATACGGCTATCGACTGGGAAGATACATCCGCCTCTCTGGATGTCCTTCTCAGCATCGCTCCCGAATGCGGGATCAAGACCTCTGAAACGAATGATCTGTTGAATCCGATTGCCCGGGCAGTTAGCCAGTGGCGGCAGGCGGCAGAATCATTCGGCATCGGCAAACAGGAACAGGAGCGCATGGCATCTGCCTTTGAGCACAAAGATGGGTATATGGCAGCAGTCTTGACATAAGAGAGGGAATGAACCCAAGCTTGTTTGCCCAATCCTCGGAACGTTCAACCCTGTGATGATCATTTAGAATCCAGGTGTCCCCGGAGATGGCCAATGCCGATTGACTAGGATATATATTGTAAACAATAGTAATCATGAATAACGACTGGACGGATGAAGAGTTAAGGGCAGCAGTAGACGTTTATGTTGAGATGCTTCAAAAACACCACTCCAATAAGCCTTTTACAAAAAAGCATTATTATGAAGAGCTTCATCGTAAATATGGACGCACGGAGAAATCTTTTGAGTATAGGATGCAGAATATATCCTATACCCTGTCATTAATGGGACGAAACTGGTTACCAGGATTAAAGCCGGCTAAAAATATTGGAGCCAAGAATGCGGCGAAAATTGAAAAGATGCTTGCTGAAGCGGAAGGAGTATCCTTTATTCCCGTTGCGAATTTTGAAACTGCTGTGCGTGAAGAATTTGACAAACCATTACTTCATGAACCAATAGGGAATGTAACTCCAAAAATCATACAAACTAAGATCTCGGCTTATCAACGTGACGCGAAGGTAAAAGCATGGGTATTGAAAGTAGCTAACGGAATTTGTGAAGGATGTGGAAACGTCGCCCCTTTTTATGGCACGGATGGTATCCCATACCTAGAAGTTCATCATATTAGACAGCTTGCCGATGGTGGTTCCGACACGATAACGAATGCAGTTGCGTTATGTCCAAACTGCCATCGAGAAATGCACTACGGCATAGATAGAGATAGGTTGATTTCAAAACTTTATAGCAAAGTGCCTCGATTAATTCGGGAATAATCTCATGAACGATTTACCCATGCGGATCCTTTTCACGAATGCCTTTCCGATCTGTAAGATTGCTTCCGGGGCGCTACGGAAGTAGTTTACGAGGAGAGGCACCAAAGGGACTTTCCCTTTACCGGAACCTCCCTGCGACAGCTAAAAAACAGCTCTCCTTCATGATGAAGAAGAGCTGCTGAATGTCGGCCTTATCCGTCCCTGGCTTCCAGCGTCCTGACGATCTCCTCTGCTCCACGCTTGTACACGGTTACCGCCAACAGCTCTCCGTCTCGAAAGACTGCCCAGAAGCGGGTGCCCTTGTACTTCTCAATCGTCAGCATCAGGCAACTCCTCCTTTCCGGGATGATGGCGGGACTTGAGCAGATGTCTCAGTACGGCCCCGATATTGGCTTCATACATGTCCCGTGTGTGCTTGTTGCAGGCGACGGCATAAAGGCACCGGGCATCAAGGATGTCGATGTCTTCACCACAGAGCCGAATGCAGCTTTCAAGGGTAGCCAGCTCCGCCTCCGGAATCGGCGAATCCAGCAGGATGCTTTCGTCGTCGTCCAGAGACTTCTGCTGTTCTTCCGTCAGTTCCGGGAGATTCGCCAGAGCCGTCATGGACGGCCCGTGAATCGTCAGCTTGCTCAGCCTCAGCGATGGATCGTTCTGATGACTGCTGCAAAGCGACACTGCCTTCCCGATCCGGGTCAACAGTTCCGTATCCACTTCCAGATACACGTACGGAGCGTCCGTATCGTATCCGCTCGTGGAACGCAATTGCGCGATGATGGGCATCGTCTTCATGTCTCGTTCTCTTCCTTTCCTGTCGGAGTTACTTGCAGAAGAAGGCGATGACGCCCATGATCAACAGCACGGCGAGCAGGTATGGAGCTACGGCCACCAGAGCCGACAGGATACCGACGACGACCGGCCCCAGCAGACACAGCAGTACGAGCGCCACCAGGGCGATCATGATGCCTTTCATGTTCATGGCCGTGCCTCATGCGGTAACCTTTGTCCGGGATGATCGACGAGCCGGAGCGGCAGCGGACACCCATTGCCTGAGCGCCTGGCGTCCGGCATAGGTAATCAACCAGCAATCGGACCGAAGAAGGAATTCCTCTTCCTTCGTGCGGATGATGAACTCCCTCCCGGCCAGATCACGGACAGCGTGCCTGACGCTTTCCCGTTCGATGCCACGGCATTCCTCCATGATCTCCTCGTCACTGCGTTCGAAGTCGCCGTGAAGGTACAGCAGAATGGACAGCTCCAGCCCGGTCAGGGATGGAGTCCGCCTCATGCGTTTTTCCCTCGGATGATGTTTTCTTCTCATGGTCGTTTCAGGTCAGTTGTTCAGGGTGTAGCTGTCGGCCAGATCCCATAGTTCCCGGTTCAGGCGTGTATTGCCGTCAATACCGTTGAGCGCCCGCAGGGAACGGCGGCGGTAGACGTCTTCCTTCCGTGGCTTCAAGGGGACTCCTCCCCGGATCAGGTTTTCCTGAACCCGGTTGAAGCACTTCCAGACGGTAGCCGGGCCTCCCGCCGTAAAGCCGATGTCGTTCCAGCGCCGGGGCGACAGAAGAGATTCAGGACGGATCTTGTCTTCATAGTCGTCTCCCATTCGCAGCCGGGCCGCTTCATGAACGAAGTCCACCTGGCGCTTGTAGGGGAGTTTCACTCCCTGCATGCGGCGAATGTCGTCCATGATACGGGGCGTTTCTTCGGCCAGCCGGAGACTGGCCGCAATCACATCCTCCCCGGTATGTCCCATGTGGCGGATGTTGATGGCGGCGATACGTGCCCCGACAATCAGACCGTTGGTACACACCAGCCGGAAGATCCCGGCCATGAGCTGATAGGAACAGCTGCCGTTGTGACTGTTGATCATGACCACTTCGATGCGCTGGTCACGGTTGTGTTCCAGCACATCCCGGTGAGCGAAGCGAATCAGGTGCTTGCGGGTGGGAGTGCCGTCCGGTTTCCGGGTACGTTGTTCCTGAGCTCCGACGGCGAGGAACCCGGCCTCTTCCATCTGGTCGAGCAGAGAGTCGGAGGAGACGAAGCGGTATTTCTTCGAACGGCTGTCATCTTCACGGTCGGCAAAGACGGAGGGTGCGACACGCCGGATCTGGTTTCTGTCCAGCGGGCTGTTGTCGCGGTTGCGATAGAGTTCGCGTGTGGATGTGTGAGTATTCATATTCATTGATGATTGGTTTGTTGCAACAAAAAGCCCGCCTCCCGGAACAAGGCCGGGAGGCGGGCACTGGCAGGAGGCAGAGAAGCTGCTTCCTCATGAATATATGACGCGGGGAGAGGGGGTTTTTCAGAAAAATCGTATTATTTGATCTATAGCAGTCTCAAATCTCATTATGCTACATCTCTCGGAACTTGCCATGAAAGGGAAACGGTTATAATCTTTCTGAGAAATATGCCTATTACCACATTCAAAAGTCGTGCGCGTGTAATTGATCTACTGGGAAGGCAGCAGATTGCAGATGTTCCAACTGCAATAGGAGAGCTATTGAAAAATGCTTTGGATGCAGGAGCAAGGCATGTATGGGTTAATCTCCGTTCTGATCCACGTATACTGTCACTTAAGGATGATGGATTAGGAATGCGCCGAGATGATGTTTTAAATAAATGGCTCATTCTAGCAACCGAATCCAAGTACTCTATTGATACGTCAAAAGACCAATGGCTTCAATTTGCCGATTTGAAACAACGAGAATGGTGTACCAGTCCTAGTTACGGAGAAAAGGGTATTGGACGACTTTCTATTGCTGCTCTTGGACGATTTGTCATTTTATGGACTGTATGGGGAAAGGGAGAATCAAAAAGAGGTACTTTATGTCTAATACATTGGCATCTGTTCCGTCATCCGACTAAGCTATTTGAAGATTTGCCTATTCCTTACGCCGAATTCGACCATCAACCTAATCGGGACGATTTCCATTCATTCTTACAAGAATTCAAAACTCATCCGGAGATTGAAGCTCTACTTGAGGATAATAAATTTGATGAATCTCTTCGTAGAGAACTAAAAAATGATATTATATCTTTGGATAATATGTTGCTTCTCCACAAAGAATTATCTTGGGAAATGGGTACGTCTTTTTTTATTTCAGGAATAACTGATGATATTGATGATCTATTTCGTGTAAAGGAGAAAGATAAAGAGCTCAACTTAGAAGAATATTCTTCGGATCGTCTGAAAGCATTCTATACTTTTTCTACGTTCTGGGACCCTTTTCATCTCAACCACAAAAGAAAATTTACAATTTTCCCAACTAAAGATGGTATTTCGTTAAAACGAGGCATTGAAAGATTTTGGGAACCTGAAGACTTTGAGAAAAGTGATCATCACATTTATATAGAAGTTAATGAAACAGGATATGCAAAAGGCTATATTAAGCACTACGGTGAAAAAGAAATTATATATGAACGTCAGCTAATGTTCTTACCTAAGGGAGCATCGAGTCCAGGACCATTTACCGTAGAGATTGGTTATTTACAAGGAGATAGAAACATAAGTCGTGTTCCTTTGGATCTGCATAGAGAAATAAATGAACGATTGAAATATGCAGGAGGTTTTTCGATTTATCTAAATAATGTTCGTGTCCAACCCTATGGCACTAGAGATAGCGATTTTGCGGGATTTGAATCTAGACGCTTAAAAAATGCTGGACGTTACTACTTCTCGACTCTTCGCATGTTCGGCGGTATCTTTATCCCATCTAAAGAAACTACTAGATTGAAGGAAAAGGCAGGCCGAGAAGGATTCATTATTAATGGAGCTAGTAGAGGTTTACGCGCATGGATAGAAGAGTTATTCGTAGATATTGCCGATGCTTATTTAGGCAGAAAAGCGGATCGATCCGATAAGAAAGAACGTGCTGAAAAAAAGGAAAGAAAACGAGCACAAGAAAGGTTGGAAGAGAGAAAAAAAGATTATCTGGAAAAAGTTCGTTTAGCACGATTGTCATTAAGAGCCTCCCGTGACAAGATTAAGAAAAAGGTTGTTGATGCAAGGAGGAGTCTAGCTGCTGAGGCTAATTCAGCACCGGGATTATTATTAGATCAATGTAAAAAAGCCATTGAGTTACTGGAAGAAGAATTGGCAGCTTTACGATCTCTGCCAGGGGAACCTCCTAGTGGAGTCGTTATAGAAGGCGATACTTTAATTTCCATACAAGATTATATCGCTGAACGCAATATGGCCATTATTAATCTTGAAAAAGAAATAAATAGTTGCCAGAAATCAATGCAAAAAGCCCTTGCTAGAGTCAAGGATAGTAAAGAACAAGAGAAGGAGCTCTTGGATAGGTTAGCTGAAGTAGAGCGAGATTTAAGATCCAAAATTTCAGAATTAATGTCGCCAGCTTACTCCAGTGCCGAGACACTAGAAGAGAACTTGAAAATTTTTGAACAAAAATCAATAAATGATCTAATTGAAGTTCGAAATATTGCTTTGGATAATTTAAATCCTCAACAAGTAATAGCAGATAAATCCGGTTCCTTACGAGTAAAGTGGGAATCAGCTTTGCAAAGACAATATAGTGCTTATGAAGAGAGCGTAGCACCCCGATTAACTCAGTTAGTAGAGGATATTTCTCATCTAACGGATGAAAGCAGCACAGCTTTCATCTTATCCGAACAGGCTCAGGAACTACAATCCATGCGTGAACAACATGCCTTTTTAACAGAGATGGCACAGATAGGACTCGTCTTTGAAACATCATCTCATGAATACAATAGTCATGTTGACGATATTAAGGAAAGTATACGAGCAATAAAGGATATTCTCCCTCATGATAGTAAAAGTTTGGCAGATCGTTTATCCGCTTCTTTTTCTATTATAGATGAAAGAATTAGATTGTACGATCCTCTTATTAGACGAAGAGGAAATGAGTTAACTGAAATTACAGGTAGGAATATCGAAGAATTTTTGCTACAAAGATTAAAAGGACAATTTCAAAATGTAACTTTTACAATGACTGAAAATTGTCGAGAGACTGTGTGGTACGGTGTTAAATGGCCTGTGTTCCTTGGGGCTATCTATAATATTGTTTATAACGCCCTGTTTTGGTCTCGAAAAGGCCCTGGAGACGCATGTATTCGTATCTCTCTATCTGGAAAGGCATTAGTCATATCAGATTCTGGTCCAGGAGTGAATGCTAGGGATACGGAACGTATTTTTAATCCTGGATTTTCACGAAAACCAAATGGTAGAGGATTAGGACTTTATATTGCAAGAGAAGCTCTTAGAGGTATTAAATATGACCTAATTTACTCTGGAATACCGGAATTAGGAGCATTGGAAGGAGCGAATTTTATTATTATATCTCAAACATTAAATGATAATGAATGAATTGAGAAAACATATTGTAAAGCGCTATTGTAAATCAGCGATATGGATCGATAATGAAATTCTAGATGATCAGTCCATAGATTATACAAACGAATCAATATTAAGAAAACATTTTAGTTTTTTTTCTAGGATAGCACGTGAATTTCAAGAAGAAGGAGTGTCTTGCTCCTTAAAAAGTTTTCCAGAATTCCAACAAGGTGATGACCCTTATGCCGAAGATAAAGATCAGGCTTTAAATGCTTGCAAAGAATTGGCTTTAGCATCGGACATTATTCTCATTGATTGGATCCTTGGTCTTCCCGATTCTCCTGATTACTGTATAGAGATAGTAGAGCAAGTTATTCAGTCGGAAGGAAATCGTTTCATCGTAATTCTTTCTCAAGCCGATGATGTGGAAGAAACATTCAAAACAAAATTCCCTACTTTTAGCACTAATGCTCATGGTTGGTGGAGCAATGATAAGGGAGCATTCGTTACGGTCCAAAATAAAATTAATTTCAAGGAGCAAAGCGTTGACTCTTCATCTACAAAGTTGTTAGACAAAATTTTTGTATTAATGACAGAAGTGTACAAGGATTATTTACATTGGACTGCATTGGAAATGGCAGCCAAAATTAAAGAAATTACCCCTAAATGGATATCATCTCTTCCAGTGGGTACTGATTTAGGTGTGCTAGCAGAGCATATCCATTCAACGGAATCTGTAAAAGAGACTATTTTTGAAAATCTAATGGATGACTTACATTTTTCTTTAGATTCGAATCATTTGTCGTGCCTTGAAGATCAAAATTTAAATGCCGACAAATGGTTAGAAAAAAATCAATTCATCCATGAAATTGAGCAAGGATATAAAAATATACAAAATTCTTCTGAGATGGATAAACTAAAATCTAGAGTACAAAAGCTTATTCCTTGTTGTGTAAAAAATATAGAAACAGTTAGTATTAAAGCGAAAACTAAAGCGTTAAAAGAACTTAGAGAATATTCAGAAAATCATTCTATTCATCCAATAAAAAGATTTTTGAATGAATCTGATAGATTCGTAGAATTTTGCGAAACAGTTAGTACTCCGTCATCGCATGATTTTTCTTTGAAAAGAGGATCGATTTTTGTTGATAAATCCAATGGCGATATGCAATCAATTTTAATATGCATTTCTCAATCATGTGACTGCGTAAGAGCGGAAAAATTAATGTTTTTAGAGGGAAGGAAAGTTGATAAGATAAATGATCAAAAAATAAATTTATATATTCGATTTAATAAATCATTATTTGAATTTTCTTATGGACCACAAACACTCAAAGTTGAAAATATAGAAGGCGAGCCTCTATGTCGTCAATTACCTAATAAAAAATGTATAGGATACTTAAGAAGAGATGTTGTAGATAGACTTGCAGGAAAATATTGGTCTTACATAACAAGAGTAGGTGTTAATATTCCAACTTTAGAACGTAATTCAAGACCTAAAGAATTATGATCATAAGAAAAGCCATGGATTTGTTCGCCGGTTGTGGTGGATTAAGCGAAGGATTGGAGCAGGCGGGTTTTAAAATTCTGAGTTCAGCTGAAATTCGTCCGGAAGCTAGGATGACTTATTCTCTTAATCATAAAAATACAAAAATTTATGAAGATGTACGAAGTATTGATCCTTTTGAACTTTTGAAACAGTTCAATTTAAAACCTAAAGAATTAGATTTATTGGCTGCCTGCCCTCCTTGCCAAGGTTTTTCTTCTATTAGGACTAGAAATAAGGAAGTTGCTACGGATGAAAGAAATGAACTTATTTTTGAAGTATCTCGAATTGTTGGCATACTGCGGCCTAAATGTGTACTTATTGAGAATGTGCCAAGATTGTTGACGGACTACAGACTAGAAAAATTCAAGGGCTACTTAGCAAAATGGGGATATGAATTTTCGGAAGGTATTTTAGATGCTCAGGATTTTTCCGTACCACAACGCAGAAAAAGAATGATCTTGATAGCATCTTTATATGGTAAATTGGAACTACCAAAGCCACACAGGAAAAAATTGGTGGTTCGTGATTTTTTGAAAGGATTGCCGGATCCTGAAGGCCATCATCGAATTCCTCTACACCGTTTAAAGCAAAAGCTTTCCGATCTTGTCCTAAAAAGAATTTCTTGTATTCAGCATAACAGATCCGAACTTCCTGACGAACTCGCGTTAGAATGCCATAAAAAGTACCCAAAAGGCTTCAGAGATGTTTATGGACGAATGGATTGGGATAAAGTAGCTCCTACTATCACAAGAGCAAGTCACAATCCTTCTAAAGGAAGATTTGTACACCCTTCGGAAAATAGAGGATTAACACTCTATGAAGCTAAGCTTTTACAAGGATTTCCCCGATCCTATAAATTTCCCGTGTCTTTAGGAATAGGTAAGATTGCCTCAATGATTGGAGAAGCATTTCCCCCTCCCATGGCTAGAGCACAAGCGAAGCACATATTACAAAAGCTTGATTCGTTAGAGAAATAAATCTAAGCATAGAATATGGATAGATTTTCTGCTGAAGATCGTAGTAAAATCATGTCTCAGGTAAAAAATAAAAATACAAAACCTGAGCTAAAAATAAGGAAGTTTTTATTTTCCCAAGGTTATCGCTATCGTATAAATGTTAAAAATCTTCCTGGTTGTCCTGATATCGTTTTGCCTAAGTATAAAACTGTTATTTTTGTAAATGGTTGTTTTTGGCATGGTCATAGTAACTGTAAGAGAGCTAAGCTACCTCAATCGAATTCTGATTTCTGGGAAAAGAAAATTCTGTCAAATATCGCTCGAGATAAATTAAATCATGCTTTATTAGAATCTATGGGGTGGAACGTAGTTGTGATCTGGTCATGTGAAATAAATCAATTGATTAAGTTTGGAACCGTTGAGAAATTATTGCTGAACTCAGGTAAAAAGAAGCCAGCTTCACGGCAGGCTTCTGAATAACCACTTCCTCTCACTTCTTACACCACCCGGAACATTCCTTCCTGTACTGGCACCATGCGCATTGCATCCCGGGCTGGGGATGGAAACGCTCGGAAGTGATGCCTTCGTAGGCAATCTTGTACAGGTCGGCAACTCGTTGCTTGCGCTGATCGTCAACGGGCGGAGTTTTCACCCGGATCACCTGGGGTGTCTTCGTCTTGACCAGGTAGATCAGATCCAGTGACGGGGGCGTGTCTCCCGTGGCTTCTTCGATCATCATCTGGTAGGTTACCAGTTGAAGCTCGTGATCAAAGGCGGCATGCCCGGCATCCGGTTTGGCGGTAGAGGATTTGTAGTCCACTACCGTCAGGTCGTGCTGGACGAGGTCGATGACGCCTCGTACGGGAACCGGCAGGCCGGGGATGGTGGCTGACAAGCCGACTTCCACTCCCAAAGGCATCTGTGAAGCAACCTCGTCGGAGGCCATGTAGGCCTTGACTGTGTTCCAGGCGCAGGAACGTACCTCCTGTCTCGTTTCTTCGTCGGCGTAGTCCACCGGGACTTCCGTCTTCTCCAGCTCCAGGAAGTGAGTGGAGAAGGCTTCTTCCATGGCCGTCTCACTGCTGTCTTCTCCCCGCCATCGGGCAAGGTTGAAGGACTGGAATGTGGCGTGAATGGCCTTGCCGACATGTAGAGCGACCGTCGTCGGTTTCCGTATCTGTGCTACCCTCTCGAAGAAGAAGCGCAGGGAACACGACAGGTACGATTTGACCGAGGAGGGAGACAGGTAATCCGGGCGTATGGCAGAGGGAGAAGAAGCCTCCGAAGGAAACTTCTTCACCAATGCCATAGCTGGATTCAGGGAGTATGAACGTATTGGCCGGATTACGGGAGCGATCATGGTCAGTACGGGTTGGAGTTACCGGCATAGGCCGTAGCGGGACGGCGGGTGTAGTTGTTCCTGCCTGATGCCGAACGTTTGGATGAAGAACCGGAGCGGTTCATCAGTTCGTCGATCAGCCCGGAAGCTTCCATGCGGTTGAGCATGGCAACGGACTTGTTGAATCTCCGGGTAGCCAGTTCGTTCAGGGCAGAATCATCCAGTCCGGATTTTCCGGCCAGTTCCAGGATGAGAGACTGTTGCTTTTCCGAGCACTTCCATGCGGAGACAGTTTCAACAGAGCTCTCAGGAACGCTTGCAGGAGGCGTTTGCCTCACGGATGATGTGGATATCATCTGTGAGCAGGAAGCCCCAAGGGCAGGCCTTTGCGTGACCTGTGAGCCGTAATGTTCGTCAGGAACAAATCCTACCTGTTGGATCTGGGCATCGACGGCGGCCTGAAGGGAACCATAGAGCCGTTCTGTCTCGAATGGCAACTCTGATGTGTTGCTGATTTCGGTTTCGATGGATACCTCGAACTGGTGGGAGGAATACCCCGGCAGTCCGAGACGTTTGCTGTAGTTGGCGATGAGTTTGATAGCCATGGTGGTGGTTCTTTCGTTGTTGATGGGTGGATACAGAAAAGCCGCCATGTCCGGGATGGGAGCATAGCGGCTTTGTGAAGAATGACAGGCAGGTAAATCCCTGTGTCTGATATATATGACGGTAGAGGAGGTGTTATTTCAGAAGAGAAGAATCTTCGTATCCCGTTGCCTCGGGAAAGTAGACATGGCTCTGTCGTACCCGGAACCATGAATCGTAGCAGCTGTCTTGGTCAGCTGATGTCAGCAAGAAGACCACATTAACAGTATTTTACGAACCAGGTAAAAGAAAAGCAATCCTCCCGGCACAGAGTCTCTGTGCCGGGAGGATTAGAACAAGATTACAATTCTCTTATCGTTTTTGTTGGGTCTTGCTTGGGGTCTGGTAATTTCAACGGGAACAGGTCGGTACGATGAATGTCCCCACCGTCCGTAATATAGTTCTCTGATTTAACTGTCGTAGCATCAAGCGCAATATATACGCTGGCAAGGAACAGCAAAATGCTCAGTACCCACACAGTGATCTTGGCACTCCGAGGCCACGGTTGTTTGATTGATTTGTCTTTCATCTAAATAAAATCATGTTCCTAACGTTATTGTTCCTTAAGTTTATTCAACAGGTATTTTGCTTCCCCGTTTCCCAAATTGGCAGCTTTATTGTACCACTCGGCCGCCTTATCAAGGTCCTTGGCAACTCCATCACCCATTTCATAACAGTAGCCAAGATTAACTTGTGCTCTGGTAAATCCTTGCTCGGCTGCTTTCATGAGCCAGGTCACGGCGGATTTACGATCGCCGATACTTTGAAAAGTGTTCGCTATTTCAAATTGAGCTTCCGGATCTCCCAGGTTCGCAGCCCTGGCAAGATATTCCATGTATTTTTTATCGTCTGATTTGAGTCTGTAAATTGTAGCAAGGTAAAAATGCGCACGAACATGACCTTGAACCGCTGCTTTTTCGTACCACTCGGCAGCTTTGTCGTAATCTCTGGGTACGATACCGTAAGGCCTGTCAAATACGCGTTTGGGATCGGTTGAACCATCTCCTACTTCATAAAAATACCCCAAATTGACCATGGCACTGGAATTACCTTGCTCTGCCGATTTAAGCGTCCACTGAAAGGCAAGCTTCGGGTCTTTAGGAAAACCGTGAAAACCGAGCGTATAAAAATGACCGAGCGCATTTTGAGCAATGGCGTCTCCACCTTCTGCCGCTTTACGGTATAACTGAAGAAACATCTCCTCATTTCTGGGCTTATGGATGCCTTCTTCGTAAATTTGAGCCAAAATACATAGTGAGGCAGGGTTATTTTGAGAGGCTGCCTTTTCCCACCAGGAGATAGCCTTTTCCATATCCTTTTTCATGCCAAATGTTCCCTGAGCACAAAAAAGCCCCATGTAATGTTGTGCAGCCACTTCTCCTTGCTGCGCCGACAATTCAATCAATTTGATTCCTCTTTCCGGATCCTTTCCGATTCCATTTCCATCAATAAGGCATAAACCTAAACTGAATTGGGCTCTTTTCTCTCCCTGAGCGACGGCTTTTTCCCACCAGGATACGGCTTTTTTCATATTTTTTTCAACTCCCATGCCCGTGAAATACATACTACCGGCGCGTGACTGAGCTTCAGGAACCCCTTGACGAGCCGCTCGAAGTGTCCATTGTGCCCCCAGTTGCAGATCCTGGGGAATATTTCCCAACCCATATAAATATCCCATCCCGAGCAAGTTTTGAGCATATGCATCCTCTTCTTCCGCTGTTTTTGTAAGCCAGGAAATGGCAAGTTGAGGATTTTTCGGAATTCCTCCTTTCCCGTTAAGATAATAAAGCGCTAGAGCATTCATGGCTTGGATATGACCCAATTCCGCCGCTTTCCGGTACAGCTCGAAAGCCTGCTGTTCATTTTGTTCCACCATATTTCCCTGTTCATAACATTGGGCCAGAATATACAAGGCCTTGGGATGATTGAGATCGGCCGCTTTCTTCCAGTGTGAAAAGGCTTTCTTCATATCATCATTCAAGGCGTAGGAATCACCCAGCCATAACAAGGCTTTCGTATCATTCTGTTCCGCCGCCTTTGAAATCCATTTCATGGCTTCATCGTGGTCTTTCCGGCATCCTTCTCCGGAAGAATATAAGAAACCGGTCATAAACTGTGCATTAGGTAATCCCTGTTCGGCCGCTTTCAGGAACCATCCGAAGGCTTGTTCCATATTTCTTGTCCCTGAAGTTCCTTTGGCTTCCAGCAACCCCATGTTGAATTGAGCGTTTGCAAATCCCTGCTGAGCCGATTTAAGCAACCATTTGCGTGCTTCGGTATTATTATGCTCAACACCAAGGGATGTGGCATAAGCCACTCCCAGATTGTATTGAGCCTTGGCATGCCCTTGTTCCGCCGCTTTGCGAAACCAGCTGGCGGCTTGTTGATCATTTTTTTCTGTTCCTGTACCGAAGGCATAGCATCTGCCCAGTTGAAACTGGGATTCCATGTCCCCCTGCTCAGCCTGCTCCTTTAATACATTAAAATCAGGTAACTGTTCTGTGCCGGATAACGCCGAAATGGGTAAGGTAAATGCAACAAAAGTACAGGCGAAAACATTGTTCCAGTTCATTATTTTCATGTTGTGAAGGATGACAGGCAGGGAAATTCCTGTGTTTGATATATATGATGATAGGAGAGTTGCTATTCCAACGCCACTCTCTGGGTCCTATATTCCGGAACGTTCATGTTGCCATGATTGTTATGAGATGGATAAGCCAATGGGAGAGGGCAAGGTATCATTTGGAGGCAGTACTAGATAACTCAAAGATCTTGTAGAAAATAACGAGCGCTTTTCCTCAGCATGTCGGCATCTTCTGCTCTGCCATTTTCTCTCAACTTTGACTCCAATTCCCGGGCTCTGTCGGCGAGGGCATTCAACTTGTTTCGAATCCCGGTATTCCTTTGTTGAATCGCTCCCTCAAGTATCCGGGCTTTACGCCTGGCGTTTTCCGCTCCTGACGGATCGGTACGGCCAGTAAGAGCGTTGGGAGTCATACATGAGACAGCCCATGATTCAAGGCTGGATATTTGCTTTTCGTCTTTGATGTTCTGTTTACGAACCAGGGATATCTCTTGCTTTGACCTATAAAGGTCGGTAACGACGGAGGCGAGGTCGTTAAGTAGTAGTTGATCATCCTCTTTTGCGTCCTTCAGAGCCCGCTTAATGTTGGCGATGGACATTTTCCCTGCATTAAGGTTGCCGGACGATATATCTTGTAAAACCACTGGTTTTTGAGCCTCCTCGGGGGAAAGGGAATCTTTTCCTTTCCCTTCATCCTTACTCTTCGCGTTTGCCACGGCTTCCCGTAATGCTTTCACACAGTCCGTATGCCCCTCATCAACAGCTAACATAAGAGCTGGTTCTCTTTCCTTAGTCTGCGCTTTAACGTTCGCTTCTGTAGCCTCAAGACGTGAATACTCATTTATCATGTTTTGTCGTTCTGCACTTCTCATCCAGTTCATTCTTTCCATGGGTGTGTCTGCGAAAGAAGCATCACGTCTGGCAATCTCTTCTCTAAGTGCATTTGCGTTGATTTGTTCTCTGCTAAGTGGTTCCTTGTCTCCATATGTCACTTGTGTCGCATCTCCTTCGTTGGCAACATCCATAGGTGCGGTATTTCCGCTCTTATTCTTTTCTCTTAATATTTCCTTTAACCGATCTCCAGTTTCTTTAGAAATTGAATATGCCAGTTCTAAACTTGTTTTGTTTTTCTTATTCTTGATCGTTACATCAGTTTGGCTTGTAACTAGCAGTGGAAATAAATCATCCGCTCCGAACTTGTCATAAGTTCCCCATTCAGAAATATATTCACAATAAGGTTCTCTCATTATTAAATGTAATGGCGTATTTCCATCAATATCCTGAATGTTTACGTCAATACCTCTTTCTGTAATAAATTTAATTCGATCGGCTTCGAATTTAAGCCCTCTAAAATATTCAAGTTCTCCAAAGTCTTGCGATAATATATAATGAAGAATAGTTGCTCCGTTTTTATCCTTCATATCAAGAATAGCTCCATTCTCTATAAGATATTGAATAATATCTTTGTTTTTGATGTAAAATAATGGGGTTCTTCCCAAGTTGTCCTTGCTGTTAATATCAGCCCCATTAGCAATAAGTAATTTAGCCATGTGTAAGTTGTCTACCTCATGTAAGGGCGTTTTCCCTTTCGCATCACGACAATTGACTCCAGCTCCATTTCGAATAAGAAGATCAAAGACAGTTCCCCATTCTGAGGTATAATCGGAGTCTGAACGCTTCACTAAATCGTGAAGTGGGGTTGCACCATCAACTCCTGTGATTCGGACATTGGCGTGTCTTTGAATTAACTCTATTGCTATTTGGGGACTTTCTCGATATCGAGAGCAGGCGTCTCCCAATAGTGAAGAGGTATGTTTTCCTACTTCATCGGGATTGGCTCCTCGATCCAGCAATGATTTAACAAGATCATACTGATCCGTAAAGACAGCGTTATGCAATGCGGATATTTCATTTTTAGAGATATGAGCATTCGGATCTGCTCCAAGTTTCAATAGAAGCTCAGCAATTTGAGGTTTTCTCTGATAAACAGCAATATGCAAGGCCGTGGGATATTCGCATGATCCTCCTATATAAGGATACCTCGTCTCACAATCGTTAATATCTCCTCCGTTTTTGATCGTTAACAACATTTTACCTAGAACAAAATCTGCTTCTTTTTCAGGAGATAGTCGGGCAACTTGCCTATCTATTTCTTGCTTATCTGAGGATGTTAACTTATCACAAGACGACAGAAATAATGAAAAAAGTAAAAAAAGTATAATATATTTTTTCATAATTTTAAAGCGCCCATGGACTTGGATTATTTGAATGTCTTACTTGTCCTGTTCCGCCACAGGTTGGGCACACAATAATTGGCCGGTTCATATTGTATCCACCTGCCCCCGCAGTACATGTTCCAGCTCCTCTGCATCTGTTGCAGGTCTCAATTTTATTGGCTTCACGTTCTGCCTGAATTCTGTTATTGTACATTATCGCTTGTTGTGCCATTTGGCGTAATCTTTGATCTTGGAGCTCATTCGAAATTTGTCTTTGTGTTCTAGCGTTTTCCCAGGATACTATATCATCATTGTTTTCCTTATGATTCAGCATTCCTATTAAAATCAGAAAAAACAAGCCCATTCCTATTGCAGTATAATAGCTCAATTTCCATGATTTATAGCCTATATTCAGTTTCTTTAATCCCCATCGATGGATCTGATTCAGTACTTCATGATTCTGGATCCAATCTGACAAGGTTCTGTATTCTTTTACCGTCGATGCCTTCATTTCATCTGGAGAAAAGGCTTTCTCATGTTGTTCCGCATGAGCAGACGGTGTGTTCGAATGGGATGCCGTACCTTCTGAATCGAACTGTGGAGGAAGAGGTGGCAGCTTGACACTGGAAATAAACCATTCAAAGGCGTCTTCACAGGGGCGCCATTGATCCCATCCTTCTGTCCAGACGTAAGAACCGGGAGGAATAGTCCGCTGATGATAAAGGCCTTTTAACTCGTCTTCAGAAAAAGGTCCTTCCTGTGTGCTGCCCGGTCGAACAAGGTAATAAGAAATCATAAGAATCAAAGGTGTAGATTCATGAACCGAACGAGAGAAAGCGCATCAGAGGAATAATGGCAACAGTCCTCCCAAGATAAGTATTGAGACAAGCATGAGGCCCAGAATGGCAAAGGAACGTTTCCATGAGCATTGGAAATTCCGGGCGACTACAAGGATGATCAGGATTTCAACGAAGAGAAAGAGCCATGACTGATTTACCCAATTGCCAAGCATATCGAAGATGGCCAGACCAACGCACCACGGGATCAATGTTTTCCGGTTTATTGTAGCATCCTTGGGAGAAAACAGTACAATATACCCGTACAACAATAGACCGGAAATGATGCTGATGAGGAATGGAAACGCCTCCCTAGGAGAAGAACCTTCCACGGTTTTCATGAATGCATAGTATTCATCCAGTTCTCTCTGTGCTCTTGTATCCCCGGCATTTGCTTTCTGTTGAAGATCAGCATTACTTATTTGATTTGACTGTTGTACTACAGCCAGCTGCTGTCGGAGAACATTAGCTAGTCCGGTGTTCCCTTCCGCTTCTGCCTTAGCGATATCATGTTCCATCCGTAGAGCTCCTATAGCACATTCCTTGGCTGTAGTGGCTCCTCCCATGTATTGCTGGTAAAGCTGCTGTCTATATCTCTGATTGGCTTGCGCAATACCTTTCTCCATATCTTCGTCCAAGCCAGACTTTTGCGGAGGAGAACCGGGCTCATCTTGAGAAAACGCCTCAGGGGTATAAAAAAGGAAGCAAAAACCCATCAGCAGAGCAGTAAGAATGCTTCTTTTTATCCCAAGTCTTTGTCTTTGACGTACTGTATTCATTGTTATGTTTGTATTTGTGTTAATTCCATCCGGGCAGGATTTTGCCTGCATGAGATAAGATGCGAAAAGAGTTAGAGCCAAAATACCGCAAAGAGTGACGTACGAATGTTTCTATATCTCTACACCCAAAATCACTGCTGCCAGAATTCCCCCGACAAGAGAAATTCCCATACTGATGCCTAATACCCCGAATGATTTACCCAGTGTGAAATTCAGAACTTTATGAGCAACCAGGACAATGGCCGCCAGTTCCAGCAAAGCAAGAAAACCTGAGTCTATCACGGTAAGGATGAGATCGACCACGGCGAATACAATGGCAATCGTCTTGAAGTCCTTGATTGCAGCCGGTTCTTTATGCTCGGACAACCAGTAGAGCGCCAGAAAGATCGAATAACCAAACAATCCGGAGCAAATCAACGTAAACAGAATCTCCCTGCCTGGTTCAGTTTTGCTAAGCTCCCGAGCGCTCTTCCCGACAAGGATGGCGCAGGAGGACAATAGGGAGGTGGTCACAATGGCCAGTCCAGTCGCTAACCCGATTTTATATATTTCATTTCTCTTCATGTGATTACATGCCGTTGGTTATTGATTGCAGAACATGCCTCTTGACCCGCTTCCAGTTGCGGCAGGCCAACGTTCGAATCCCGGAATCCGACTGGCTGATCAGGATGCCATGCACTGCCTGCTCCCGTTCCAGAACGGTGCGGCGTTCCTTCTCGGTGAGAGTACCGGGATGAACGACCTCGACGATCACAGGCGTCATCTTCCCGTCGGGGAAACAAACCATGCACCGATGTTCTACCGTTTCCATCCCGTCCGGCCAGGCAATGACTCCGGCGTTTTGCACTTCCTCCAGAGAATGCCATTGAAACCCTTCCGATGAATCATTACCATTGCAATCCGGGTGACGGCAGTCCGCACAGCGATACCCCAATGGCTCCCCGCATAAATCGTCCACCAGAACCTTGTGGCCGATAGTCAATCCTCCCTGCCTGTCCGCTTCCAGATTCTGGACGACATAACGGTGCATGGCCCGTTCGACGAGCATCAGTTGATGGCCTCCGCATCGGGGACAGGTGAACTGGATGATACTTTTCATTGCCGGCATCTCGTTTACATTGCCTGTATATCTCTTTTTTACGATTTTAGTCAACCTGAAAATCTCAGCTTAATCTCAAAAATAGGGATGTTATATAACCGTATTGCCATTCCTGAGCGATAGTGCTACATTCCGAAACATGGCGGGAGTGAATCAGGATGAGCTGAAAATGAATGTCAAGCTGTGGCTCAAGGCCAACAACTTCGACTATTCATGGCTCGCCGAACGATGTTTCGTGACGGAAGCGACCGTCCGCAACTGGATGGCGAAAAAGCCCATTCCCGCCGCCAAGGAACACATCATCCGGGAACTCATCAAGCAGCTCCCGTTGACCCTTCCGAGCCGGGTGCAGGTGGAAGAGGAGACGTTGATTACCCTGAAGCTCGATCCGGATACTCGCAAGGTTCTTGAGAAAAAAGCTTTCGCCCAGGGCAAGACCCTGAAGGAGTTCCTGGCCGACGAAGTGCCGAGGCTCGGCAATCCCCCGCTTGCCTGATTGTATGGACGCCTCCGGCTTCGCATTGCCTCCGGGATCTCTGCTGGGCAATTACAAGTTGCTCAAGGCGCTGGGCCAGGGAGGCTTCGGCATCACCTACATTGCCTGGGACAGCCAGCTCAGGCGCAACATTGTTCTCAAGGAATGTTTTCCGCTGGGATTGTGCAGCCGCGATCCGGATACGGGAGAGATCATCCCTCTTCCGCACGCATCACAGCAGGTGTACCGGGCCGCGATGGATACTCTCCGCAAGGAGGCGCAGACGCTGGCTTCCCTGAACCATGAACGCATCGTCCGGGTGTATGATGTCTTCGAGTCCCATGGCAGCATCTTCTATGTGATGCCGTGGTTGGAAGGCGGTTCGCTGCGGGAGCGCATGGACGACGCAGCCAACGGGAACAGCACGATGACCATGGAGCAAACCGCCGAGTGGCTTCTGCTCCTGCTGGATGGGCTGGACTATCTCCATGGCAAGGGGATCTACCATCGCGACATCAAGCCCGGCAATATCCTCTTTGACGAAAGGGGATTGCCGGTTCTGATCGACTTCGGGGCGGCGCTCAACAAGCCGGAAGTGACCTGTACGATCACTCAGGGAGAGTTCTCATATGCCTATGCCTCCCCGGAACAAATCACCGGGAAAGGGGAAATCGGCCCATGGACGGATTTCTATGCGTTGGCCGCTACCTGGTACGAGTTGATCTCGGGAATTCCCGTCGAACCGGCCGACAGGCGATTGATGCAAGACGATGTCGTCCTACTCTCAGGCATGACATTTTCCCAACCATGGCCTCGGGAATTACTGGCATCTATTGACCGGAATCTGCGGCTCAAGCTAGAAGAGCGTTGCCAGACAGCCAGGCAGTGGAAAGAATGGCTGGAACAGGGGAAACCAGGAAAGCTACACAAAGGAAATTCACGGAAAAATACTCTGATTGTTGCTTCCCTCGGTTTACTGGTGGTTATCATCATACTCGGAATATGGACGGTAAACCGATTATCCGTCGATAAGGCCGAGCCTCCTGATCAACTTGTGTCAGAAACAACAGGAGGTAACGGCATACCATCGACTCCACCTTCCACGCCTGAAATTGATCAAGGAACATCAGATTCTTCTGTCCAGAAAATAAAAAGCCCTGCCATGGGTATTGCTCCATTAAGCAAGGACGCTTCAGCAATATTACCCAAGGTGCTGGATTATTTCCAATGGGAGGAACAAGAAAAAAGGCTTAGAGGCCAAATCAATAAGGCATCGCAGGACGATAAGAAATTCAAAGAGTTTATTCGACAAGAGGTTGCAACAAGAAAGCAATATATTGACCAATTGAAGTTTCCTCCGTGTATCATGGAAGAAGTGATCGTCGATAGCCAGCGAAAATATTATTCTCCCGTATGGTATGATTCCGTTCTACTGAAATCTTGTCGGGACTCATGGCAACATGTCGCCAACAGCCTGAATGACATGATTGCAAAAACAGCCCAATGGCAGGAACTTTACCCTTCTACCTCCATCCGGGAAAAAGAGTTTGTGCAAGAAATCGCATCACATGAAAAGCGGAAATTGCTCATGGAACGCACCAATCTAAATAAACTGGAGGACTCTGTCAGTGATTACCTAAAGACATCAGAGAAGGAAATCAGAGATTACGCCTATGAAATAGGCAAAAACTATTATGCTCAACCGATTGTAACGGAAGAACGGCAGGCTCGTGAAAAGTATAAAATAGATGCTATTCTCGGCGAGATAGGACAATCTAAACAGAAAATCATTCAACAAGCAGCAGAGCAAATTGATAAGAAGAAACTTTTTTTCGAGAAGGTGGACAACATAATTTCTTCATTCAAGACCCGTCAGGAATTACGAGAATGGTCTGAGGGAGACGAAATCCGACAACTGGAACAAGAAGGGAAGGCGCTGGATAAGGAATATGACCGGATCGCTGAAATGGAGCAGAATTACCGTGAAAAGGCAGGAGATTATTTCAACTCATTTGATCGCATCAAAACACTTGTTCCTGCCAACGAAGTCGGTTGGATAGACAGCTTTGCAAATGAACTTTCTGACCTTGTCAACCGGCCTACAAAAGGGCTTAAAGGATGGGAGCAGGATGCCAACAATTACCTTTGGCGAAAGGTTCGTCATGCTTCCAAAAACTTTTAACGGCCTGGAAGTGAAAATTACTTGCGGCCCTTCTTGTTCTCCAGCTTTTTGATATCCTGCTCCAGTTCTTTCACATAGTCCTGTTCCGCCTGGTGCTCGGCCAGTAACCTGCGGTGTTCTTCATAGAAGCGGTATTGTTCCCGGACATGTTCCCGAGTCTGTTTCATTGACCGCTGCCCCTTGCCTTTCAGTACACGCCTTCCCATGAGACGAAGCAGTTCGTTAAGCTTGTCTTCCCACTCATGCAGGAATATCTCACGACGGTTCTTTGCCTGATCCTCGACAAAGTCCAGGCACAGGGAGGTCAAACGATTGAAATCGCTGATTTCTTCCTCGTTAAGGTAGTTCTTTGCGACCGTAACATCACTGGCATGGATTCGGTCTCCAACCCAGCTGGTCAACCCCATGTTGGGCACTGATGCGTCTGCCCGAATCATCATCAATTCCGCAGCACTGTGTCCGGTAATGGCATAGTGCAGTTTGTTCTGAATCGAGCTGAAAAACTCCGTCGTTTCCTTTCCGGACGGTATATAGTCAGCCGCCATGGCAAAAACGTCCTTGATGCGCAGGTACATGCGCCGTTCGCTGGCACGAATGTCCCGAATACGCTCGAGCAATTCATCAAAGTAGTCCGGCAATGGTGTCGTTCCGGGAATCGGCGGGTTCTTCAAGCGTTCGTTATCAATGGCAAACCCCTTGATCATGTATTCCTTCAGGCGTTGGGTCGCCCATATGCGAAATTGAGTACCCCGTATGCTATTCACCCGGTAACCGACGGAAATGATCATATCGAGGTTGTAAAAAGTGATTGAACGTCTAACCTGACGCATACCCTCCTGGCGAACTTGTAAGAAATCCTTACAAGTTCCTTCCCTTTCAAGCTCAGCATCTTCGTAGATATTCTTCACATGCATGATGATGTTTTGCACGGATGTCTGGAACAGTTCGGCCATCATCTGCTGGGTCATCCACAAGGTCTCATCATGGATGCGAAGATCCAGACGGATGTTGCCATCCGGAGAAGTATACAATAACAGCTCTCCGGGAACCGGGGTTTCATCTTCTGTCGGCAGATGGGTCATACCTTGTCTTCTTTTCGATCAATCCATGTTGTAAGCCGAATAACGGCAGTCATTCTGGAACAACAAGCCCAATGGAGCATAGCAAAACCGGCATGTATGCAAAGCCCAAAGCTCGTATCATCTGACGACTCTCATCAAAAGGCATCGCTCCCATGGAAATATTTCTTGAAATAACTCCAACCGTTATTATAGGAAAACGCATAAACTTGAAATAAGTAGCCTGGCTATTTTAGGTTAATCATAACCATAGAAACAAGAAGCATACGGGAGATGATGAGATCGTAACGAAAAGAAAGGGACAAGATTTACAACTATGCCCAATGTGGAAGTTTTGAACTGTCGCAAATTTTGCGACAATTGATTTTCAGACGATTCTGCCGTAACTAAAAGAAAGCCCCTCATGAGAGAGACTTTCTGATTTTACCTACTCTATACCTGCCACACATCTTCGGGGGGAGGAGTCAACGATACCCCGTCGCCCGGCATGGACATGCTGACCATATGGACGCTACGGCTCAGCCATGCGAACAGTTCCGGGAACTTCTGATCGTTGACCTGCATTGGAGGATGCCCTGGACTGATGCTGCAAAGCTCCGACAGATCGGCACGGCCAATACCGAAGACAAACACGCTGAGCTTGCGGGAAGCCGTCAGTACCTTCAATCGTCCCTCCAGCTCCCGGTGCCGAGCGCTGGTAGGCACGCCGTCTGTCATCACGACAAGCCAGGGCTGGTAGAATTCCACTCCGTGTTTCCGATAGGTACGCTTGCGGCTGTCGAGTTCAGCCAGAGCCAATTCGACGGCTTCGCCAAGAAGCGTTTCGTTTTCCTGGGATGTGGTGATTTTCAGCTCTGAGTCAGATTCACGGATAGGGCCGAATTCTTTCACCGTGGTCGTTGTCCGGGCGAATGTGATCACCGCTACATCGGCGGCCAGCTTCGCCAGAGGATCGGCGAGAATATCGCTGACGAACCGCTGAAACCCGGCGTTGAGCTCGTCCATCCGGGTGACGAGATTGTCTCCCGTGACGATATTCCAGTTGATTCCATCGGAGTGTTCCTGACGGAGGACTTGTTGATGATCGCCCCGGACGATTCCGTTCATACTGCTGCTGGCATCCAGCAGGAAGAGAACGGGAAGCCGGGCGTTGGTGTTGTTGCCGAACTCGCGCATGGAGGCGAGTTGTTCCTGTTTGTTTGGTTGTGTCGATGATGATATAGACATGGTTTATTCAAGTTAATGGTTGGTGGTTGGATTCCGGGTTGCCTGATTCAACGCACGGCGACGCCGTATGCAGAGCCTGCACAGGGGGCGGGTATGAGATTGCCGTAAACGCCGGGCGACATCGTCAGGAGCCTCCCGGAAACGAATCCCGCAGTCCGCACAGATGTTGGATGTCATCTGTACCAGCAGACTTCGGGGTGGGCAGGGACGGTCGTACAGAAGATCCCGGTACATGGGATGATCCCTTCCGCCTCCCGGCTCCATATCCCTGAGGTATTGCTGCAAACAACGCGCCAGATACCCCGGCATGGCGCGTGGACGCAAATCGCGACGCTGAACACAAGTGAGGTTGTGACCGAGAACATCGCGAAGCTTGCGGGGGAGATACGACCAGACATAGCGCCCGGGCGTATCGGGCGGGTAGAATCCCGCCGGAGGCTTGTACGAAGCAAACGGGTATGGCAGCACGCCCTTTCCGGCGGCTTCCCGCATCTCTCCTTCTCCCCCTTGCCGGGCGAAGGGAGACAGACCGAGCGCCAATGTCATGAAGAGCAGGACGGACAGGGCGTAAACATCGTGGCTTCGGGTACGGAGAAAGTCTCCGAAGTTGCCGTGAATTTCCGGTGCCCGGAAACGTTCCGTACCGACCGAACAAGGATAGTCTTCGATCTGGAAGCTGTCGGCATCCACCCAGTAGACGGAGCCATTAGTAGAAACCAGCACATTGCCGGGATGCAGATCGCCCGGAACAACACCGTAACGGTGCAGCGTATGGACTGATTCCGACAAATTCAGGCATAACCTGGTCAGATCGTAACGGGTCCATGAGGGGAATTGTTTCTTCAGCAGCTCCGCATGAAACGCAAACGCCCCGAGCGGAACACCGTCCACCCGGGGCATCAGCACGCCGACAAAGCGCCGCAGTTCGTCGTACAGGATCTCGCGCGGCCACGCCACGCACGGGGAACGAATGGGGCGGGAACACATGAGCCGAAGCTTCTGCTCACGCCAACGCATCCGTTGCGTTGGATGATAGAGCTTGGCTACGAGTGGCGATCCTAATGCCGAATGGGCAGTAAAGACCGATCCTTCACCGCCTTCCGCAATGGGTTTTCCCAGAACGATTCGTTCCCCTCGATCAGAGAACAGAACATCCCCGGTCGAGTACTTCCTGCCATTGCCGCAGAGTTCTTCATCCAGCCGCCTCACCTGATGGCGGAGTGCATAGAATGGAGTCATGGAAACATGACGGCAGGCTATAAGCCGTCACATATAGATGACGCGAAGGAAATAGATTTTTCAATTATGATTGATAAAAAATGGATATGGACACATTTAATCAATCATATCAGGACATTCATCCTATGTCTTGATTTATGATGCTATTGATCGTGCTCCTCAATGAATCAAAAGGCTCCGGTTCATCAAAGAGCATGGCTGAAGTCTGTTCGTAGTCCCTTTGCCATTTTTCTCGCAATTCAAGAGAATCCGGGATCAGTTTCAAATCCGAGGGAAGCAATGTATCGTAATCGACCCATGTCTGCCAATGGTAGAGCTTACGTTTGTCCCTTACATCAAAGAATAGCTCCTTATCAACATATCCCGCTCGGATAAGGGTTGCCACATCATAATAATGACGTGCCAGCCTGGTCTTGATATTCCATCCTTCATGCGGACGGGTATTATTCTCATGGAGAATGAAACACTTCTCCCAGAATGTTCGGAAAGGGCTAATCGTTCGTACTTCAGTCGAATCTGAAAACTCCGGAAATCCTTCCCCAATGTAAGAATCGACCATCCTGGCTTCGGATGGTTCCGTCTGAGCTCTCTCGCTCAATTCGATTTTGACAAAAGGACGAATGTAGAGGCTTTCATTCTGTTCGAACAAGGATGGATAATGGATTAAGAGGACAAATGGATCACGGGCCGTAGACAGATCTTCCAACTCGATATGCACATTCTTGATTCCCATTTCTTTCATCCTCTCCTCCATGAGAGGCTGGAGAACATTCTCCATCATCCTCCGGTAGTGGGGGCGAATCTTACGCAATTTAGCATCCCTCTGGCTGGCGGATTGAAACGCTGCCGGCTTATCTTCTTCACCCAGTTCAGAGAAGAAATGAGGAGATAACGCAACATCGATATCCTCAGAGAAACGGCGTATGATCTTGTACGCTTTGGAGAGGGACGTCCCACCTCTGAAGCATAGATAAGGATTCAAGGAGTCTTCCTGAAAAAGAATATTCAGAGCCCGGCATATCCAGAAATCCTTTTCAACAATAGAAGGAATGATACCCAGCTGCTCGCCAATGTGGCGGCACAGGAATATTCGATCTTCGGATGGGAGACCAAGGAAATCACTCATGAGAGACAGGGTGCGCTATGACTTGTTGTAGAATGGGACGCATCCATACAGGAACAAGTTCCATATCACGAGATAATTGTTCCTTTTCCGTATCGGAAAGTCGCTTGGTTAATTGAGTGACAACAAAATCACGATCTATCGACTTCCTGCCCAGCGAGCGCAACGCTTGAACGACCAATCCCGTAATACTCCCCGACAGGCGCATCAGTTTCGGAGATGTCTTCTTGAAGCGGAGTTTCCATCCACCTACGTGAACCGTTGCAGAAGGTCGATCCGTCAAATACTCATACCGTCCGGCCATTTGGTCGGAAAGCCACAAAGCGTTAGCGGCATAGATTCCATTAGGTAAAAGACGAGCTTCATTTTTCCTTGCCCAGGCTTTCGCTACCTGTTCCGGGTCAGTTGGTACAGGCAAATTAAATCTCTTGTTGATCGCCGGTATCTCATAGATACCTGGAAGGATACGCTTGAGCTCGCCATCCCTTGCCATGCGAGAAAGCGCTTGATCTACTGCTGTCCTGGGCCAGAACGCAAGAAAATCGGAAGAAGTAATAACCTCTCCTTTTGCCTTCTCGGAAAATAGTTTTTCCCTCAGCTGGCTCCTGATGCTCCCCTTCATGATTAAGGGGTATTGTTTATCTGACTAAAGTCAATAAAAAATTCTGTTTATCTGACTAAAACGACTGAAGCAAAGATCAACTAACCGCATCGGGAATGATAGAAAGGTATGCTTCAGCATCCTTACGGGAAACACCCTGCCTGTAGTGGGATTCGGTCATCTGCGTTCCACTATGTCCCATCCAGCGGGCAACATCCGGCAAGGGATGGAGAGCTGCCTGATAGGAAGCGAATGAGTGTCGCAACGCATTCTTTGGTATCGTGATGCCGGCTTTGGCTGCCAGCTGGTCCAGGCGATAGCCATATCTGAGTTCGTCGTCCCGGGTCATTGGCTCCCATTCGCCTGCGGCCAGCCATGCCTTGATTTGCGGGGAGGTGGGTATGTAACGATCCTTCGTTTTCCCCTTGGGTCCCTTCGCGATTTCACGCGAAACAAAGATATCGTTATGTCCATCCGGTTTGTCCTTGTATTGAACAACCTCTGAACGTCTTAGCCCGCACAATCCCTGTAGGACAATACGGGAAAGCATGGGGCGGTCATATTTTAATGCCGCCTCAAGCAATTTCCGGAATTCGTCCGGGGTAAGAATCCCGATAGAGATGTGATCCCTGGAAGGAGCGACGGTCAAGGAGACCGGGTTTTTCTGAATCAGATCGTGCTGAATGGCCCAGAGAAAAAAGGCATTCAGCGTACCGCGGTACCTGTATTTGCTGGTATTCGAGAGGGGCTTTCCCTGATACCGGAACGAATCCAGTTTGTCATTGATTTCGGCGGCGGTGATTGATGACAACTCCCGGTTGGTCCAGCCTTGCTGCCATTTATCGAGTTCATGAAGGACGTTCTTATGGTGGGCCGGCTGGCATTGGCCCCGATCCAACATCAGCTGCCTCTCCTTACGATACAGAGCCATGGCGTCATCCAGGGATATACCCGCCGGGGGTGGTTTCGGGGCAGTAATGTCAACATGATCAGCAATGACGCTTAATTGTGATCCGAGTAAATCCTTGATTTCCTGCTCTTTGGTATCCGTGAGAGCATCTTTCCACCACGAAAGGAGATCAGTTGCAAATGCCTTTACCTCTTCCGGATCTTCATGCTGGTACAAATATTGAAGCGTATGTTGCAGAAGGTTGTTGTCCCTTCCAAATTTTCTCCACAAGCGGATAGCGAACATTTCGATCACGGATTCTCCCTCTGCAACCATATTGAAGATTGCCAGGGCATCGTCGATATGCCCCTTGTCATACATATCGTAGAGAGCCCGGGCTTCGTCGTAATCGCGGAAGGTGCGCTCTTTCCATTCTCCCGTGTCCTTGTCAACAAAGCGGAGCCGCCAGACTGAAGGGCGACCTTTCTTCTTTACTTCAGTGAGTTTGACTTTGCTGCCATATCGGCCTTTGGCATGCTTCCTCTTCATGTAACGAGAGTAATGGTTTACAGAAAAAGCTTCAAGACGAATTGGGGGACAAACTGGGGGACATATTTGTAAATTGTTTACAATGAATAAAAGTGTTTAGATTCAGGTTCTAGTGGGGGTTCCCCCGTGAAGGTTCGAGTCCTTTCGGGCGCACCAAACAAGGCCCTGCAAGTTAACTGCTTGCAGGGCCTTACTGGTTTTATGATGCATTCGTGCATTGGCTTTGACGCAACGCCGGAAGATTGGTGAAGGGGCTGGATAAGGATTATTGCTCCGTTGTTAAGGAACGCCTGTGGTTTTCAGGGGAGGGGGCGTTGCCTTTTTGGGAGTGAATGCCTGTGAATTGTTCATGCGCCAGCTTCATGAACATGCAGGAGGAACATTTCCTTTCAGCGGTAATGCGTTGTCGGCGCTCTTGGTCGTAAAGTTTCTCGTAGCGTTCTGCGCGTTTCATTTCCCTCCAGAGGAAGATGCCCATCACGGCTGCCACGGAGGCGCCGTTTTGAACGTATTCAAGCAGGGGATTGAGTTCAGAAGTAGCCATGCAAACAACCGCAAGGGTGTTGGCTAAAACGACACTTGTAGTAACGGCAGTCTGGGTCATGGGGTTGGAAAGGTCATGTTTCGAAACTTCTGCGCGCTTCGGAAATGCTTCCGAATTGATGGAGCTGCAAATGCGGCGGATCTGTAAAGGATTTCCATGTTCCTCCCCACTCCAGGCCGTCAATTTTTGCGTAAAGTTTGCCAAGAGTGGTGTAAAGAGGATGATTGGGCAGGTAGTTGCGGTCCTGGAAAATTCCAAAATCCCAGGCCAGGCCGAAGTTGTGCCAGCTCTGGCCGCCGCGGGCATTCGTTACTTTAGGGCGTTGCCTGTAGAGGTCATTCTGTTCGGCATACGTGCGCGTTCCGCAGATAATTTTTACTTCATATCCCTGGTTGGCGGCTTCATTCCGGGCCAGTTTGAACCACTGCCGGGCGGCTTTTTGTGCTTCCGGCAGAAGGGTGGAGATGTTCCGTTCGGTGCGTTCGTCAAAGCATCCGGTCTCCATTTTGTACCGGTCGGCGTCCGTGCTCCAGCGTTCCGTTCCGTTCCGCGTGCCGTTGCCGGGAATGCCGTCAATGGCTCCGTGATAGTACCCGGCCAGGCGCAAGAGCCTTTGCCAGTAGAAGGTATCTTTCTGCAGGTCGGAAATGCTGTCAGCCATTGTCGTGGTTTTCCTGGTCCTTTTTCCGGTCTTTGGTGACAATGCCGATGAGGCCTGCCGCCGCCATGCCTGCGGCGATAATCTGGTCGGCAAGAGCTTGTTCGATAGTGGCTCCGCAGGCTGTGGCCAGGGCAAGGAGGCCCAGCCATGTGGAACGTTCCGTCAGTCGATTGAGAATATATTTGAACATGTGATGGTCGGTTGGTATTGAAAAGTTCCCCTGTGGGAGAATGGGGAACCCTCCTTTCCGGGGATGCCAAAGGATGGGGAAAAGGTTTTTCCGGCTTCTCTCCGCCAATGAGGAAAGTGGGGCTATCAGTTCTCCGCACAAGTTGCTCTGAGGTTGCTGCCGCGATTTGCAAAGATTCCGCGGATACTTTTATTGCTTGCCCTAATCGGCAAAATCCGTCACAGGAAACGATACTTGTCTTTTATTCATGAAGATACCATAATGCGCCAACCAACGCCATTATGAATAACCGTTTAACATCGTTTATCATCCGCAGATTTCTACCATTTCTCCGATATGAATATCTCAGGGAATTGGAAGCGTACCTCAGAAAAGAGGTAACCGATTTTCCTACAGTAATTCCTCCTGAACCTTTTTCCGACCGCCAACAGCTGGAGGCATACCGCAGGGCTCTCGGGCAAACTATTATTTCCGGCATTTGTTACCGGATGTACGGCCTTAAAAAGGAGACGGACAGGATTTACCGTATTTTCCACCTTTTGCAAACGTGCAGTTCTGGTGAAGCTACTGCGGATTTGCGGGAATACGCCGAATCGTTGGGCGTTTCCGTCAACAGAGATTTTTCCAATGGAATTGAACTCGCCGTTTTGCATTTTCTGGACGGCAATATCAGCTTGCTCAGGCAGATTGAGGAATTGCATTCCATTAAAAAGAGGAAATCGTATCGAATTCTCCCCCCTATGAAGGATGCGCTTCCTTTCCCCATGATTACGGAGAAAGAAAGGGAGAAGGAAAAAGAAGGTTGCCGTCAATATCTGTCCCGAATTCTGTCGCAGAAGGGAATGACTGACGTATGCGTTATCAGCTGTGACCGGATTTCCTCTGATTACTGGTTTACCATCAAACGGGGGCATTATCAGGAAACCGTTGATGAGGTTGACACGTCGGCCAAAGAGATAGTCAGCAGCATACGTACTCCCGGGAATACGGACATTGTCATCTACAGAGGGAGTTCGAAATGCCTGTACATCAATTTACAGGTCAGCGCCAGAATCCAATGGATGATGCGGGCCTATGCCGTCATTGCTGGCCGCATGCTGTTCGGCTCGGATATTTGGGAATTAAGGAACCGCTACACCCTGAGCGTGTTTAATAAGAAGTCCATAGCCGACATTGAGGTGTTCAGTAATATTCCGGGTCTGCGAAGGGTTGCTGTTTATAAGCTTGTCATGTCCAGGCCTCTCCATGCAAGGAAGAGGACGGAGAAAGAAGTGTTGATGAGGGGATTTACAGGCACTTACAAAAGCCTTTCCGAGCTTGGCGATGAAGACGGCCCCCTGATTGTCGTCCCCAGCGGGTTCCATGTGGACAAGGCGTTTTTTTATTTTGAGTTTGAAGAAGGAGACCCGAAAACCGTTTCTTTGACTCCCGATTCCAATGGCCTGGAATTGGAAAGCGAGCAATACAGGCTCATTGATATGTATTTTGAACAGGCTGGTTTTGATCAGTTGTATAATAGGATTCATGGAGTTTAATTACGGCAATATCCTCGATATCATTATTGAAAGTGAGAGCCTGGAGTCTCCCGATTGGATATGGAAAGCCAGGGTGGGCGGGGATTTTTATCCGGGGTACTGGGTATGCGGCTGTAAACTTGCCGGAATATCCGGTGACTATTACAACCCCGACGATATCGGCAATCCTTTGAAAGTGGTGGCTCTGCCTCCGGAAGAAGAGCCTTTCTACGAGTACGGAGGGAACCCCGGGGAAGAAGACCGCAGGCGTTTTTATGTATTGAAGGAACCCTGCTGCCGGGAGCCTGTTGAGAGGAGCGAGCTTTTCGTGCATGCCCTGGTGTTCAGGAAGATTGCTTTGAATATTGCCCGTTCCTGCGGAAAGACGGAGAGGGAAATCAGCGGAACGGAGCTGATTCCGGAGTGCCTGATCAGGCTTTTTGATTTTCCCGTAACCGCCTATTTTGCTTTTGCTTTTGATGAGCGGCTGGTTTCCAGATGCCTGCGTGTCATCCGGCAGGCACAGCCGGGAAAGCCTTTTCTTCTCTTGGTGATGGGGAAGCGTTGGCGGACTGCCGCCATGGAGGCTGCAATTGTTGAGAAGTACAAAGGCATCGTTGTTTCCATTCCCGACGTTATGGTGACAACGAAAGATGGATTTGCCTGGGCATACGGCTATTCCTGGGAGTGGCTCAGGCAGGGCCTGCCTGTGCATGCGCGCACGGGGGAAAGTCTTCCAACCGGCACCATGTGGGAGGATCTGTGGATTTCCGTGACCGATGAGCGGGAAATAGTCTTTTCCTGTTCACGGGGCGGTGGGGAAGTGAAGGAATTCATGAAGTTTTCCTATCGGGAGGAAAAACGTTTTTTCAGCAGGCAACGGGCGGCGGCGGGACAGGATTCCACGAAGCCGGCTTATAAGATGCTGTTTTTGTACGTAATGAATCCGGATAAAGCCTGTTTGGACAAGGAACTTCTGAAAAGGGCCGGAATCGGGAATGAGGCGGAAGCTAGGTCGGATTTGAGAAAAGTTCTTGTGGAAAGGCTGCCCCAGCTGGCGGAAAGGGACCCGTTTGCAAAGAAAAGGGAGAAGTCAAGGCAGGGCATGTACCGCCGGTTCCAGGTAGTTCCCTGTAAATCTTATATCCGTCCTTTGGAACTGATGCTTTCGCTTGAAAGGAAGCCGGAAAGGCACAGGTAGGAGGGCAGGCGGTTATAGACCCTCCCCATGAGCGGCTAGCTGGATGAGCTTATTCGTCCAGCTAGCCGCTTTCTTTTGATAAATATATGAATTTCAAATAATAATGATGATGCGGAAGTGGGGCGTTTTTCGCTAGCTGGATAAGTCTGCACAGGGTTGGTGAATATGCACGAAAAGCAATCACCAACATTGTCGGAAACCGTGGAAAACCACGCCTTATATCTCGCTCATCGCCTCCGTTCAAAAGCAAAATCCATCGGATTTCAGATACCTGAAGAAGAGTATCTGGATGTTCTTCAACGGTTCAGAATCCGATGCTGGGAAATTTGCCGCCGTTACCGGAAAAGCGGCGCCGCCGGCATGAAAACATACCTGGGCAATGCAACCGTTTTTGAACCGGAACGCTATTTGCGCGAGAGGAACCGGAAGAAGAGGTTGCTGCTGCGGGAAGCCCGTCCTCTTGAATATGAGGATGGCCGGGAAATTGACGCTGATGAGCATTCGGAATTCCTTTCCGGGCTGATGTTCCGGGAAGACTTCGCGCGGGAAATGGAATCCCTGGAGCCGCTGGAAAGGTCTCTGGTTGAGGCATTGATTGACGCTGAAGGGAATTTGTCACGGGCAGCCAGAAGCATTCATCTGGAGGAAAGCAGGGCGCGCCGCCTCAGGAAACGGATCCGGGAGGAAAAATTCACTTTTTTAAAAAATGGGCGGTGAATTTCCGGAGACGCGGCAAGCAATCGTAGTGAAGGCCGAAGAAGCAATCCAAATTGGCGCCTTTCGCGCCGCAATAAACCACAACGATCACACCATGTATACCAACGAACAACC
>ENA-UPWK01000443-UPWK01000443.1-human-gut-metagenome-genome-assembly--contig:-NODE-443-length-44115-cov-25.556360_pt1 | contig 44115 bp, 36 predicted proteins | sample MGYA00250048_ERZ773373 | MGnify/ENA primary metagenome ERZ773373 (study PRJEB29103, sample SAMN06112059) | human gut metagenome | biome: human gut; feature: ankylosing spondylitis patient; material... | reverse complement strand
CATCGGTTTTCCCGGTTCCGGGTTGAGGAAAGAACCGCTTTGGATTGCTTTTTGGAATTCAGGGTTCAATTTGATGGAATCTTTGCCTGCTAATACATCCTTTAGCCAGATCGAATCTTGCTCAGTCCATTGCGCATAGCCTAAGTGTATATTTATACAGACGAAAAATCCAATCAATAGTGGTCTCATGAATGCCTGAATTGTTAATTGTGTTCAAAGATAGTCTTCCTTCTTTCTCCTCGTTTTTTCTTTCGCTTAAATAGTCTTACCGTTTACTTAATCTTAACCCTCTTTGCGGACTATTAATTTAACAGTTCATCTGCGCACGATAATCGTTCGATTACGCACGCTTCTTCCATTGATTTAATACCTACCTTTGAGGCATCACAAACTAGTTCAGCGCTTATGAAAAAGGGAAAACTATTAATTATAGATGATAATGAGGACATCCTTTTTGCCCTTAACTTATTACTGGAGCCCTATATGGAACAAATAAGAGTGGCTACGCAACCGGAGCGCATCGATCATTTCATGCGGACTTTTATCCCGGATATTATCTTGTTGGATATGAACTTCAAACGGGATGCTATTAGTGGTCAGGAGGGTTTCTATTGGCTGGAGAAGATAAAGAAGATAGACCCGGACGTGGTGGTTCTTTTTATGACTGCCTATTCGGATACGGATAAGGCCGTGCGGGCGATTAAGGCAGGAGCTACCGACTTTATCCCGAAACCTTGGGAAAAGGAGAAATTACTCGCTACACTCTCTTCGGCATTGGAACTTCGGGAGAGTAGGGCGGAAGTGCGAAATTTAAAGAAACAAGTTGAGATTCTTAGTTCACCCGAGGATGCTGGCTTCGAGATCATCGGTGAAAGCGAACCGATGCAGGCTATTTTCGCTACGGTCGATAAATTAAAGAATACGGATGCCAATATATTAATCTTGGGGGAGAATGGAACCGGTAAAGATTTAGTTGCCCGCGCCTTATATCATCAATCTCCGCGTTCGGGGAATCTTTTCGTCGGGATCGATGTGGGCTCTATTCCGGAACAACTTTTCGAGAGTGAATTATTCGGCTATGAGAAAGGGGCTTTTACGGATGCCCGTAAGGAAAAGCCGGGACGAATGGAGGTAGCTTCCGGTGGCACCTTGTTCTTGGATGAGATCGGGAACTTAAGCCTTTCCATGCAAGCGAAACTGTTGACCGCTTTGGAAAAACGACAGATAACCCGCTTGGGAGCAACGCAACCCATACCGATTGATATCCGGTTGATCTGCGCAACGAACGTGAATATCCATCATCTTGTGGCAGAAGGTACTTTCCGGCAAGATCTTTTATATCGTATTAATACGATCGAGTTACATATTCCTCCCTTGAGGGAACGAGGAAATGACGTGATCTTATTGGCTGAACATTTCTTGTCGAAGTATGCCCATAAATATAAGAAAGACTTGAAGGGCATTAACAGGGATGGGAAGAATAAGCTACATAATTATGCTTGGCCCGGTAATGTACGTGAACTGCAACATGCGATTGAACGGGCGGTTATCTTGTCTGAAAGTAATTGGCTAAGGCCGGAAGACTTTATTCTGCGTTCTGTCCCGCTTAGGGATAAGGAACCATCCGATGAGTTAAATTTGACGGTATTGGAGAAAGAAGCGATCGAACGTGCCTTACGTCGTGCCGAGGGGAATATCACTCGTGCCGCCGAGCTTCTAGGGATTACCCGCTTTACCTTGTATCGTAAATTGGAGAAATTTGGCTTATGATACGTTACTTGTTGTTCGCTCGTATTTTGGGGATCGTGGTCTTGTCTTTTACTGCCTCATTCTTAATACTGAAAGGGTTTTTGTTTATTCCCGTGCTGTTCGGATTTTGTATTCTTGCGCTTTCGGTTTTCTTATATAAGGATCAGCAAAAGACTGTTAAGCGGGTGGAATACCTGATAGAGAGTATTCATTACGGGGATCTGAGCCTGTTTTATCCTTCCGATTCAATGACGGAAGACGAAAAGGCTTTGGCCTCTTCTATGAACGCTGCCTTGGAGGCTTTGCGGAGTCGATTGTATAGTTCGGTGGTCGCTGAGGCGGAAACCGAGGCATGGCAGAAACTTATCCGGGTATTGACGCATGAGATCATGAACTCGATCGCTCCGGTAATCTCTTTATCAGAGACGGTAGCCGAGCGTGCGACGATAAATGGCATGAATGAGAGAGACTACGCTATCATGGTACAAGCCATGCAAACGATCCACCGGAGAAGTAAGGGGCTATTGGATTTTGTCGAGAATTATCGGCAATTAACCCGTCTGCCTTTACCTACTTTACGAAACTTCTCGGTTTCGGCTCTCTTTGACGATATCCGGCTTCTATTTCCGGAGAAGTCCGACATCCTCTTCTTTCGTGTAAAACCGGAAGATTTGAATTTATATGCGGATCGGATCATGGTGGAACAAGTATTAATTAATCTATTGAAAAATGCGATAGAGGCTTGTGAAGAGTCCTTATCTCCTCAAATAGTCGTGGAGGCTGTCCAAAAAGCCGGCATGGTTATTATTTCGGTGATTGATAATGGTAGCGGAATTGTTCCCGAGGCGATCGACAAGGTCTTCGTGCCTTTCTTCACGACTAAATCTAAAGGTTCCGGTATCGGATTAAGTCTTTGCCGGCAGATCATGAACCGTCATGGAGGAAGTATTAGTCTCGACTCTCAAGTAGAGAAGGGTTCCTCTTTCGTCTTGCGTTTTCCGATTGTTACCAAACGGATTCTATAAATAAGTATTAATACATGCGATTAGCTTATCCGGCTTGATCGGTTTAGCGATGTAAGAGGAGAATCCGCTTTGTTTTACCCGTTCCTCATCTTCCGCGAAGGCGAAAGCCGTTACGGCGATGATAGGAATGGACTGGTTCTTTTCCCGAATTACCCGTGTAGCCTCATAGCCGTCTACGATCGGCATTTTTAGGTCCATTAGGATTAAGTCCGGTTGATATTTATTGAATAAATCGATCGCTTGTTCCCCGTTCCATGCGTGTATAAGGTTATAATCTTTCAACATGGCTTGGAATAAAGTATAGTTGCTTTCGTTATCTTCCGCTATTAATAGGGTTGCAGATTTGGATGACTGGCTCTTCTGTACATTCTCGGTCTTTGGTTTCTCATGCGGGACTTCCTGCATCTCTAGTATCGAATAGGGCAACGTAAACCAGAATGTAGAACCTTTTCCTTGCTCTGATTCCACCCCTATATCTCCACCCAGACGCTTGATAATCATCTGGCAAATCGATAATCCCAGCCCCGTTCCTTGCACAAAGCTATTTAACTTAACGAAACGGGTGAAAACTTGACCGATCTTATCCTTGGCGATACCGCATCCTGTATCTTTTACATAGAAATACAACTCATCATCTCTATGGCGGTAGCCAAACAGGATGCTACCTTGAGTCGTGAACTTGATGGCATTGTTGATAAAGTTCGTAATGACTTGGGAGACCCGGTTACGGTCGGTGCGTAAGATACAATTCGGGATCTTCTCGACAAAGCATACCTGCACACCATCTTGCGCCTTCAAACGGGAAGACTGCTCGATATCGGAGAATAGTTGATTGACATCTACGTCTGAATCCACGAATTCTAGCGTACCCGCCTCTATCTTGGCTAGATCGAGAATATCATTGATCAATTGCAATAGCAGGTCGTTGTTGCTATTAATGATATTGATATATTCCTCTTTATCCTCCATATTCTCGGTTACGGCCAATAATCCGGAGAAACCGACGATGGCATTCAATGGCGTTCGAATCTCATGACTCATATTCGCCAAGAACGCGGATTTCAAACGATCGGACTCTTCCGCTTTCTCTTTCGCTTTCCTCAGTTCGTTCTCCGCCTGTTTTTGTTTTGTCACATCTTCTTTCTTGAAAATAACCCCGATAAGGTTGTCGTGCTCGTCTAATACAGGGTTCGCCAAAATATGAAGATACTTTCCATCGCCGAACTCATTCGTGATATCGACCTGCTTTTTGGTTTCCATGGCCTTTGCGACCGTGCAACGGGTACAATAAGGCTTTACTCCGTTCTTGACCAAGAAGCAATTAGCCGGACCGAATTCAGGGATACAGTCATGGAACTCTACCTCATTTCTCCATTTTACGGTATAATCCGGCTTGATGAAATAGATGGAAGCTTGGATATTATTCATGATTAGTATATTATCCTTCTGTAGATCCAATAACTTATCTTTCAGTTTATTGGTCCGGATAAAGAAGATTAATATCATAATCAGGAAAATAAACAATACGGTGATTACGCTTAGCAAGATCTCGAACCTGTATTTGGAGAATAGGCTCGGGTCCTCGTTGATAATAGTAGCGTCGTGGGGCAATGACAATCTGCTGATATCAAAAGCCTTGATCTTTGAAGCGTCGAACATATATCCATTGGGAATGATTTGTGGATGGATATCTTTAGGGGCGATTTTCTTCTCCAATATACTTAAAGCCTCTTTCGCCAAATCGGAACCTATAGGCCTGTATTTGGGACTGAAACCTCCGATGGCCCAGTGCCCTATGCCGACGGATGCCAATGTGAATGTCGGGATTCTGGGATTGGCGGTCATCATGGTATACGTGGCATTTCCAACATAATACCCGTCGTTCACGTCTACACGCCATGTACCAATCAATATCACGGTCTGATCCGGCAGGTTTTTGATTTGCTCAACGATGGTGTAGATATTATTCTTTCTTCCATCCAGTAATATCAAGTTCAGATCCTTGATATTTTCCATTTCCTTTTTTACCAAGGTCTGCATAGCTAAACCACCGTAGGTATTATCGGTGATTAATGCTATATTTTGAGTTTTAGGATATAGCTTATGTATTAACCGGATGTTTTCTTTTACATCATAAGAATACAAGAATCCGCCAAGGTGTAAACCTTTATCTACGTACTCTTGGATATCGATGTATTTCGGCTCCCATTCGGCGACATTTAAATCCGAGTCGGGTAATAAGATCGCATTCTTACTGATCATACCGCATAAAACCGGTATATCAGGCTTGTATTCTTGGGAGATATAAGAAGCCCATGCCTCTTGACCTAAGATAATGATAAGCTGAGGGGTGTTATTTTCCTTATATTTATCCAATATACCTCTCATCTTACCGTCCCATAAGGGGGCTTCCGGGAGGCTCTTACAGTTCATGTTCTCGATAACCACCGGCGAGATACCACCTCCCCGCTTATATTCCTCCATAAACTCGGAAATATTGGCGGTCGTATTACGTGTATCGGGATTGTAGGAGCTAATGATTAAAATAGGGCCTGCATTTTCTGTAGCGTATAAGTGGAAAGAAAAGACCAGACTTAACACGATAAAGAGTACGAATCGTATGTAGTATTTTAATAATGTCATTCTTTACCTACCTATTCATGTGCTTATTTGCGATTAAAGTACTATTTTTTGTTCATACAGTCCACAAAAATAGAAAAGATTTATGATTAATTGCTGAAATTCAAAATAAAAAGAATCTATTACGCCTAAAATCTATAACTCGATCATCACTCCGATACTTGGGAGAAGCGTTCCTGTAAGACGTTCTATCGGTCTTAATTCGTACCGTTGTTCATATACGGGAGCTTCCGGGTTGATAATTTTACCCGTTTTGATATATACGTCTTGCTCTTTGTATTTGGAATTCAATATGTTTTGGATGTCGATATAGGCTCCAAGCATGATCTTTTTGAAGTAAAATGTTTTATCGATACGGATATCTAACTGCGTGAATGGCTTGAGCCATTCGCTGTTAAACCGGCTGTAATCATAGTATAGCCCGTTATTAGCGTCCCAAGCTTCTACATAACTACTCTTTTCTACATCGTAAGGCGTATAGGGAGCGCCTCCTACTACCCGGAACTTGGCGCCTACGTCCCAGTTCTTGGGTAAAGAATAAGTCCCGCTAAACGTGAACAGATGCTTATTGTCCCAAGCCGAGGGAAGATAAGTGTCCATATTTCTCCCATCCTTGAATTCGCTTCTTACCAAAGTGTAGGATGCGATGAAAGTAAGCCCTTTATAATTATACCAACGTCCCATGATCTCAAGCCCATAAGCTCGCCCTGTAGCGGTAGACGATACGGCCTCATTTCCCAAGACACCATAGTCTGTACCTTTCGACGCGAGTGGGATACTGTCGAGTATGGACATCGGATAACGATCATAATGTTTATAGAATCCTTCGGCCGTGAATTTCAAGTATGAGGTAGGACGGTATTCCAAGCCTAATCCGGCTTGGTCGCTTCGGATATAGCTTAAATGATTTGTCCGGTTTACATAATTACCTTCATTATCCTTGAATCCCAATGTCGTATAAGGAGGAAGCTCGTAGTAGCGTCCGATATTCGCGTTTATATAAAGCGGATCGGACAAGCGGTAGGATAAGGATAGGCGAGGAGATAACTGATCTAACAAATTATTCATATCCGAGGAATAATTGTTTGCGTCCGCACGAACACCTAAAGAGGCGGTAAACCGCTCGTTATAACTCTCATAAATAGCCGTGGCATAGATACCCCACTTCCATATGCCAAGGTCTGTTTGATATACGATGGTACGGGGGATAGAGGTAAATTGCTTTTGATAGGTGTCATTCGTGTATTGGGCGTATTCGATGTTTCCTCCGACATTCAATTGAATGAATGGTAAGCGGAACGTGTTTTCCGTTCGGAACTTATTCTCGATCTCATCCGAACGGTAATTTAAGGAGAGATTCTCTTCCTTGCTTTCGTCATTGTCTTTGTATTTAATATTCTTATTGTTGGTCTGGCTACGGCTGATAATGACCGAGTAGAGATTTTTACCGGCGTAGTGTTTATAAACCGCTCCAAGGGTATACGTTTTTTGTTTTACGACCGGCAAGTAAGAGAGGATATATTGGTTTTTCTCGCTCATGTCTTCCATTCCTGTATTCAGCTTCATATCATCGATCGCCCCTAATCCGAGAACTGTAAGCTCATTCTTGGGGTTGAAGGAGTGCTTAATCTTGAATTGGGCATCCGTGAAAGTAGGTAAGAACGGCAAGCCGATCATATCGAAAAGGAATTGAAGGTAAGAGCGACGAACAGACACTTGGTAAGTGGTCTTTTTTCCTAGCGGTCCATTAGCGGACACACCGATATCTGAGGCTCCTAGGACTCCTCGCAATGAGAATTTCTCCTTATTTCCATCTTGTAGTTTAAAATCCAATACCGAACTTAAAGCGTTTCCCTTGGATGCGGGGAATGCGGCCGAATAAAAGTTGACCTCCCGGATAAAATCGGGATTGATAATACCGACCGGACCTCCGGAGGCTCCTTGGGTAGAGAAATGGTTGATATTCGGTATCTCTACGCCATCCAAAAAGAAACGGTTTTCCGAGGGACCTCCTCCTCTTACCATCAAGTCGTTACGAAACGCTGCCGTGGACGCTACTCCGGGAAAGGTTTGTACTACCCGGGAGATGTCCCGGTTTCCTCCCGCGCTTTTCTCTATCTCCTTGAAACCGATTACACGGAGTCCTAGGGGACTTTCGGCGGTTTTACGGAACGGAGAGGCTACTACGCTAACCTCTTGCAGATTCTGGCTGGCTTCCTCTAGCTCGATCGGGAAGAATATATCTTTATTCGCTAGTCTGAATTCGGCGGTAACGAATGGCTTATATCCCAGAAAGGAGGATTGGAGACGATAGCTTCCGGGTGATATGCCGGATATCTCGAATAATCCGGTGGAATCGGTGACCGCCCCTTGCGTCGTGTTCCATACCACTACGTTAGCGAAAGGTATCGGTTGTCCGCTCGATGCGTCTTTTACAACTCCCTTGATAGAGAAGGAGCGCTGTTGACCGATAGCGGCTTGTATGGTACATAATAAGAATAGTAAGAAGTAAAGATGGCGTCTATCCATATCTTATATCATATTTATAGCGGTAAAGATAAGTATTATTCTGATTCGTATGTATTATCTTTGCAGACATATGGAGAAAGAATTACAGATAACGGCGGATGGAAGCCATACGCTATATATTCCGGCGATGGATGAACATTATCATTCCGTGAACGGGGCGTTGCAGGAATCGAGACATATATTTATTGAGGCGGGATTGCATGCGCGGGAGAAAGACTTTATCCGAATCGTGGAAGTTGGCTTCGGTACAGGGCTGAACGCCTTCTTGACATTGAAGGATGTCGAGCTATCTCAAGCACATCATATTGATTATCATACCGTGGAGTTATACCCGCTTCCTTTAGATACGATTCGTACCTTGAATTATGGAGAGCTGATCTGGCCGGAGAGAAAAGAGTTATTCTTAGCCTTGCATGAGGCGGAGTGGAATACTCCCGTTTCAATCTCAGAGCGCTTTACACTTCATAAAATAGAAGGAAATAGTAACGCCTGTGAACTACCGGATGATATCGATTTGATCTATTTCGACGCGTTTGCGCCCGAGAAACAACCGGAGATGTGGAATCAAGAAATCTATAATCGTTTGTATGCTCATACCGCACCGGGCGGAGTGATCGTAACCTATTGCGCAAAAGGAGAGGTACGCAGAGGTATGCAAGCGGCTGGTTTTGAGATGAGCCGTCTTCCCGGTCCTCCGGGCAAGCGACATATACTTAGGGGAATTAAAAATTGAGAATTGAAAGTTACAGAGCGTATTCCTCGGTATTTTCAATTCTCAACTTTCAATTATTTAAGCATTGCCTCGATCTTTTCTACGAACTTATCCTTAGCCGTAGCGCCTACTACTTTATCAACCATCTTACCGTCTTTGAAGAAAAGAACGGTAGGGATGTTGCGGATACCGAATTGTCCGACTACATCGTCATTCTCGTCAACGTTCATTTTACCGATCGTCACACGACCTTCGTATTCGGTTGCCAACTCATCAATGATAGGAGATACCATGCGGCAAGGGCCACACCACTCTGCCCAAAAGTCAAGAACCATGGGCTTTCCGGAGTTAACCAACTCCTCGAAATTAGCGTCTGTAATTTGTAGTGCCATTTTGAATTACGTATTATTTAATTATGAATTATAATCTAATGATTGTTATGACGCCAAAAGTACAAATTCTTTCAGCGTCGTACAACTTTAACCATTAATTTTAAAATCGATATTCTCGTTCTCCTGTAAAAAGTCTACCAGCTCACGGGTCACGTTTAAGCGGATATTTTGGGAGAAGAGATTTAGGGAAATATTATGTTCCCCATCGACAACCTTAAAATATAACAGGCTATGGCCCGGATTGTTCTTGATCAATACCGAAAGCTCATTGATTGTCGGCTCGTCCAAATCATGGATCGGGACCGTGATACTGATTTTCTCGATCAGCTTGTCTTTCTCGTCTTGCAAAAGGTTGACGGTACCAATCTTGAAGTCCAGTTTATTGGGATCCCAGCGGCTAGGCTCTACACGGGCGGTGATCAAGAGATACATCCCGATTTTACCATACTTGCTGTATTCGATATAATCCTGTCCGAAGAGAGGGATCTCGCCACTACCCGTGAAATCCTCGATCTTCAAGATTCCGTAAGGCTTTCCGTTCTTGGTCATTCCTTCCCGGAAACCGGTGACGATACCACCCAATAGAATCTCCCGGCCTTGTAAGGTTTCCCGCTCGTTAAGTTCTATCATGCCGGTATTGCATACATATTTTAATATGATACGGTATTCATCCAACGGGTGGGCGGATAGATAAATACCAACCAACTCCTTCTCTTTATTCAGGCGTTCGAGATCGCTCCAACGCTCGCATTGCGGGATCTCCGGTTTAGCGATGGCGATCAAGGCATCTCCTCCGAATAAAGAGTTGACTGCCGTGCTCTTATCCATCTGATATTTATTGCCATAGCGAACCAAGGTATCCAAGAACAATTCTCCTTTTCCATTGTCGGCGAAGAATTGCTCACGCTGGATACCGAAGTTATCGAAGGCTCCGGCCAGAGCCATGGACTCTATGTTTTTCTTATTACAAGCGGTCAGGTTCACCCGTTCCACGAAATCGAAGATACTCTTGTACGGGCCGTTCTTCTTGCGTTCCTCTATGATATTTTGTACGGCGGACTCACCTACGCCTTTCACAGCACCTAGCCCGAAGCGGATGTTCTTGTCCTTATCTACGCTGAACTTTAAGATAGACTCGTTCACGTCCGGCCCCAATACTTGAATACCCATCGCCTTGCACTCATCCATGAACTTCGTGATATCCGTGATATTGGATAAGCTTCGGCTCAAGACGGCGGCCATATACTCGGACGGGAAGTTCGCTTTCAAATAAGCGGTCTGATAAGCCACCCATGAATAACAAGTAGCGTGACTCTTATTGAAAGCGTATGAGGCGAACTTCTCCCAGTCGGACCAGATCTTGTTTAAAGTTTCTTCTTTATAGCCGTTGGCTTGACCGCCGGCCATAAATTTAGACTTCAAGTGGTTCATCTTCTCGATCAACTTCTTACCCATCGCCTTACGTAAGGCATCACTCTCGCCACGTGTGAAGTTGGCGAGCAAACGGGATAGAAGCATGACCTGCTCCTGATAGACCGTAATACCGTACGTATCTTTCAGGTAACGTTCCATGACGGGAATGTCGTACTTGATCTCTTCCTTACCCTGTTTACGGGCGATAAAAGAAGGGATGTAATCCATTGGGCCCGGGCGATACAGGGCGTTCATGGCGATCAAGTCCTCGAATTTAGAAGGTTGCAACTCCTTCAAATACTTTTGCATACCGGCGGACTCGAACTGGAATGTACCGGTTGTCTTTCCGTCGCAATACAATTTATAAGTCTTGGGGTCCTCCAGACTGATATGGTCGATATCCAGATCATGTCCGGTAGTCAGTTTCACGTTCTCGATCGCTTCCTTGATGATGGACAAGGTCTTCAAGCCCAAGAAGTCCATCTTGATCAATCCGGTTTCCTCGATCACGGAACCCTCGTATTGGGTAACCAGCATCTCCTCGCCGGTATCCTTGTCTTTCGCCGTACTGACAGGTACGACATCCGATATATCATAACGTCCGATAATGACACCACAGGCGTGTACACCCGTGTTACGGACGTTGCCTTCCAGCATCTGGGCGTATTTCAAGGTATCCCGTGCCAGCGGGTCATTTCCGTTAGCCGCCTCTTTTAGTTCCGGCACATACTTGATGGCGTCGCCCAATTTGAACTTCTTCATGTCGGGGATCTTATCCGGAACCAATTTGGCTAACCGGTTCGATTCGGATAACGGTAATTTCTGTACCCGGGCGACATCCTTGATAGCGGACTTGGTAGCCATCGTACCATAAGTAATGATATGAGCGACACGCTCGGCACCGTATTTTTCCGTTACCCAGCGTAAGACCTCGCCACGGCCATCATCATCGAAGTCGGTATCGATATCGGGGAGGGAGATACGGTCCGGGTTCAAGAAACGCTCGAACAGGAGGTCATATTTGATCGGGTCGATCTTGGTGATCCCTAAGCAATAAGCTACGGCAGATCCGGCGGCCGAACCACGTCCCGGTCCTACGGATACACCGAGTTCCTCACGAGCGGCACGGATGAAATCTTGCACGATCAAGAAGTAGCCGGGGAAACCCATGGTCTTCATGATATGTAACTCGAAGTTCAGACGCTCCTTTACTTCATCGTTCAAGGGGTCTCCGTAAAGCTCCTTGGCTCCGTCGTATGTCAATTTCGCCAAATAGTCGGCTTCCAGCTTGATGCGGTATAGTTTGTCGTATCCACCTAACTTCTTGATTTTGGAGTGCGCCTCTTCCTCGCTTAATACGACATTACCGTTCTCGTCTCGGGTGAATTCCTCAAATAAATCATGCTCTGTCAATTTCTGACGGTAGGACTCCTCGGTACCGAACTCCTCGGGAATGGCGAAAGTCGGCATGATAGGACCGCTGTCGATGGAGTAGAATTCTATTTTGTCGGCTATCTCGAGCGTATTACTCAAAGCTTCGGGGATATCGGCGAAGATGGTGTTCATCTCGGCGGTTGTCTTCATCCATTCTTGCTTGGAGTAGCGCATACGCTTGGGGTCGTCCAAGTCTTTGCCGGTACTAAGGCAGATCAGGCGGTCGTGAGCCTCAGCGTCGTCGGCATTGACGAAATGGACGTCGTTGGTGGCGATTAGCTTGATATTATGTTTGTGAGCAAGTTCGATCAGTACCTTGTTCACCTCTTGTTGATGCGGGAAAATCGTGCAATCGGCGTTGGGGTCGTGTGTCTCGTGCCGTTGCATCTCAAGGTAATAGTCTTCTCCGAATAAGTTTTTGAACCATTTGATAGACTCCTCGGCCTTATCGATTCGTCCGTGCATGATATGCTGCGGGATCTCTCCACCTAAACAGGCGGAGCAGATGATCAGATCCTCATGGTATTTCTCCAACAATTCCTTGTCAATACGCGGACGTCCGTAGAATCCTTCCGTCCATGAGAGGGATACCATCTTGATCAGGTTCTTGTATCCGTTCTTATTTTTGGCCAGAACGATCAAGTGCCAGCCGCTACGGTCGTCTTGCGAGGCCAGCTTGCTATGCCTTCCGTTGCGAGCGCAATAACATTCGCACCCGATGATCGGCTTGAAGATGGAAGCTTTCGCTTCGGCGATTTGTTTTTGTAGTTCCGTTATCCTTTGTTGTTCCTCATCGGTTGGAGCATCCTTGGCCAGCAGCGGTTTTAGTTCTTTCTCGGAGTCCTTGATGATCCCGAGAGGTTTACTGTTCTTTTTGCTAACCTTATTGAAAAACTCCTTGATACCGAACATAACGCCATGGTCTGTTACGGCGATCGCACGCATTCCGTCTTTGTACGCTTTGTCGATCAACGCGTCGATGGATGCCTGTCCGTCCAGCAAGGAATACTGGGTATGTACGTGTAAATGAATAAACGGTTCCATATATATTAATGTATAGTCTGGTGCATATTGAAATGAGTGCATAAAGGTAGGAAATATTTTTAGTACGAGAGAGGTTGTTTTGCTTTTAAAAAAACACGTACGTCTTTTTCCGGAAACACGTACATGTTTTTGGAAAAAGACGTACGTGTTTTCTGAAGGATATAATGAGGTTATAATATGTGTGATTCTATAGAATCTATATGTTATATAAACAGATGTTGTATTGATATTTTGCTTGATATAAGCCGTATATCGTGACAGGAGGTTTTCGTGAGGTGCTCGAACTAGCAGATGGAAGATAGTTATGAATGGCGTTTTTCTGTGTGAAAAGCCGTTTTATACTGTACTTATGCTTGGAAAAAGCGAATCTCCGGGAGTTCTGTTTACAAAGTGTCATTTTGTTAGAACAAGGGAAACTAATATTCCGATCTATCGCAAAAGGTGATCTTACTTTTGTTGATTATTGGATGGTGTATTTATTAATGTACGCATGTACATTAAATAATAGAAGATAAAAATGATTGATTTAAACGATCGTTTTAATTAGTCATTTGCAAAGGTACGCGTTTCTTTGACTTCTGCAACCCTTCCGAGCTATTTTTTTCATCCCTTATTCGCTTTCTTATCAATAGGATAGCCTATCCTTTACGAAACAAGCTCTTCCTTCCACAAACTTCCCTTTGTACCTCTCGAAAAACGCAAGATCTAAACGATGGTTTAGACTAGTCGTTTTCTAACGATAGTAGACCATAAAGAAGTAGCTAAGTACTTAATTAACACTATTATTAATATTAAATTCTAAATTATGAACAGAAAGATTTCTACATTGTTTACGACGGGTCTGTTGATGGCAGGGTCGTTGTGCGGTAGTGCCTTCGCTCAGACAACCATCCAGGATTTACTGGGACTTGGAGCTCAAGCTACAGAATTGGAGAATGGATCGCGTTATGTGATTACGAATTCTAACGGTGAAGCATATGGTTTCACGGAGTTGAACGCAGGTACGAAACTCTTGAAAGAAGACGTTTGCGATATTACCTCTGCGGATATCAATAAAGATGGTGTAGCCGATGATTTGGATAAGGCTGCGGTTAAGGCTTATGTATGGACTGTATCAGTGACAGAAGGTGTAAGAGGTGATTTTTCTTATAAATTCACGAATGAGCTGACAGGTCAGGTGTTGCGCATCAATGCCGCTGGTAATGCGGTGGAATTGAATACGGCAGCTACGACTGGTAATGCGAACTTTGTGTTTGGAGCAGATTCTCAGGCAGACGATGAGTATGCGGCTACAGGGACTCCTGTGACTTATCCGAATATGTTCGCTTACAAAGCAGCGCCGGGTAATGTTGTTTTAAGTTGGACTTTGATAAGTAAATCTTCTGTACAAACAACAGGAACATTCGCTCCTGAATTTTATAAGGTTGGTTTCGAGAATTTCACGGATGCCGACGAATTGAACGCACTGTATAATACGGCAGGCTTCAATTTCGAGACCAAAGATGCCGTTGAGGAGAACTTGTTCGGCGACAAGAAGATCGTAGCTTATCATTTGAATATGCCTAATGGTGGTATCAATGTAGACCTAGGTGATAAGGCTATCCCTTCTTATGTGCAGATGACAATTCCGAATGGTATGTACTTCTTCGTGGGAGATAAGCCTAAAAACAATACGTACCAAGAGTGGTTCAAACATACGGTTATCGCTGTAAGTTCTACGAATACAGTTGAGGCTACGACTGGTGACCGCGGAGCTGGTCAAGGTTTTGAGCTGACAACTGTAAAGGTTAGCGACTTTAATTTCTATACAGAAACGAATCCGGCCAATATAGAGGCTCGCTGGCAGTCTCAAGGAACGGAGACATCTATTTTCAACGCTTGTTTCTCTGTGAATAAAGACAATTTGTCTGATTATCCGTATGCGTTGTCTTTAGGAACTTTCCGTTATAAGGCAAAAACAAATGATGCGAAACATGAGGAGGTGTCAGATATGAGATTGGCTATCTTGGGCCATGGCGATAAGAACTATTTGGCTACTCAGAAGACTGCGGCTCCGAATCTTCCTCAGTTTATCTTCAAGTTGTCCAGCTCTTTGGCTAAAGACGGTATCGATCTATTGAACACGGAGGCTAAGGCCGCTATCTATAATATCCGTGTCATGAGCGGTACGAAGGGCGATGCCGAGAGTTTGTATGGCAAGTATTTGACAGTTAATACGGTAGAGGTTCGTACAGGAACAGCGCCTAGCTATGTCTATAATGATGAGTTCATGTGGACAGCCAAGGCTCAAACATTGGTTGATCTGGCTTATCCGGCTTATCAATTCGTTATCACGGAGGTTAGCGGTAAGGATGTTACCTTCACGAACCGTGAGACACGCGAGTACTTCACCGCTAAATTATTCCCGGTAGAGGGTGAGGAAAACGTATATGAGCTAGGTGTTGGCGCTACAAGTGTTATCTTTGACGATGTTCAAGCCGTATATGTAGATGAGAATACTTATAACGAGGAGACAAGCGATCCCCGTTATAACAAACCGTTGAACAGACTGAAAATCAAATTGGAGAAGGTTGCGGAGGTTGACGCTTACGCAGGGTTCTTGAATGTTGACAACAAGTCTTTGATGACGATGGCATTCGCTCGTGATAGCTATGAGACTTCTAATAAGTTCTATGCTGCTGTTTATGAGAATGCAGGAGCACCGGAGCAATATCATTTGAATGCTTATAACGAGTTCGCTACGGAAGTATCCAAAGCCGCTCAATGGCAGTTGATCAAGAGCAGCACTCCGATGAAGGTGGTAGAGCGTAGTTTCGTTTATAATGATGACGATCATGTGACTGTGAAGGCTAAGGCTGACGTTGTTTACGCTTATACTTACCAATTACGTTATGTGGTAGACGGACAAGAGACAGAGTCCTTCTTCTCTTTGGCAAATTCATCTTATAACTATGTTGTATCTGATAATCAATTAGAAAAGGATAACACTTATAATCTTTCTCAAGCTGACAAGTTTATCATCAAGCAGAATGTGGATGGCTCTGTTTCCTTGATCGCTGTGGATGTTATCGGTACGACTGTTCCGAATAACTCTAGCGTATTTGATGAGGATATCGTATCCGTGGTAGCGGTTCGTAGCTATAAGGATAATAGCGGAAAATATGTACAGTTCTATACTCAACCGGAGGATATCTATAGTTTGTATGCGTATAACTTAAATAATGATTGGGCTTTGAGAACCTACTTGATCGCTGAGTCTCCTGAGGTTAGCTATCCGGCTAAGGAAGGTTACGTACAATTCGAGGGTGAGTTAGGCAACTATATGTCCATGAACGAGAATAAAGAGGGTATCTTGGTTAATCAGAACGCTACCGCATTCTACTTGCACGTAACGGATAAGGATGCTGTTATTCCTTCCTTCTATATCTCTAAGAACGACAACTTCTTGTTCCACGCTCAAGACTCAGTGAACTATTATGTAGCCGATGGTAAGTATGACAAGAAATATCAATGGGCCGAGGAAACAACGAAAGCTATCTTCAAGGCCGCTACGATCGATGAGAGCCGTGATACTTTGACAACAAATATCAAGGGCGAGATGAGAGAGATTGCGGTTAAGGCTGATGACGTGAATACGTTAGGTGGCTTGGATCGTTTCAAGGTTCAGATCGTATTGGCTGATGACACTGATGACTTGTATGTGGTTCGTTCTTTGACGAGCAACTCAGAGGCTGCTAGATATTTATACGCTGTTAACGACAAGTTGACATGGACAAGCGCTAAGTCTCGTGCGTTGAAGTTCAACATCGTAGAAGGTGTTCCTACATCCAACGAGTCTATCGCCGACGCAGCAGAAGGCGTTAAGGTAATCGCTGGCAACGGTACCGTTGAGATCCAAGGCGCAGCTGGTAAGAACGTGGTAATCACAAACGTTCTTGGTAAGGTTGTGGCTAGCACGGTTCTTACATCCGATAACGCTACGATCGCCGCTCCTGCGGGCATCATCGTGGTAGCTGTCGATGGTGAGGAAACTGTTAAGGCAGTCGTTAAATAAGAATAATGACGATAAAACATAAATCGAAAATCATTCCTGCGGGAGTTGTAGTGATTCAAGTACCCCGTGAGGGCGAACAGGCGGGAATGGATTAATATTAATACTAAAGTAATAAATTAAAGTTCATCTGCCGTTACCTCCGTGAGGAGTGAGGGCGGAAAAGGAATAAGCCCCGGCCGGTTCGTCCAGTCGGGGCTTTATTGGTTTGGAGATTCCGGTTTTACTCAGTAGGGGAATCAGCTTCAAGACAGTTCTGTTGAAGATGTATCGTGTTGTGGCAATAAGATGTATCATGTTGCAAGGATAAGATGTATCATGTTGTGCCATTCGTTAAAACTTAAATGGCAAAGCTGCGCTTTTTATACCGCTTTCTTATAGGTTTCAGTAGGATAAATGTAGATGTTATTGAAAAATGTATATCTTTGCTTACTATTAGAAGGAAAAGCAAATGAGGAAGTTTATGAGAAAGATCGGATTGTTGTTGATTGCCGTGATGATGATTTTACCGGCGATGGCTCAGGTTTCTTTCGGCGTACGTGCCGGAGGCGCTTATTCTTCGTTGATCCAGAAGGTGGAGGATACGTATGAGGCGGGAGCCCGCTTCGGTTTCAGCATAGCGGGTTTGGCGGATATTCCTTTGAGCAAGAATAAAAAATGGTCGCTTCGTCCTGAGGTGGCGTTCGTGAACCAAGGTGGCGCTTATTATTCGAATCAGGATATACATGGGATGGCGCTTCATAATAAATGTTGGTATTACTCTTTGCAGATTCCCGTGAATGTGGCTTATACATTTACCTTCACGGACGTTCATCTGTCCGTATTCGCCGGTCCTACCTTTGATTGGTCCTTGTTTGGCAAGATGAAGAGCCGGGAGACCAATCCGGATCTCCATTTCGGCGTGTCCGATGAGAAGGACTTGAAACCTTGCGACTTTGGCATGAATGTCGGCCTATCGGTAGAATATAGTAACTTTTTCTTCTCCGTAAGCTCCCTATGCGGCATGATAGACCGCCGGGCCTTGAAGCGTGACGGCGAGACTTCCGTTTACCAGAATAACGTGACGCTCTCGTTGGGATATTACTTCCGGAAGTGATGAGTATCTTCATAATAACTTGAAAAATAATTAGATTTGTTTGGTATTTCGGATAAAACCCGTACCTTTGCAAGCCGATTATTATCAAATTGTACTAAGAGTTTAGTTCTTAGCACGTTGTTGCATCATGTGTCCGTTGTGACAATGTTGGTAAGGCTAGTTTTTTGAGTTATTAATTAATTTAATTTTTAAGCAGTGGATACTTTAAGTTTTAAGACCATTTCTGCAAACAAGGCAACTGTAAACAAAGAGTGGGTCATTGTTGATGCTGAAGGCCAGACGTTAGGTCGCCTTTGCGCTAAAGTAGCGAAGCTTTTGCGCGGTAAGTACAAACCCAATTTCACTCCGCACGTTGACTGTGGTGATAACGTAATCATCATCAATGCAGACAAAGTCGTTCTGACTGGTAACAAGTGGAACGATCGTATTTATTTGAGATATACCGGATATCCCGGTGGACAGATCGAGTATACTCCGGCTGATCTTTTGAAGAAAGGTGGCGACCGTCTGTTCCGTAAAGTAGTAAAAGGTATGTTGCCTAAGAACCGTCTGGGTGCAAAGTTGTTGAACAACATGTACGTTTATGAGGGAACTGAGCACAAGCACGAGGCTCAACAACCTAAGTTAATCGATATAAACTCATATAAATAATCACGATGGAAGTAGTAAATGCAATAGGAAGACGTAAAGCGGCAGTCGCTCGCGTATTCGTTAGCGAAGGTACGGGAAAGATCACGATCAACAAGCGTGAGCTGGAAAAATACTTCCCTTCTTCAATCCTTCAGTTTATCGTAAAGCAGCCGTTAGCAAAGTTGAACGTCGCAGAGCAATATGATATTAAGATCAACCTTGATGGTGGTGGTTTCAAAGGTCAGTCTGAGGCTGCCCGTTTGGCTATCTCTCGTGCGTTGATAAAGATTAATCCGGAAGATAAGGCTGTCTTGAGAGCAGAAGGATTCGTAACTCGCGATCCTCGTGCTGTTGAGCGTAAGAAACCGGGTCGTCCGAAAGCTCGTAAGAGATTCCAGTTCAGTAAACGTTAATGTTATTTGTGAGTCCCTTACAAGTAAAGCGAAGCGTTTAGTATCTAAATTATCGGGATTCTTTTTACATGTGGACATGCGGAAAGACTACCAGATGGTTGAAATTAAACAAAGAAAGTAAACGATTTAAGAAAAAAACAATGTCAAGAGTAAATTTTGATCAATTATTAGAGGCTGGTGTACACTTCGGACACTTAAAAAGAAAGTGGAATCCCGCTATGGCTCCTTATATCTTCATGGAGCGCAATGGTATTCATATCATTGACCTTTATAAAACAGTTGCTAAAGTAGACGAAGCCGCTGAAGTTATGAAGAACTTGGCTAAACAAGGCAAGAAAGTTCTTTTCGTGGCTACCAAAAAACAAGCTAAACAAGTTGTCGCTGATAAGGCTGCTTCCGTAGGTATGCCTTACGTTATCGAGCGCTGGCCGGGTGGTATGTTGACCAACTTCCCGACGATCCGTAAAGCTATCAAGAAGATGGCTACTATCGATAAGATGACAAAAGATGGTACATTTGATAATCTTTCTAAGAGAGAAAAACTTCAAATCACTCGCCAACGCGCTAAGTTGGAGAAGACTTTAGGTTCTATCGTAGACCTTACTCGTCTTCCGTCAGCGTTGTTCGTTGTAGACGTGATGAAAGAGCATATCGCTGTTCGCGAGGCTAACCGTTTGGGTATCCCTGTATTCGGTATGGTTGATACGAACTCTAATCCGAACAATATCGACTACGTTATCCCGGCTAACGATGACGCTACAAAGTCTGTAGAGGTTATCTTGGGCGCTATCTGCGAGGCTATGAACGAAGGCTTGCAAGAGCGTAAGGCTGAGAAAATTGACGCAGAGGCTGCTGAGGAAGCTCCGAAAAGAGAGCGTAAGGCAAAAGCCGCTGTTAAGAAAGAACGTACGAAGAAAGAAGACGACGATGCGTTGAACGCTAACGTTGCCGGTAAGTTCGCAAAAGACGAAGAATAATTCGATTGACAATTGACGTTGACAATTGACAATTAGAATACAAATACAATGGGCAGTTGGCTTTTGACAGGATTTGTCAATTGGCAACTGTCCATTGTCAATTTTTGAAAGTATAAACATTTTAAAGATAAAGGAAATAAGATTATGGCTGTAACAATGGCTGATATTACCAAGCTGCGCAAAATGAGTGGAGCTGGTATGATGGACTGTAAGAAGGCTTTGACAGAGTCTGACGGTGACATCGAGAAAGCAATGGAAATTATCCGTAAAAAAGGACAGGCTATCGCCGCTAAACGTTCTGATCGTGAGGCTGCCGAGGGTTGTGTGTTGGCTAAGAAGGATGGCGAGTTCGCCGCTATCATCGCTTTGAAGTGCGAAACGGACTTCGTGGCTAAGAATGAGGACTTCGTAGCTTTGACTCAGGCTATCTTGGACGCTGCCGTGGCTAACAAATGCCATACTTTGGACGAGGTGAAAGCTTTGCCTATGGGCAAGGGTACTATCCAAGAAGCTGTTACGGATCGTAGCGGTATCACTGGCGAGAAAATGGAGTTGGATGGCTACTGCGTAGTTGAAGGTGCTTACACTACTGTATACAACCATATGGGTAAGAACCAACTTTGTACGATCGCCGCTTTCAACAAGGAGTCTGAGGAAGCCGCTCACAATATCGTTATGCAGATCGCCGCTATGAACCCGATCGCTATCGATGAGGCTGGTGTTCCTGAGTCTGTAAAAGAGAAAGAGATCCAGGTTGCTATCGAGAAGACGAAGGCTGAGCAGGTACAGAAGGCTGTAGAGGCTGCATTGAAGAAGGCTGGTATTAATCCTTCGCATGTAGATAGCGAGGCTCACATGGAAAGTAACATGGATAAGGGCTGGATCACGGCAGAGGATGTAGCTAAGGCTAAAGAAATCATCGCTACTGTTTCCGCTGAGAAGGCGGCTAACTTACCTCAACAGATGATCGAGAATATCGCTAAGGGTCGTCTAGGCAAGTTCTTGAAAGAGGTTTGCTTGTTGAACCAAGAAGACATTATGGATGGCAAGAAGACTGTAAGAGAGACAATGAAGGAGATCGATCCTGAGTTACAAATCTTGGCGTTCAAACGTTTCACTTTGCGTGCTGAATAATTGCGGTATAACGTATTTGATATAAAGAAAAAGGCGGTACAACCCAATGTATCGCCTTTTTTATGAAGTATAGCTTACTTGCCCATAGAAGATATACTTACTTGTCCAATGCAGTATATCTTACTTTGCCAAGTAAGTATATCTGTTTAATTTTTTCTTATTTCAATGCGGCCAACGCATCCTTAATACGTTTGATAGCCTCCACGATATTCTCATCGCTGGTAGCGTAACTCATGCGGATACACTCAGGTGCCCCGAACGAGGTACCACCTACGCAAGCTACGTGCGCTACTTCTAAGAGATACATAGCTAAGTCATCAGCGTTGTTGATTATACGGGTTCCATCTGTCTTGCCGTAATAATAACTACATTTGGGGAATAAGTAAAAGGCGCCTTCCGGCTTATTCACCTCGAAGCCCGGAACTTCTTTCGCTAAATTAACGATTAAGTCACGACGACGTTCGAAGGCCTTACGCATTTCCTCAACGGGTTCTTGTGAGCCTGTATAAGCTGCTTCCGCCGCTTTTTGAGATACAGAGCAAGGGCCAGAGGTATATTGTCCTTGTAATTTATTAACCGCTTTCACGATCCATTCCGGTCCGGCGATGAAACCGATACGCCAGCCAGTCATCGCATACGCTTTGGAAACGCCGTTTACGATAACCGTACGGTCTTTCATTCCTTCGATAGAAGCGATGCTGTTGTGTTTACCAATATAGTTAATATGTTCGTAGATCTCATCCGCTATAACGATGATATCCGGATGTTTTTTCAATACTTCCGCTAAACCAGCCAATTCCTCGGCGCTGTAAACAGAACCCGTCGGGTTGGAGGGAGAGCAAAGGATTAACGCTTTTGTCTTAGGCGTAATAGCGGCTTCCAGCTGAGCTGGAGTGATCTTGAAATCTTGCTCGATACCAGCCGGAACGATAACGGGGGTTCCTTCCGCTAACTTCACCATCTCCGGATAGCTTACCCAGAAAGGGGCAGGGATGATAACCTCGTCCCCCGGATTTACCAATACCATGACCGTGTTACAAACGGATTGTTTGGCACCGTTTGCGCAAGAGATCTGGCCTGCTGTATATTCCAGTCCATTCTCGTTCTTCAATTTGGCAACGATAGCATTACGTAATGCCGGATAACCCGCTACGGGAGAATAACGTGAGAAATTATCGTCAATCGCCTTCTTCGCGGCTTCTTTAATGAAGTCGGGAGTATTGAAATCGGGTTCTCCCACACTTAAGTTGATAACATCGATACCTTGAGCTTTCAACTCACCGCTCTTTTGTGACATCGCCAATGTTGCTGAAGGCGATAAACTCGCTAAACGATCTGAGACTTGTGTCATGACATTGCTTTTTGTATAGGTTGTTTTATTATTATGCGACAAAAGTAATCAATAATCGGAATTCTTGCAACGTTCTGATAACTATTTAATGTTATGCAGCACATGCCCCATACGTTCTTTCTTCGTTTTCATGTAGAATTCGTTGTATGGATTTGGTTTCACCTCGATAGGAACATTCTCTACTACCTCAAGTCCGTAAGCTTCCAGACCTACGCGTTTTACCGGATTATTGCTCATCAGGCGCATTTTCGTTACGCCGATATGACGTAAGATCTGTGCTCCGACACCATAATCTCGCTCGTCCGCTTGATGGCCTAAATGCAAGTTCGCGTCCACCGTATCCAAACCATCCTCTTGGAGCTTGTATGCTTTCATCTTCTCCATTAATCCGATGCCTCGTCCTTCTTGGTTCAGGTAAACGATAACCCCTTTGCCTTCTTGGTCGATGCGGCGCATAGCCTCGTGCAGTTGCTCTCCGCACTCGCAACGCATGGAACCGAAGATATCACCTGTAGCGCAAGATGAGTGCACGCGTACTAAGATAGGCTCGTCTTTCTCGAATTTACCCTTTATCAAAGCTATATGCTCTAATCCATTGCTTTTCTGGCGGAAAGGAATGAGACGGAAATGTCCGTACTCGGTAGGGAGATCTACCTCTACGCCGTTCTCTACGATCGATTCGGTCCGGAGGCGATAAGCGATCAGGTCCTTGATGCAAATAATCTTGATATCGAATTTCTTGGCTACCTCGATTAATTGCGGCAGACGTGCCATGGTTCCATCCTCGTTGATGATCTCGATCAAGGCTCCGGCGGGATATAAACCGGCTAACCGGGCCAAATCCACGGCAGCCTCTGTATGACCCGCACGGCGAAGTACGCCACGAGAGCGGGCACGGAGCGGATTGATATGTCCGGGACGTCCCAGATCGGATGGCTTGGTCTTTGGATCAGCCAGCGCCAAGATCGTTTCCGCACGGTCGTACATGGAAACGCCGGTCGTACATTTCCCTCCTAATTTATCTACTGTTATCGTAAAAGGGGTACCTAGTAAAGAGGTGTTATTGGCAACTTGCATATCCAGCTCCAACTCTTGGCAACGTTCTTCCGTGATCGGGGCGCATAATACACCTCGTCCGTTTTTCAACATGAAGTTGATTTTTTCCGGGGTTACTTTCTCGGCCGCGATGATAAAGTCTCCTTCATTCTCCCGGTCCTCGTCGTCTACAACGATTAAGAACTTTCCTTCACGGAAATCCTCGATAGCTTCTTCGATGGTGTTTAATTGAATCTCGCTCATATTTTATTGATTATTTATATCCGAGTTATTTTTTAGCAAATGTAATGAATATATCATATTGATCAGCTCCTTACTGGTCTTTTGTACCATGACGATATCATGCCGTAGCAATTTACGTTGGTACGTAGCCAATAGGTAGATCGGCAATCCCAGTGGGAAGAAAATACCGATAGCCAAGGCAAGTTTCCCGTTTATATGCTTGCTTAGCTTATTATTGTAATCTCCGATGACCGGGTAGTCCATCAATTTATTCAGGAGTAAATTCTGGTCGGAATTACTTAATTCCTCCACGATATTTTCCGTGTCTTGAGCTAACAGTTCCGCTGTGTTATCTTTTCCGCCTTGTTTCCAAAATGTCAGATAATTGATCCAACGTTTATGGTTTGCCAGATAAGTCGTGCTTTCTTCCACCAATTTCTCCAGTTGGGGAAGGGTGGTCTCATAATCGGGGGTGTATATGATAACCTCTTTCCGCTCCACTTTTCTCCCTTCACGCTTACCTATTAAGTTCTTCAAGGCATTCACGTAAGTGTCGGCATTCAAGATAACAGAATCTTTTACCGCTTTATAGGTTAGGAATATACCCATAGGTGTTAGGACCACGGAGCTAAGCCACATACCTTCCCATGCGTCCCAAACGCCGTCGCGTGCCATCTTGAAGCCCATATTATCTATAATATAATAGAAGATAAACAAGATTACCGAGATAACGACCGGTACGCCCAATCCACCTTTACGGATGATGGCTCCTAAGGGCGCTCCGATAAAGAAGAACATGATGCAAGCGAACGATACCGTGAATTTCTTATGCCATTCCGTCAAGTGGCGGCGTACCTTATAGGCCTCGTCGCCAACCGTGGCCGCACGGAAATAATAGTCGGTCTTGATATTCTCGATCGAGGATTTGGCTCGGCCTAATAAAGCCGCTTTACTACTCGGTGCCTGCGCTTGGTAAAGACTGTCGAAATCCAACTGGATGGTAGGAGTGACGGGGGGAGACTTTAGGGTTTTTACGTATGAGGCATCGTAAATGCTTTTTGCGTTCACGTCCTTGATGCTATCCAAGCGTACGCCCATCGAATCGATAGAGGTTTGTAAATCCTTCAAGTTTTTTCCCATATATTGGTTCTGCATGAAAGATTCGTCGGTACGGTTGAAATTCGCGTCGAATTCAATCAAGATATCTTTGCTGCTGAATGATTCTCGTCGATAGGGGACGGCGGTTCTCGCTTGCGTCGTGTTGGTTTGGCTTTTACCTACGTTCTCGAAAGATTCTCCGTTAAATAAAGATAGGACAAGGAATAATTTATCGGCGGATGTCTTTAGCCGTCCGGAGTCCGCTACGATTACACGAGCGTTATTGAATCCTTCCGAATAATCATAGATCATCACGTCTTTTAATAAACCGTCCTTCGGGTCCTTTTTCTTCACATATACGTTGAATCCGGGAATATCTTTGTAGAATGAACCTTCCGGAATATCCAATTCCGGTGATTTCTGGCGCATGGAATATAATAATGTATATAGCTTGACTTGGACAACGGGCATTACGTTGTTTTGGAAGAAAAAGGCGCCCACGCTCACGAATAGGAGCGTTACGATCAAAGGACGCATGATATGTATCAATGATACCCCGGCAGACTTCATGGCCAGTAATTCCAGACGTTCCCCTAAATTTCCAAAAGTCATTAATGAGGCTAATAGAATAGCCAAGGGAAGTGCCATCGGGACAAGAAACAAGGCCGCATACATAAACATCTCCGCTAATACAGGGATGCCAAGGCCTTTTCCCACCATATCGTCGATGTATCGCCAAAGAAATTGCATCAACACAATAAACAGACAAATACCGAATGTCATAAGAAACAACGGTAGGAATGTCTGCAGCATAAATGTATATAATCGTTTTATTCTCAACATTGCCTAATCTGGTTGAAGTGGCAAAAGTAGTGTAAAAAACGATAACACCCCACAGATTTCTGTAAAACTACTCTAAATACCAAGCGTTCGCTTCAAATCTTCCACTTGCGAGTCCCATAGATTAATGGAATCTTTTTTCTCCCCGGGTTCGGAGAAATCCGTAATCTCAAGTGCCGTAGAACCTGTTAATTCGATTGTATGGATTATAAATTCGAAATAAGCGTTCTCATCTTCCTCGTCCACCCAGCGGTAACGGATAAAGTTCTCCGGCTTGGAGTCGATCACTGTTGCCTCTTGGGCCTCTTTACTCCATTTAAAGGTATAGAGATTATCATTTATAATGACCTCGTCGGCGAACCAAGCGGAAAGTCCCAAAGCGGTGGTTAGGTGATTCCACAGGCTTCGTCGTGAAACTTTATCGAAAATGTATTCGATATGAAACTTCTCTTTCTTCATTGTTCTTATCCTTATATTTGCCGCAAGATACATAAAAGATTTGAAAACGACTAATTTTAATGATGAAAAAAGTAACTAATAACTAACTGATTAGGTGGAGGCCTTAAAATTAAAGCGAATTTTTTTATTGAAAATGTTGTGTAATTCAAAAATAACCCCTACTTTTGCACCGTCAATAAGAGAAACAGTGACAATAAAATGATGGCGAGATAGCTCAGCTGGTTAGAGCGCATGATTCATAATCATGAGGTCCCCGGTTCAATCCCGGGTCTCGCTACCTAGAACAGGAGGTCGATTTTTCGATCTCCTTTTTTATGTCCTTTTTTCTTTTGCTATCAGATGGTCTTTTGGGAGGATAAAAAAAACCTGAACAATCTTTCTCGTAAACGATCTTGATTGTTCAGGCAAAATAATTATGTAACCTCACGGTTATATTAATTAGGTTTGCCTACATCATAATTTAAGGGTAATTATATATGTAAGCAGGGTCATAGGGTAAAATTTCGCAAATTGCTTTGCTTGATTTATAAATACAAAGATATGTATGTCTGAATGTTTTGAGTGATGGTATTTGTCTCAATAGGTGAATGTATTTCTATCATATAAATAACGCACGCCTCGGAAATCATCTGAAGCGTGCGTTTAGCATATAAAATTTAAATCTAGTTACCCTTGTTTATGTAGTGACCCTGCTGTGATTTTTATATGCTTACCCTAATGTCTGTTGCGAATATATTCATAATATTCATAGGTTGTATCTTTGTTTGATCGGTATTTGTATCAGTTTAGTGTGTAAAACTATCAATAGGTGGAGTGAGCCTTGTAATGAAGCGGGTTCCCGTTAATATTTAAATAAAGTTAAGACGGTGTTCGTGTCAATATCATGGGTATTCCTATCACGGAGAATGCGGTTTTTGAGAGAAAAACAGCGCACGCCCGAAATTTTCTAATCTCGTGACGTGCGCCAAAGCATATAAAAATTGAGGGTATCTTAATTCACTGTTATATGTTGGATAACGGTTGCCCAGTCAGTAATTGTAATATTAGCCGAAACTTCTCCGGAGTACTTGAAAGTGATCTCGGTGCGTTTTCCGGGGTTTGCAGCGAATAATTCTCCGTTTTTGTCTTTTTCGCTAGAAAAAATAAGATCACCGTCCTTGTAAAGCTCTATCGTTATATTTTGAGCCGGAAAAATGGCTTGGGCTTCTGTTGTCAAATTACCTTTTTCGTCAAAAGAAGCGGGGAAAGCGAATTCAACCTCTTCTCCTGTTGGGTTGCCATTGTAGTCCAATGAGCTTTTTGTATTTTTAATTCGATATTCAAAATTTCCGGCATTACTCCCTAGATACTTGATCAGTCCTTTCGTTGAAAGCTGGAAAATTGAAGTTTTGCGAATGATTTGTAATTCGTTTGATACGGTGGATTTTGTTGAAGAGCTCTTATGAAGCGTAACTTGTCCATAGAATAAATCGCTCGGAATATTAGCTATGCCGTTATTTTCTTTTAGGCTGACTTGCAAATCGGATATAATATTGGCTTTGCTCATGTTTGAAATCTCTTCGTTTCCAGAATTGATTCCACTCCATGCGATCACGGTTATGTCATTACTGTTCGGACAGTTAATGTCTATAGCCCGGCGAGATAAAATTGTAGATTTGTTTACATTAATCTGCTCGAAGAAATCGTTGTTTTGATCGAAGACAAATAATGTAGCTCCATCCACCTCTCCCTTGGTCGTAATGTCGTTACCATCTGAATTCATTGCTTTTAATACCACGGAGAATGGTACTTCAGCTTGTTCAATAACCTCACTCGTTGTTGCTACTACGTCATTTGAATCATCCGTGCAAGCGGAGAATGACGAAACTGTGAAAATAACAGAAACCGCAAATACGCAATTTGCGAAAAAATTACCCTTTTTCATGACCCTACTTTTTATATGCTTTACCCTTAATCTAAGTGAATTGGTTTTTTTGACCGCCCCTCAACGGTCTTTCCTTATCACTACATCGCAAATGTATGTATAAAAATCATAGGTTGTATCTTTTATGATGGGTGTTTTTATCAAAAAAGTGGGTAAAACTATCATTATACCTCTATATCCCTCTATTGATGCATGTTTTGGATAATGTCTAAATAATGTTAACAGGTTTATTCTTGTTAATTTGAGTGGTAAATATATCATCGCTGGTCCTTATTGATAGCCTTGCCTCTGTTGTGTGATAGGAATGCAGTTGTTGTTAACGTCTATTAAAACGCCAGTAAAAAACGTTCGTTTAAATCTTGCGTTTTCATGTGTATAAATTATGAAGTCTCATTGATAATCATGTTATTTTTTATTATTTTTATCCAACTGAATAACTGAAATTTAAATAAAATTTTTGACCTTTGTAAGGCTGCAAAAAATTGAAGATAAAAACGCAAGATTTAAACGAACGTTTTTTACTGGCGTTTTGTATAAATAACATCTTAATAATCAATGATATGAAATCAAAAGGTTTTAAAGCGAAATTTATGATGGCATTTTGGGGCTTGTTCGTTGAAGCTCATTATATTGCTGCGGACAATGATACAATGGAGGGCTCTCAAGGAATTCTACCTTTTATCATTTTACTGATAGTGTCCATATGTGTAATAGCTTTTTTGAGTTATTATATGTATAGGTTGAAGAAAGAGTATATTGCCAAAGATGGTGAGCTTATGGCGAGAAACGATGAGCTTCTTCGGTCTGTCGATGCGTTAAGCGTAAAAAATCGGGAGATCCAACAAATGTTGGTCAATAAAATCCGTGAGACTGATAATTGGAATAGGGATAATGAGGTAGAACGGGAGGATTTGAAAAAGCGCCTTGAGGAAATGGAAAAGCTCCATAATTCGTTTTTTGTTGAAACGATTCATGAAATGCGTACTCCACTATCGCTTGTGCTTGGTTCGTTGAGTGAGTTGTTGCAACGTAAAAATGATATTGACTCTAGCGAAGCGACTCAATTATTGTCTGCTTACCGTAATACCTTGGCTCTTCAAGACCTTATCGAGCAATTGCGAAATACCCGTCATGGAGATGACGTGGCAAACCATCTTCGGATAGCTCGTTATGACATGATCAGTATAACAAAGCAGATTTGTGATTTATTCGTGGACTGGATAGCCATGAATAATGTGGAATTTCATATTAATACCCAAACCTCTGTTCTTTGGGTCTGGATAGATCGTCGGAAGATGGAGTTTGCCTTGCGTGTACTTTTATCTAATGCGTTAAAAAATACCTACCGCTTTGGAAAGATCTCGATCAATATTTCCGTGGTGCGCTCGAATGGCAAGGCTTATTGTTCTTTCTCTATCCAAGATGATGGGTTAGGAGAAAGCGAAAGTACCCGTTTGGGTTTGAAACAGATCGTGGATATGACAGAATCCTCCGGCGCTATTTTCGAAGGAATTTCATCGGAGGACGAGACGGGAACCCAATATACGATATTGATTCCATTGGGGAGAAGCCATTATATGGAACGTGCCGTGGAATTCATCGAGCCAGATGGTGATCTGGTAAAGCTGAATGAGATGCAGAAGGAGGAGATCGCCGAGTTGATCCAAGTTGTTCCGAAAAAGAAAGAGACCGGGAAGAAAATGTTGGTGATTGATGACAGTGATCAGATCCGTTGGTTCCTGCGTCATGTTTTTGCCAGTGAGTATCATGTTTCGGAAGCTCATAATGGCCAGGAGGGTGTAGAGATCGCACGAGTTGAACGACCGGATTTTATTTTATGTGACGTGATGATGCCCGTTAAAGATGGGCTTGCTACCTGTCGTGAAATCAGAGGCATCCCAGAATTAGCGCAAGTGCCGGTTGTCTTGCTAACCGCAAAGGTAGAGAGTGAGGATGTTATAGCCGGCATTGAATGTGGCGCCGATGATTATATAACCAAGCCATTTGATGTAGAGGTGCTACGAAGTAAGGTAAACAGTTTGTTGAAACGTAGGGATGAGATGAGACGTTTCTATACGTCAAGTCCTGTAGGTGCGCATCCCGAGGTAGAGAAAACGGTAAAGAAAGATGATTCCCCTTCCAATCTTTTTATGGATGCGGTTATCTCGACGATCGAGAAACATTTGGATGACCCTAGTTTTGAGGCGAAGATTTTGGCGGATTCTTTAAACATGAGTCTCCCTACATTATATAGAAAGATAAAACTCTACTCGGATAGTAGTATATTGGAGCTTACCCGTATGGTACGTTTGAAGAAAGCCGCCGAGCTGATCAGTATGCAGCGATACTCTATCCAAGAGGTTTCGGAAATGGTCGGCTTCAACGATACCGCCACTTTCCGTAAGCGTTTTACCGAGCAATATGGTGTCACTCCTTCACAGTATATGCCGGGTAAGAATTAATCGTTTTCCTATGATACTCTCTCCTACTCGTTTTTTGCCATTTCCCGGATAATCGCTGGGGAATGGTTAAATTGTCATTTGATTTTCTGGATTACTTGCTGGAAAAATGAAAATATCTGCGAAATCCCGTACATTCCTTTTTATGCGATATTTTTCAACCTCTTTTTGATAGCCTTACAACGGTACTAATCAGCTCGAAAATGTGCCGAACGGAAATTTATAGTTTTACCTCTTATTTATGAAAGTAACACCTATTTACTTTTTTTTATAGTCCAAATACCTTTGCGATGTCATTAACGAACAGCTGATTGATCATGGGGAAGATTTGAACAATGAGTTCTTATTATATGGCTGAAAACGTAAAAAGTGATTGAAAAAGAAAGGTTTATATAAAAGATTTATTAACTCATAAAATTATATGTATATGAAACTTAGAAATTTATTATTCGGGACAATGATCGCTTGCGCGTTCGCGGCGTGTTCAAACGAGGATGATCCTATCGTAGGACCGGATCAACCGCAAACAGGGGAAAATAACGCAACACTGACTATTTCTGTGAAAAATGTGGCTAGAAGTTTGACTAAAGCTGCAGCGGAGGGGACACAGACTGAAAATGAAGCTAAAATTACAAACTTAACAGTTGCTCTTTATGATGCTGAAACTGGAGCGCTTGTCGCTTCAACCTCTGATATTGCCAATGAGGATGCTGCTGCGGATAATGATGAGGTTCAATTTGCCGGACTGACAGAAGGTGCGCAATTACGTGCTATCGCATTTGCTAATATGGGTGAAATCTCATTGACTGGTACTACAATTAACAACTTTGTGTCTCCTGTATATACAATGCCAACAGCCGGATTTTCGGAAGACTATTTACCAATGAGTAGTGGTTTGTCCGATCTGTTCATTTTACAAGCCGGTAAAAACTATTATGGATATAATAAAACACGGGAAGAAGGTGTGAATATTCTTGTAGCAGAACCTTTGTACTTGATAAGAAATGTAGCGCGAATTGATTTTAAAGGACTTAGCTTAGACATGACTAAAGCAACAAAAGATGTATACGTTGCAGGAACTGCGACAATTGTTCCAGAATGTGTATTCATCATGCATGGACGGACGAAATCCAATGCGGCTGATATGGGTAATGGCGATAGCTGGTGGAGTACTGCTAGTAATACCGTATGGGGTAATGTGTCCGCAACTTATGCTGCTAATGCTACAGATTATGCTTCAGGTTATAGAGGAGATTTCGTGAATGATGACGCTATGTTTACGAATATGAGAGGTTCTATTATTGAAGGATACAAGGCCAGTTTACCAGCCACCGCATTGGTACAGGATATCGCAAGTGAAGGTGCTGCATCTGCGTCTATCACAACCGCCCCTAAGTTTTATGTGTTTGAGAATCCCCAAGTTAAGGCTGCTCGTGAAATGAATGGTGCTGATAATTTCAAACCAGAGGATCTTGCAACTGAAATTGTAGTTAAAGGTACTTATAAGCTCGAAAATGCTAAAAAGAGAGGAAGTAATGCAGTATACAACTATGAGGAGAAAACAGCCTATTGGCCTATTAAAATTGCTGCGACGAATGAAATGGCAGCAGGTACGGCTGACTATTTAAATGATGGAAAGATCCATCGTAATATAATTTACAGTATTGACGCGACTTTAGCTGGTAGAGGATATGATGATCCTACTGTTCCTCCAACAGACTTTGTTGAATTGTTTGTTAAGACAAAGGTTCTTGATTGGGGTAGCGCAAATCAATCTTCAGTTGTCGAATAATATCTATTCTCTGAATAACAACCAAAAGGCATTCCTTTTACCGGGAGTGCCTTTTTTGCATATATAATTCTGGTTATAAATTGATCCGGAGACTACAAAATTTACTATCCTTTCCTTATGATGGCGATCCCATATGTCTTGAACCTAAGAACCGGAATATTATTTCATGAGAACATCTACAATATCTACAATTCAACCTCATACTTATTGTAAATAAATATGTTATATAGTGGTTGCAGATGGAATAACATCTACAATTTTCATTCTGCATCTACCATGTTTTAATGGGAAACGCAAAAAATCACTTCTCAAGCTTGGGGACTCGTATATTTAGTATTATACGATTTTATAAGAGACAGACAAAGGGATTAAAGCCAATAAGAGTTTCAATAGGTGAAGTTAGTGGTTTCATACTGAAGAAACTTTTATTTCATACTGAAGAAACAAAAGTTTCTCTATAGTAAAACTTTTGTTTTTCTATGCAAAAACTATTATTTATTGAAATACAGAATGTTATACATTATTTATCGTTAGTAGTAATTGTTCGTGCTAATCTTTCCGGTAACCTAATGATGGTAGATCGAAGTTTGTAGTGGTAGATGTTCACTATCTACCACCATAAGATAAATTATTTACAATCAAAAGATTACATAAATAATGGTAGATATGGTAGATGATTTAGATTATTTACACATAGAACGATGTCTGGTGCGTGTTCGGGGAGAACAACTTCTTAAACATAAATCTTTTAACTTTCTAATTCAGCCAACGGACATTGATATATATATATATAACAAAAGGCATTCCCTGTTGATAGAGAATGCCTTTTGATTATTATTCAAAGAATAAGTATTATTCGATAACAGGAGCTTGAGTGGCTGTACCCCAATTCATAACCATTGTCTTTACAAACAAGTCGGCTGTAGGATCCCCCTTAGGAAGAGTAGGATCTGCATAACCATTACCTGCGATAGTAGCAGAAATGTTATAAACCACGTTTCTATGTACCTGACCATAATATGTGTCTTCACTATCTAATCCATCGATACCAATCTTTATCGGCCAATAGCGCAATACAGGAGTACTCTCTTCGCCGAATGTCCAAGATGTGTTATCGTTCATTATAGCTTTTATATAAACTTCACCACTGATTACCAATTCGGATGCCAAAGTTGTTTTATCCAAGACGAAAGCCGGGCCTTCTTCTTCCGGATCTTCTTGTTCTCTGGCCGCTTTTGTCTGATCATTAGGCAACACATAAAAATATAAAGAATTAGCAAGAGTAATTGCTTTACTTCCGGTAATAGCAGTACCATCCCAATTCTGAGTATATGTTGTTTCTACTGTACTCAATGCCTTTATATAATTAGTAGCATCGACAGTTCCAGCAAAACGACCGAATGAGTTACTAGAGTTCGTTCCGGAATAATAATCATCTTCATTAGCTGTTTCATAAGTAGCGGCAATATTACCCCAAACCTTATCTGGCAGATTGAACCACGCAGTATTACTTATGCTTTGGTCTGCCACATTCGCTTTTTTACGACCATGTAATACAAAAACATCTTTAGGCACAAACTTAATTGTTCCTGATTTGTATTTTTGATTATTATTAACCTTGACTTGAGTCATATCCAAAGAAAGAGCACTCAATTCCGCACGAGCCACATTTCTAATTAATCCTAAAGGTTTTCCAGATTCAATACTGTTTCCTCCTGTAGCGTTTGAGTAACCATAATAATTTTCACCTTCGGCAAGAGTGAATACTGGACTGATACCACTACTCATAGGCAACCCATTTGCTCCTTCTCCGGAAAGGACATAGTAATCAGATGTCAACTCAAAAGAGTTAGCGGTTGCGGTAAGAGCTTCCATTGGAACATTTGCGAAAGCTAAAGCGCGATAGCTTGCGCCCGCTTTTAATCCTTCAAATTTGATTTCATTGTTTGAATCAGCTGACTCTTCATCCTTATTAACCGCAAGATCACTAACTTGTAAGAATGTTCCATCCTCATTATACAGAGCTACAAACAAGTTGTAAATCGTAGCTTCGCCTTTCTTGGCGTTCTCATCCCCGTTGGCTTTTGTCTGTGTGCTCTTTGTTAAGTTTTTCACCACAATGGTAAGATCAGCGGTGCCTGCTTCCGGTGTAGGTGTCGGATCCACGCTAGGAATAGGATCATCCTCGTTTGAACACGCCGCGAACGCGCAAGCGATCATTGTCCCGAATAATAAATTTCTAAGTTCTATTTGGGAATGGCTATAAGAGATTGTTTTTAGCATAATTATGCTTTTGTTATATGCAGGTAAGTAACAACTCAGTAGTATTATTATAATAATGTATGGGAGCGGATGGCATGATGAGAATTTATCGGAATAAGCTTGTTTTTCAACAGAAGAGTCTTTACCTTTACAAGATTATACGTGAATTATTAATCAACTAAAAAACCATAAAACTATGGAACAGTACGTGAACATCATGTTGGATGGCGGCTTCAAGGCTGTGTTTGGAGATAAGCAAGTGGCGATGGATTTGCCGTATGATCTCCCGTCAGGGCGAGACAGGTCGTGACTGGAAGTACGAGCTGCTTCCTGTGTATGGAATCTATCTGTTGAACTTCAGCTTGCCAGAGTTTCCGTTGTGGCGTACGGACGTGGTGCTAGCGAACGAGCTTACGGGTGAGACTTTTGGACGAATCAAGCTCAAACAAGTCTATATTTCGTTCGAGCGGTTCGATTTGAGTTATGAGGAGTGCGAGACTCCGTTGGAAATAATACAAAGTCTCTGATCTGATAAGCCAGTTGCGGACTGAAACTATAGCGGATGACACGGATCTTGGGGAGAAGTATCTTTCTTGATCCGTGCCATCCGAATCTGAAGTAATATCCGTCTCATGCGTCTAACACCCCATTAAACCGGTCTATTGCCTGTCTTTTACTAGCATCGATGATTTTCGCATATACTTGTGTGGAGATGATGTTCTTGTGTCCTAGTAATTTACATACCGTATACAAGTCAATGCCAAGAGCTAGTGAAAGAGTGGCGAAAGTATGGCGGCTTACGTGGAAAGTGATAGGCAATGCAAGGGAAAGCGGACAGGTGAAGATGAAACGTAAAACGTTTGAAATGAGCATTGTTTCAGTATTTTGCCAAATGGAGAAAGCGCAAATGACAACGGAATATTGAGGTTGTTCTGTTACCAAAACGTTAGCCATCCTGTTACCGAAACAGATATTGGTAACGAAATGAAGTAAAATGAAGTCTTCACTGTTTTGTTTGCGCTCATATACAGTGTTTTGCACATCAAGGAATGCTTATATGGCAAGTAAATTTGCACATAAAAATATAAGCGTATGAAAGTAGAAAAATTCAAGGTACTGCTCTACCTCAAAAAGAGCGGACTGGATAAGTCGGGCAAAGCCCCGATAATGGGAAGGATCACGGTGAACCGCACAATGGCGCAGTTCGGTTGCAAGTTGTCCTGTACTCCCGAACTGTGGAATCCACGTGAGAGCCGTCTGAACGGGAAGAGTCGCGAGGCGGTGGAAACCAATGCCAAGATTGACAAGCTATTGTTGGCGATAAACACTGCGTTCGACAGCCTTGTGGGGCGTAAGGTCGATTTTGATGCCACCGACGTGAAAGACCTTTTTCAAGGCAGCATGGAAACGCAGATGACACTCATGAAAATGACCGATGTAGTCTGTGACGACATCAAGGCGCGTATCGGAATAGACCGTGCCAAAGGCACTTATCCCGGCTATCATTATATGCGGCTGGCACTTCGAGAGTTCATCGAGACCAAGTACAAGGTCAAGGATTTGGCTTTCGGACAACTGACGGAGCAATTCATCCACGACTATCAGGCTTTCGCCATGGAAGAGAAGGGATATGCGATAGATACAGTCCGCCACCATCTTGCCGTCTTGAAGAAAATTTGCCGCCTCGCCTACAAGAAAGGGTATTCCGAGAAATGCCATTTCCAACATTTTGCCCTGCCCAAACAATCGGAAAGAACCCCACGGGCATTAAGCCGCGAATCGTTCGAGAAAATCCGAGACATGGAAATACCTGCATACCGCAAATCCCATATGCTGGCAAGGGATATGTTTCTCTTTGGATGTTACACGGGTGTATCTTATGCGGATATTGTTTCGATTACCCATGCTAATTTGAATACAGATGAGGGCGGAACGTTATGGTTGAAATACCGCAGAAAGAAAAACGAACTCCGTGCCAGTGTAAAACTATTGCCCGAAGCGATTGCACTTATCAATAAGTATCACAGTGAGGACAGGGAAACCTTGTTTCCTTTACTTCGCTGGTCAAATCTCAGAAGGCACATGAAGGCGTTGGCGGCATTGGCAGGAATCAAGGATGACTTGTGCTACCATCAGGCGAGGCATAGTTTCGCCTCGCTGATAACGCTTGAAGCGGGCGTGCCGATTGAGACCATCAGTAGGATGCTGGGACATTCCGACATTTCCACGACACAGGTTTATGCCCGTGTCAGTCCGAAAAAACTTTTCGAGGACATGGACAAGTTCATAGAAGCTACAAAAGATTTTCAATTAACCCTTTAACACCGAATACACAATATGCGAAGCACATTTTCATTGTTGCCCTACATTAACCGCAGCAAGGTAAAAGCTGACGGTACAACCACTGTCCTGTGCCGTATAACCATCGACGGTAAGCAGACGGTCATAAGCACCGGAATTTATTGCCGACCGGAGGACTGGAACGGCAAGAAGAACGAGATAAGAACCGTAAGGGAGAACAACCGCTTGCGGGAATACCTGCGTCTGACGGAGGAAGCCTATAATGAGATACTGAAATCGCAAGGTGTTGTCAGTGCGGAGATACTGAAGAACCATATCACCTTGAACAACATTCATCCGACCACCCTCCTGCAAATGGGCGAATGGGAAAGAGAACGGTTGAAGAAACATTCCAAGGAAATAGACTCCATATCTTCCTACCGCCATTTCATGTATTACCAGAAGTACCTGACAGATTATATCGCGTCTTTCGGAAAGAAGGACATTGCCCTTGAAGAAGTTACAGAGGATTTCGGCAAGTCCTACAAGGCATATCTGAAGAAATGCAAGAATTTCGGGGCTTCCCAGACCAACAAATGTATGTGTTGGCTGAACCGTCTGCTGTACCTTGCCGTGGACAAAGATATTATCCGTGTGAATCCCTGTGAGGATTTGGAGTATGAGCCGAAGCCGGAGGCAAAGCACAAATACATCAGCCGTGAGGAGTTCAAAAGAATTCTCTCCACCCCGATGTATGACAAGCGTCAGGAACTTGCAAGACGAGCTTTTATCTTTTCCACTCTGACGGGACTGGCGTATGTGGACATACAGTTGCTGCATCCGCACCACATCGGGATGAATGCGGAAGGCAGGCGGTACATCCGCATAAACCGCAAGAAGACAAAGGTGGAGACGTTCATTCCCCTGCATCCCATAGCGGAACGGATACTGTCGTTGTACAATACGACCGACGATGAACAGCCCGTATTCCCGCTTCCGAGCCGTGATGCCCTGTGGTTTGAGATTCATGAGATAGGCGTTATCATAGGCAAAGAGGACAACTTGTCCTATCATCAAAGCCGGCACAGCTTCGGAACCTTCCTTATTTCGGCGGACATACCCATCGAAAGCATCGCCAAGATGATGGGGCATTCCAATATCCGTACCACACAGGGATATGCCCGGATAACCGATGATAAAATCTCAAAGGATATGGACAAGCTGATGGAACTGAGGAAGAAAATATCGGCTGGCGAAAAGAAAGAGAACAGAGAATAAACACCAAATAATAAACGCATTATGAACAGAGGAATAATAACAATCAGTGAAACAGGTGTAGTCACCATACCGACCGCACCCGTGTGGATGACACAATTCGAGATTGCCGACCTGTTCGGGATATTTTCATGCGATATCCGTAAGGCGATTCATACCATCTACAAGAACAAGGAAGTGAGTGAACTTGATACAATGAGGTACGTCAGGCAAGCGGATGGAATCAGTTATGACGTTTACAGCCTTGAAATGGTTATAGCCATTGCATTCAGAATACACAGTAAAGAAAGCATATCGTTCAGACGGTTTGTAATAAATGAAATCAGTAGCACTAAAAGAGAAACTCCGGTTACATTGTTTGTTTCCTGTGGCAGAGGTAACAACCGATGGTATAGTTGAGGCTCATTCCGCCAGCCACTCGTTCCCGATGCACGGATGCAAAGGTAGCGCATGGCTCTGATAGCAGCGGCAAGGTCGGGCGGCAGAGCCGTTTCGGGCAGAATCTTCCTCCTGTGGAGCGTATTCAGCCCGAAAACCTTCCACTGCCAGCCATACGCTTGACGGGCATCCGGCAACGGAAACAAGCGACTGACGGGAAATCAGAGAATAGAAAGGAACGGCTTACAGACGAAGCAGGATTTTGACGCTTCATCCATAAGCCGTTCCTTTTTCTTTTTGCCGAAAGTCCATTGCTGACGCAATCATCGGGCAGACGGCAAACTGCGCTCCTTCAAGAGAATCATGTGCCTGTCAGTCGGTATGCGGAGCGGTAGCCGTCGTTCAGCATCCTTTCGATGTCTGATTCACGGTAAAGGATTTTGCCACCCAACTGGATATAGGCTATCCGTCCCTCGTTGCGGTAGTCCTGAAGTGTCCTGCGGCTCACTTTCAGCCGTGCCGACACTTCCTTGTCGGTGAAGAAACGCTCTCCGCCCAGTGTCGGGCGGTAGTTGGCGGTCAGATGCTCAACATTGTCCAGCAGACGGTCGAGGCTGCCAATGAAGTGGATTATCCACTCGCTGTCCTTGTTAATTAATTCGTTCATGTTACTTTGGATTTAGTGGGTATGGTTATTTTACTTCGTTCATTTCATCAAGTTTATATTGTTCTGCCTTTGAATTTCGCTTCCTTCCGTCTGTCCTCCACAACGGAAACGATACGTTTCACATCTTCGGGACGGTAGTATGTCTTGTGGTTTATCTGCGAGTAAGCCAGCGTGCCGTTGTCCCGCAGAGTCTGCAACGTGCGCGGGCTGATGTTGAGCATACGGCACACGTCCTGATTGTCCATCCACTCGCCCATCTTCTTCTCTCCGTGCCGCTGGCAGATGGCATCCATGCGGCTGACGAAACGGTCGAACTTGGCGACCATCGCCTCAAAGGTCTTTCTTTCGATTGATACGATTTCCATATACTTTTTCTTTTGATGTTATTGTTCCTTTTGCCGCAAAGGAATATATAATGCGTTATCCGACAATGGATTTTTCGGAACTGGCAGCTTGTGGCACCGATACGGCAGAGGTTGTCCGGGATACAGCCTATCACCTTAATTTCGGAACTCAGGAATGAACCGAGAGGAAAAATAAGAACTTAATTCAAATTTGTTTGTGATTGTGCCTTTGCCTTTTCCGTTATTCATGTCCGGCAAATCCATGAAGTTTGCACCACTGTTTCCATCACCATAAAGCAAATTTATACAAAATTACCCAATCGAATCCAAATGTTTGACTGACTGAAATATAGATAGTTATTTTGCCCTATACAAACGGTCAACTATGCGCATACAGACCAACAAGTATTCACTTTAACAAGAAAACGACAATGAGCAAGAAATTCAAAAACATCGAGAACGATGAAGAGTTCAAGAACTTCAAGCTGGAAGACTATCTGCCTTCCATGAGCAGACGGGAACAGGAAGAAAAACCTTCCGATTCGGAACGGACACTGGTAGAGGAAGCGGCAAATCTTTTCCCCGTGTTGGAAGAACCGGGTACATCCGCAGGGCAGGTGGCTATATCAGCTATCCCTCCACACGAAGAAGCATGGGAGGCTTCAGATGACGAGGCAAAGGAATCTGCAACAGATGTGGATGTTCCCGTAGAACGGGCTGTTGTCAGACGCGTCAGCAGCAAGCAGCGCAGACTGTCACTGGACGAATACCGTACCACCTACCTACAAGTCCCCAAGATAACCAACCGCAAGCCCGTGTTCGTTAGCGGTGAAGTACGTGACAAACTGGATGAGATTGTCCGCCGTCTCGGTGGGCGGGGCATGAGTGTATCGGGGCTTATCGAGAATCTCGCCCGCCTGCACCTTGAAGCCTACCGGGAAGACATCGAGCAATGGCGCAAACTCTGAACGGATTGCGGTGGAACCGGTCAAGCCGCTGGATGCACTCCATCGGTTTGACCGATACGCCGGAAGAGTTATTGTACTGACAAACCAATCCGACTGGCGGAGGATTTTTTGTGTCCTCAAAGACACAGCAAGATATATTTTCAGTTACTCGAATAATTCTAAGTAACTGAAAACACCTTCACCGCCGTGGGCAGAATTATCCTCCGCAGTCGGATAATTTCGGGGTTCCTTAATCAAAGATTAAACAATGGACAAGCCATAAAATTAAAAGAATAAGAAGAATGAAAAAGAAGAGCAAGTACGGGAGAAATCCCAAGTTGAATCCGAAAACGCACTGCGTGATGGTGCGCTTCGACGATGTGGAATGGAACAGGTTCCTGACGATGTACGAGGAATCGAACGTGTATGCGAAAGCCGTCTTTCTCAAGGCGCATTTCTTCGGGCAGAAGTTCAAGGTGCTAAAGGTGGACAAAGCAATGTTGGAATACTGTACCAGACTGTCCGACTTTCACGCCCAGTTCCGCAACATAGGAACCAATTACAACCAAATTGTGAAGGAATTGCGCATCCATTTTTCAGAAAAGAAAGCAATGGCATTGCTCTATAAGTTGGAGAAACATACCATCGACCTTGTGAAACTGAGCCGGGAGATTGTGGAACTTTCAAGGGAAATGTATGCTAAATGGGAACAACAAAAAGGATAAATTCCATTGTACACCTAAAAAATACGGTAGATACACAACCCTGTGAAATAACGCGAAACGCCGAGAATTTCATAGGGTCAGGCATGTCATCATCGGGCGTTCGGAACTATATGCGAAAGATGGGTATCGACCGAAAGGATTGAAAATATAATTCTTATCATAGAAACGACTTTGTCATTATGCGTAGTCGTTTCTATGTTTCATTTACCTCTTTTTACTTCGTAACCAGCACAAAATTACTACTTTTGTAAAATGATTCAAGAGGAGTTCAAATTTTACAAGCCATGTAAGCTATTGCAACCTTACGTGAGATATTATTGGGTATTCAAAAGTAACCAGTTTTTGAATACCCTGACTTTTCCTATCGGTTGCCCTCAAATCATCTTCCATAAGCAAACACCACTATATATTCCCGAATTGAATGTTATACAAGACAAACTTACCATCAGCGGACAAGTTAATTTTTCATCCCATTTGTATGCTGACGGCAATACAGAAATGATAGTGGTCGTGTTCCAGCCCCACGCCATGAGTATGTTTCTGAATATACCGACATCCCTTTTTTACAACCGGGAAGTTTCGGGCTATGATATTGAAAACAAAAGTTTGAATGAACTGGCTACACGAATATTCGACTGTGAGAATAATTCTATTTGCATAAGCTATATAGAAAAATGGCTGGTGTCACAAATTGCCGGTAATTTAGCTGATACCACATACAGAATTGAAAGGATAGATGCCGCCATACAGCAAATATATATCACTCCGCAAATCTCTGTAAACGAATTATCTTCTATTGCCTGCCTAAGTAAAAAACAGTTTGAACGGTTGTTTCATTCATTTGTAGGCATCAATCCCAAAGAATATACCCGTATCGTCCGCTTCCAAAAGGCTTTGGCGCAGATGCAGCATCAAGCGGGCAAAGAAATCAATCAGGCACAAATAGCATACGCCAGCGGTTATGCCGACCAGTCGCACTTTATCCGGGAGTTCAAGAAGTTCTGCGGATATACGCCCGTGTCTTTGCTGAAAGTATCAAATCCTTATTCCGATTTGTTCACCAATCCCGTATAAATGTCCCGTTTGTTCTATCCGGGGTCAAACACTTCTCCTACTTTTGCGACCTGATTCATTAAATGAAAATAGCATTAAGTATGAAAGAAGTAAATCCCCAAGAAACCAACCGGGCATACGCCTTTGAAATGTGGATGAACGCACCCATGCCAATGGTGACGTTCTTTAAGACACTCAACGTGTCACGCCTTGTGAAAATCAGCCGGAAATCGGGCATGAAGTTTAATATGTTGATGTGCTGGTGCATCGGCAAATCCGCAAGGGACGTGAAAGAATTTTATATGCTGCCCGTTGGCGGTAAACTGATGCAGTACGATACCATTGCAGTAAACACCATTGTCGCTAACAGAAAGGGCGAGGTAAGTTCGTGTGATATTCTTTTCTGTGATGATTTATCTTTGTTTAACCAACATTATCTGCAACTTACCAAACAAGTGGCTGAAAGTTGCATCAATCACGACTTGACGGAAAGCATGGTTATCGGAACTTCCGCATTGGCACAATATGAAATAGACGGTGCTGTCGGGATGTATAGCGGCATTTTTAATAATCCGTTTCTTATTTGGGGCAAATACAAGCGCCGCCTGCTGAAAACGACACTTACCATTTCTTTCCAGTTCCACCACACGCAAATGGACGGGGCGCACGCTTCCCGATTTTTAGACGGGGTTCAGAAAGAAATTAATAAATTGAGAATATAAGTTCAGGGAAAAACGCTATCTTTGCAGAACTAACAGAAAAAGAAATAGTTGTTCAACAATATGAAATGGCAGTTGTGCATATAGCTACGCCCAACGAATAGCACTTCCAATTATTGCTATTCAGCAATAGACAGGCTTATGTTTTTAAGTTTGCCTGTTATTGTTTTGTCATTTTCCTCATTATAAATCTATAAGATTGTCGTGCTGCTTAAAGCGGCAGGATGTATCGTATCATATTGGTTTGAACAAATGAATTATACCTATAAGAAAATTTGGCTCATCGCTTTTCCTGTAATGATGAGCATCCTTATCGAACAACTGATAAATATTACCGATGCTTTGTTTTTAGGGCATGTGGGTGATGTGGAACTGGGCGCATCTGCTTTTGCCGGAATATGGTTCTTGGTAATTTATATGCTCGGCTTCGGGTTCAGTTTGGGGTTGCAAGTGATAATTGCCCGCCGTAACGGAGAACAGCAGTATGCGGAAACGGGAAAAACGTTCTTTCAGGGATTGTTTTTCTTGCTAATACTGGCGGTACTCCTCTGTCTGCTATCCAAGATATTTTCTCCCGTTCTGTTGAAACATCTGATAACTTCGGATGATGTTTATAATGCGGTTATCCGCTATTTGGATTGGCGTATTTGGGGATTGTTGTTCTCTTTCCCGTTTCTTGCCTTACGCTCGTTTTTGGTAGGCATTACACAGACAAAAGCTCTGAACATGGCAGCTTTCACTGCCGTACTGGTAAACATTCCGCTGAACTGGCTCCTGATATTCGGCTTCGACATGGGTATATCGGGGGCGGCTATCGCATCTTCATTTGCCGAAATGTATTCGCTGGCTGTATTGGCTGCATATATGTTTCGGCACATTGATAAAAAAGCGTATGGCTTATATTGGCGTATTGATATAACGGTATTGAAAGAGGTGTTTTCTATCTCTGTATGGAGTATGCTCCAGTTCTTTACAAGTGTAGCCATTTGGTTTCTGTTCTTCGTGGCTATCGAACGTTTGGGAGA
>ENA-UPWK01000436-UPWK01000436.1-human-gut-metagenome-genome-assembly--contig:-NODE-436-length-44649-cov-4.949138_pt1 | contig 44649 bp, 45 predicted proteins | sample MGYA00250048_ERZ773373 | MGnify/ENA primary metagenome ERZ773373 (study PRJEB29103, sample SAMN06112059) | human gut metagenome | biome: human gut; feature: ankylosing spondylitis patient; material... | reverse complement strand
ATCCGGTTTTCCAGAGGGGGTGCATCACATCATCCACGAATTCCGGCGGCATGAGCCGGAGTGACTTGTGGTCACGCGGACGAGGCCCGAACAGGCGGGACAGGTTCCTTTCCGCTAGTTTTTCCGGAGCATTCTGCTGGCCTTGCGGCTTTGCCGCGTCCGCCTCGCTCCCGCGTGGCTCCAGACCGTGCAGATGGATGACGCGCACCCGAGGGAGCCACGCCGCAAGCACAGGGGCGGGATCGCCGCCGTCCTTCCAGATATGCCCCACATCAAGGCAGCGGGAGTATGGCGTGCCCGCAAGCCAGCGATCCCAGAACGAGGGGGCGTAGGTCTCAAGGTTTTCCACGGCGAGGCGTTCCGGCGCGGGCAGACACGCCGCGATTTCCAGCAGGGCTTCGGCGGTCCACTCCTGCTGTTCGGCGGAAGGTTCCCCCCCTGTCCCATGCAGTGAGGGGAAATCCACATGGAGCACGAAACTGTGCGGATCGAGCGGGCCGGTGAGTTCGGCGACGCGGCGGATTTTCCCGATCATCGACCGCGCGCCTTCCCACGTATCGAAATCGGCGTCCGTGGGGAGATGCACGTGCAGGGTCGCGCGCTCTCCGGCAATGATCCTGCCGATTTCGGCGATCTCGCCGGGTGTGGCGAGATATTCGTTGCGTTCGCCCGGTTCCACCAGCAAAAGCGCCACATCATCACACCGTTCCGCTGCAAACCGCACGGCGGGCACATAGGTTTCGTGCAGCAGGAACGAGGTCGCGCCGAGGCGCATATTCGGGATCACGTATTTCCGCATCAGGTTGTTTCCCTCCCCTGGTTTCACACGCAACATACTATGAGGACAACACATTCCGTCAGTTCGACGAGGCATCCGAATACGTCCCCGGTGACGCCGCCGAGCCGTTTCTTTGCGGCGGAGAGCAGAAGGTATGCGGCGAGCAGGGCGATGGCGAGAGCGTAGAGCCCGCGCACCCCGTTGACGGCGCATATGCCGAGCCCGATAGCAAGGGCGATCAGCTCATGGCGCGAGGTCACGCCTTCGTGCAGGGCTTCTCCGAGCCCGCCCGGACGCGCCGAGGGAACGCGCATTGCCGCGAAAACCATGCACCGCGCCAGCGTTCCGGCAAGACAGCAGGACAGCAGGAGAGGCGCGAAGGCGTCCGGACCGCTTCCATCCGCCTGAAAAGTGCCCGCCAGCGCGCCGAGGGCCGCGGCCTTGAGCGCGAGTATGAAGAACAACGCGGCCCCGCCGAAAGTTCCGAGCCGGGAATCCTTCATGATCTCCAGCCGCCGGGCCGGGGGAGCCTCCACGATGAGCCCGTCCCCGCAGTCCGCCACGCCGTCAAGATGCAGCCCTCCCGTCACGGCGACCCAGACAAGGCAGCCGATGACGCCGCACAGGGAGGCGGGCAGGAGCTGTGCAGCAAGGCCGAGCGCGAGGGATACGAGCGCGCCGATGATGAGCCCGACCACGGGCAACCAGACGGCGACGCCCCGGAACGTGGGCGGCAGCGGCGCGGAACCGATGGGCAGGCGGGTGAAGAAGCCGAGGGCGGCGCGGAGCATCATTTCATGCCTATGCCTTGCAGCGTGTTCATTTCCGTAAGGATGCGGACGGCGGCGTCGATGATCGGATAGAGCAGCGCCGCGCCCGTGCCTTCCCCAAGCCTGAGCCCGAAGTCAAAATAGGTGGGAATGCCGAGGTAATCCATGAGGATCTGATGCCCCGGCTCCACGGACGAATGCGAGCCGATGAGCATGTCCCGCACGCCGGGCCGGATGCCGATGGCGATGGCTGCGGCGGCACCGGCGATGAAGCCGTCCACCACGACCGGAATGCGCAGCGACGCCCCGCCGAGCATGAGCCCGCTCATGGCTGCGAGTTCCGGCCCGCCGACCTTGGCGAGCACGTCGACGGCATCACTTGGGTTGGGGCGGTTGATTGCAATGCCGCGCCGGATGAGGCCGGCCTTGTGGCGGATGCGCTCGGAAGGGATGCCGGAGCCGATGCCTGTCACCTCGTCAACCGACGCGCCTGTGAGCACGGCGGCGATGGCCGAGGAGGGCGAGGTGTTGCCGATGCCCATTTCTCCGGCGGCAAGCAGGGTCACGCCTCGGGCGGCCTCCTCGCGGGCCATGTCGATGCCCACCTGCACACAGGCCAACGCCTCTTCACGGGTCATGGCCGGGCCTTCGCTGAAGTCGCGTGCCGCGTGCATGACCTTGCGCCGCACAAGCCCTTCCACGTCGTCGAGGTCGTTCTTCACGCCTACGTCCACGACGGAAAGCCGCGCTCCGGCATTGCGGCAAAAGGCGTTTATCGTCCCGCCGCCCTTGACGAAATTGCGCACCTGCATTTCCGTCACCTCCTGTCCCGTGGCACTCACGCCCTGAAGGGCGATATCGTGATCCGCCGCGAACAGCACCACGGATTTTTCGGGAAAAGCCGGGCATTCTTTCCCGGTGATCCCCGCGAGCCTTACCGCCAGCTCCTCGATCCGGCCAAGGCTCCTCGGAACCTTGGCAAGATTGTCCAGACGCCGTTGCGCCGCTTCCGCCGCCTCAGCCGAAAATGCGGGAATCGTCAGTGTGTTCATGGGTACTTTTCTCCAGCTCATTGTTCTTACAAGCTCAACATACCGATAAGAAACACTTCAAACAGCGTGAAGACGATGACGGAATGCCACATGAGCCGGACCGCCAGCACGATGTGCGCGGGCTTGGCATCGGGGGTTCCGTCGCCGAGCCACGGATGGTCGACGCACAGATCCCCGTACACGGCGGGGCCTCCGAGCTTGAGGCCGAGGGCTGCGGCAAAGGCCGCTTCGCTCCATGCGGAATTGGGGCTTTCGTGGGCCGTGCGGTATTTCCAACCCACGGGAAGGATGTCGTTGTGCCGCAGGTTCGGGATGATGCGGGAGGCGAACGCGATGCAGGGCAGAGACAGCCGGGCCGGGACGAAGTTCAGGGCATCGTCGAGCCGGGCCGCGAACGTGCCGAAACGGATGTATTTTTCGTTTTTCTTGCCCCAGAGCGCATCGAGCACGTTGGCGGAGCGGTGCAGTACGGCAAGGCACGCGGCCCCCGGATACCCGAAGAAGAAAAGGCCGATGCCCGCCCAGAACAGCGTAGACAGGACCCCGTCCGTGAGGTTCTCGCCCACGCTTTCCACACAGGCGCGGGCCACGCCGTGGGCGTCGAGGCGGTCTGGATTGCGGCCCACCATCATGGAAACGGCCTTGCGCGCGCCTTCGAGGTCGCCCTTGGCAAGCGGGACGGCGACGCGCAGGGCGTGTTCGTCAAGGCTCCGGGGCGCGACGCAGATCCAGATGATGATGGCCGAGACGAACCATGCCGCCCGGGGGTCGGCGTAAACCTGCGCGGCCCACGCCAGCCCGCCCGCGAGAGCGGCGCAGGGCAGGACGACAAGCAGACAGGCGAGAGTGCCGGAGAGGGACATCAGAGCGTTGTTGGAACCGCGCCGGAACAGGGCTTCGATGCGGGAGGCCAGCGCGCCCATCATGCAGACGGGATGCACGCGGGAAGGCAGTTCCCCGAAAAGACGGTCGATCAGCAGCGCGGCGGGCAGCAGCGCGAGGAAGGCGAGATTCATTTCAATCCCATGCTTTGGTAAATGGTTTCCATGTCGGAATGTTCGCGCACAATATCCGCGAGCCTGTCCAGCGCCTTTTCAAGATCATAGGTAGCCAGCTGGCGACCTTGCGGCGCAAGGCCGATGTCGGCGCGCACATGATCGAGCCAGGCGCGGCGGAAGGCGTCGTCATCGAAAACGCCGTGCAGGTAGGTGGCCCAGCGCCGCCCCGAGACATAACCGCAGATGCGCTCCGCTTCGGAAAGATAGGCGCGGTCGGCCCGAAGGAACAGCGGCAGGGCCGAAGGGCCGTGATCGGTGAGGCCGTGGTGGATTTCATAGCCGCCGGACGGCACGCCGAGCGGGGTTTCAGCGCGGGCCACGCGCACGAGCGTCTTGTCGGCTGCAAAGGTCGAGCGCAGATCCATAAGCCCGAGCCCCGGCACTTCCGGCGCGGCGGACTCGATGCCGTGGGGATCGAGGATGGCCCGGCCCAGAATCTGCAACCCGCCGCAGATGCCGAAGATCCATTTGCCGCGCTCGGCGTGCCCGAGGATATTGTCCGCCAGCCCGCTGCGGCGCAGGTCGTCGAGGTCGGGGACCACGCTTTTCGAGCCCGGAAGCATCACCACATCGGGGTCGCCCCATTCCTCCGCACGGCGCACCGGACGCAGGCGGACGTCGGGTTCGGCGGCGAGCGGCGCAAAGTCGGTGTAATTGGATACGTGCCGCAGCATGACCACGGCGATGTCCAGTGTCCCCGCCTTTTTTCCCCCGCAGTCGGTGTGTCCCCATGAGAAGCCCGCCATGTCTTCTTCGGGAATGTTGAGGTCGCGTATATAAGGAATGGTGCCGAGCACGGGAATTCCCGTATGGTCGAGCATGTATTCGTGGGCCGGGCCGAGCAGGGAGGCGTCCCCCCGGAACCGGTTGACGATATAGCCGGTGAGCAGGCGGCGTTCGGCGTCGGTGAAGGTCATCCACGTTCCGAGGAAGGAGGCGTAGACCCCGCCCCGGTCGATGTCTCCGACGAGCAGCACGGAAGCCCGCGCATGTTCGGCCATGCGCATGTTGACGACATCGTGCTCCTTGAGGTTGATTTCGCCGGGGCTGCCCGCGCCTTCGAGCACCATGACGTCATGGTCGGCGGCGAGGCTGTCGTAGGCTTCGGTGACGGTCTTCCATAATTCCTTTTTTTTCTTGAAGTAGTCGAGGACGCCCATGTGCCCGATGGGTTGCCCAAGGACGACGACCTGCGATCCTGTATCGGAGTGCGGCTTGAGCAGGATGGGGTTCATGCGGGCGTCCGGGTCGACGAGGGCGGCCTGCGCCTGCACGATCTGGGCGCGGCCCATTTCGTCGCCCGCCGCCGTGACGCCCGAGTTCAGCGACATGTTCTGCGCTTTGAAGGGGGCGACGCTGTAGCCGTCCTGCCGGAAGATGCGGCAGTAGGCCGCCGCAAGGATGCTCTTGCCCGCGTTGGAGGAGGTGCCCTGCAGCATGAGGGCCGGGGTATGGCGGGGAGGGCGGCGGGAAATGCCGGGGGAAGGGAGGAGAAACCCTTCTGGAGAAGGGCTTTCTCCTCCCTTCCCCCAGGCCCCCATCCCTCCTCTTCCTAAGACTTTTATGTTTATTGAATCCTTGTTGCCGGATTCGGGTGAAGCCGGGGTTTCGGGGAGCGGGGAGGAGGAAACCCCATGCGTCGTTTCCCGGATTGCGGAGAGGGCTTCGGCAAGGCGGCGGTGGTCTTCGGGAAAGCGGACGGCGGCACGGAACCATGAGCCGTCTTTGAGCCCGTGGTAGTTGGAGCAGTCGCGGACGGCGATGCCGAAGCGTTTGAGGAGGATGCCGAGCAGATTGCGGGGCGCGCCGGGCCAGCGGAACAGAACGTAGTTGGCGGCTGACGGGTAAACCTCGATTCCCGGCAGGGACGACAGGGCGGCGGCGAGATCCGCGCGGCGTTCGGCGTTCTCGGCGCGGGTTTGTGCCGCGAAGTCCGAGGTATCCGCGAAGACGGCTTGCGCGGCGGCCAGCGCGAAGGCGTTGACGCTCCACGCGGGCAGCTCGTCCCGGATGGCCTGCGCCAGCTCCGCATCGGCGGCGAGATATCCGAGGCGTACGCCCGGAACGGCATGGAATTTGGTCAGCGAGCGCAGGACAATGCCGTTTTTCGGAAGCCGTTGCAGTACGGAAGCCTCCGTTTCCGTCCCGGCGTATTCGACAAACGCTTCATCAATGATCCAAAGGAGATTGGAGCGCGAGGACATGAGGCGCAGGCATTCCTCCGGAGTACGGAACAACCCCGAAGGGTTGCCGGGATTGGCAAGGAAGACCGCCGATCCCTCGGGGGCATCGGTGAGCGCGTCGAGCAGATCCCGCGTGGGGACGGCTTCATCCTTTCCCGTATCTGTTGTCGGAACACATTGATTTTTTTCAATGATACCTCCCCATACGGGGATGGCCTTTATCCCGGCGAGGCGGCAGGCTATGGCGTATTCGCTGAATGCGGGCTCGACGACGCGCACGGAAGACACGCCGCGCTTGCGGAGTACGCGGGCAAGCGCGTGGATGAGCTCGTTGCTGCCGCTTCCGAAGACGAAGCGGGAGGCGTCCATCCCATGATGCCGGGCCGCCGCGAGCATGGCTTCCTCGGCATGGGGGGAAGGATAGGCCGCGAGTGCGGTCATGGCCCGGAACAGCGCGGCACGGATGAACTCCGGCGGGCCTTCGGGCCGCACGTTCACGCTGAAATCCAGCAAGGAGGCCGGATCGCGTCCGGCGGTAGCCGCCATGCGCAGCAAGTCGCCGCCGTGGGCTTCGGGTTTCATAACGATTCCTCTTTCTGTACTTGCCCGGGAGGTTTCCCCCAAAGCGTGAGGGCATCGGCCCTTGAATGTTTTGGCTCCGTCATGGGATGCGTTCGTTTCATCTCCGCAACAGGGTGAAAAGGGAGCTTTTTTCTCCAGTTTTCCCGTTGGTGGGCGTTATGGTCGAGGCATTTTGTTGGCTGTCTCTTTGGAATGTTAAGAAAGGAAGCATCAACCGTGTACTCTGGCAGAGCCAATGGTTTTTATGCAGAAATGACACATAGTTTTTGAAAAATATTCCCAGACGGACGTCCTGCCTGCTTTCCCGGATTTGTGCATATGTTCCCGCCGAGGCCGTTCGCCGATTCAAGCCATCAGATTGGTATGTTGCTTTCCATAAACAGGGCCTCAAGGATGCAGGCCGCGCAGGTCCCGGGATCGGTACGGGTGGTATCCACGGTCATCTGGCCGGGGAGCGGCACATGGATGGAACGCGCCTGACGTTCGGCGTGCTTCCAGTCCGGCGTGCGGTCCGTGCGCAGGGACTCGCGGCGCTGCAATTCCTTGGCGTCGCAAGTGACCTGCACGGACAGGATGGAAACGCCGGCCAATCGCTCGAGCAGGTCTTCAATCCAGCCCGGATCTTCGCCGATGACGTGGTCCACGATGACCCATGCGCCCGCTTTTGCCGCCGCCGCGACGCTGGCATGGAAGGTTTCGATGAGCGGCAGGCCCGTTTGCGCGAGTCCCGCCAGTACGGACCCGTATCCCCCCGTGCTCGCCCTCAGCAGCTGATCGATGGAAAGGGTCATGCAGCACAACCCGTAAGCCGCGTGGAGCCGCGTTTGCAATGCTTGGGAAAGCGTGGTCTTTCCCGCGCTCGACGGCCCGTTCAGGAGGATGACCTGACCGGAGGGGGAGGTGGGCCGAGGGGAGGAAAATCCTTCCGAAGAAGTTTTCCCGCTTTTGGGGGCTTGGCCTTCCTCGGCATGTCCCTCATTTCCCCAATAGAGATGGACATACCCGGCTCTGACGTTGCCGAAGGCTACCCCGGCTTTTTCGACGCCTGAGCGGGTGTGGACTTCGTACAGGGGCGGATAGTCGCGGTGCAACTCGATGTCGGACCAGTGAAATTCGTGTCCTCGGAAGGTTTCGTGCCGCAAGCCGAAGGGCGCGCCGGAGAGCATGGAGGCTTCCCGGTACCCAAGGGAACGGATGCGCCCGCCCATGCGCGCCGTGGCATCGATAACGCCGCACATGGGCCAGATGCGGCGGTCGTCCCGCGTGCCCCCGGCCTCTTCGGAGGCTTCGAGCGTGGTGCAAAGATACATGTAGCCGCCGCATTCCGCATATATTTCTCCGCCCCGTGCCGCGAAGTCCCGGATATTTTCCCGCATGGCGGCGTTTCTGGACAGCTCGCGGGCAAAGACTTCGGGATAACCCCCGCCGAGGTACAACGCCTCAATGCCGATCGGCAAGGCCGTATCCGCCAGCGGGGAAAAGGGAACGGGTTCCCATCCCTGCGAACGTAAAACGCGTTCGTTTTCCTCATAATAGAAGCAAAAGGCCTTGTCTTTGGCGATGCCCATACGCCGAGGCCGGACGTTCTCCGAAGGCAACGGCGCGGGCGCTTCCGGGCGCTTCGACGTGGTCAGCGCGAGAAGGCGATCAATGTCGAGATGCTGTTCCGCCATCTCCGCTAGCGCGTCGAGCCATGCGGCGGTGGTCCCGGCCTCTTCCGAGGGGAGGAGCCCGAGCTGGCGTTCGGGGAGCCGCCATTCCTCACGCCGGGGCAGCGCGCCGAGCAGCGGCGGAAGGTTGGCGCGCTCCAGTGCCTGGCGCAGTATGTCCGCATGGCGGGGGCTTCCCACATTGTTGGCAATGGCTCCGACGAGGCGGACGCCCATGCGCACGGTATGAAGCTGGAACCCGGCAACGAGCGCGGCCACGGAACCCGCCATCCCCCTGCCGTTGAACACGAGTACGACCGGAAGGCCGAGGGCGCGGGCGCAATCGGCCGTGCCACCCGCCGGATCGCCGGGATCGCGGCTGTCGAAAAGCCCCATGACGCCCTCGCAGACGGCGGCGTCGGCGTCATGCGCGCGGCTGTCCCACAGCGCCCGGACACCATCACGGCCCATCATCCACGTATCGAGATTGCAGGCGGGCAGCCCGGTGGCTTGAGCATGGAAGGTAGGATCGATGTAGTCCGGCCCGCATTTGAACCCCTGTACCCGCAGGCCGCGCCGGGCAAGGGCCCGCATGAGCGCGATGCTCGCCGTGGTCTTGCCCTCGCCCGAACGGGGCGCGGCGATGCAGAAGGCGTGGAATGTCGTATGTTGCATAGGCTGTTCCCGTTTCCCGATGCCTCGAAAAGGCTTTCCAACAGGGATTCAATACACGCAAAAGTCTTGGGAGAGAGGGGATGGGGTTTTAGGGAGGGGAAGCTCTTCTTCAGAAGGGTTCTTCTCCCTAACTCAAACCTACTCCATATACTTCTCAACATACCCCCGCGCCTCGTACATGGCCCCGGCGTCCGTGATCGTGCGCGGGCCGCCGATGATGACGAGGGTGGACATATCCACCTCGTCGGCGGGGAAATCGTCGAGCCTGCCGATCCATTTGGCCTCCTGAGGCCGTCCAGCATGTCGGACATAGGCGCACAATACGTCGCCTCCGCGCTGTTCCCTGAAAATGTCGAGCGCTTCCGTGAGCAGATGCCGCCGTTTGCGCCCGGCGGGATTGTAGAGCGTCACCGGCAGGGCCGACTGCGCCACGGCCCGGAGATTTTGCCGCACTTCGTCCGAAGGGACAAGCAAATCGGAAAGGCTCACCAGCGAAAAACCGTTCTGGAGCGGCGCTCCGAGCGAAGCCGCCGCGATGTTCGCCGCCGTGATGCCCGGCAGGACCCGGATCGGGATGTCCGCGAATTCCGGCTCCCGGGCCCGCAGTTCGAACAGCAGCCCCGCCATCGCCAGAATGCCGGGGTCGCCGGAGCAGACCATGCAGACCTCCTGCCCGGCTGCGGCGGCTTCGAGCGTGGCCCGGCACCGCGCCACCTCGCCCATCATGCCGTTCTGGATGATTGGTTTTCCGATGATGCGATCACGAATGAAATCAACATAATTGCTGTATCCTGCCACCGTGTCGCAATGCCTGAGCGCGGCATCCACCTCGGGCGTGATCTGCTCGGGAACGCCGGAGCCGAGCCCCACAACCACGATCTGTCCGCGAGTAGCCTTGGGTGCGGAGAGGTGCGGCAGGCGGGCCAGCGCCAGCGTGACGTCTCCAAAGGCGGCTTTCGGGGCGTACAGTGTGGGCTGGGGGATTGAGCCGTATCCGGCGGAAAGCAGGCACGCGGCCTCGCTCACCGAAGCGGTGCCGACCTTTTCACGGACTTTGGCCGAGGGCGTGGGCACGGGCACGGCATCAAGCCGGGCGGCGGCGTGGAACTCGACGGGCACCTGCCACTTTTCGCCCAATTCGAGGATGGCGGGCTCATCGGCTTTCACGTCGCACGAGGCAATGGCGGCGATGTGTTCAGGCCGCAAACCGAGATCGGAGAGATGGCCTTCCGCGATGAGCCGCAGTTCCAAGGGCTCGACCCCACGACGGCAACCCACGCCGAGAACAAAGGATTTGCCCGTGATGTCAAGGTGCTGTACCTCTTCGGGCACCGTGCCTTCGGCATCCCAGAGTACGGCATGGCGAGCGGTAACCGCTTCCGGGCTGTCTGTGTAGATAACTTGGTCCGTCCCGGCGAAATGGCGGTCGAACACCGTGCGGGGGCCGCAGAAAGCGATCGGTTTTCCGGAGAGCAGAGCGGCGTTGAGGCTGCGGATGGCGTCGGTATTGAGGATGCGCGCATGTTCTTGGGCGGCGGCCTCGTCAAAGGCTGGGAGGCCGTTTACGTCCGTAGCGGTGCTGATCACGGCCTGCCCGCCGGTGACGCGGGCTACGCGCCGGGCGAGGCGGTTCGCGCCCCCGAGATGCCCCGACGTGAGGCCGACCACGTGGCTGCCGCTTTCTGAACATGACAATACGGCGGGATCGCTGGTCTTATCCCTGAGCAGCGGAGCAATCTTGCGCACGGCTATGCCGGTCGCGCTGATGAAGATATGCGCGTCGAACTGCCTCCAGTTGGCGGACAGGGTCGCGTCAAAGGTTTCCCCCGGCGTATGGACGACGTCCGGCGCGCCTGTGGGACGCGTGGAGTGGATTACCGTGGGCAGTCCGAGTCCGGCGGCGATTTCCTTGGCGCGGACAACCCCCTTGTCGGTAAAGGCATACAGGGCACAGCGCCCGTCAAAGGCTTCGTTGGCAAGGTGGTTTCTGTAACCATGTGAAAAGTCAGCGCCATAAAGCCGTGATGCGCCGCCTTGGGCATCCAGCGCCCGGCCCACGAAAATGAGCGCCTGCCGTCCGAAACCCGCCTCTTCGACCTTGCGTGCGATGTCGGACACCGTGCCCCGGAGGATGCGTTCGTCAGGCCATGTCGCACGGTAAACGACCGCCGCCGGAGTATCCGGGGACAGGCCCCCCTCTCCCATGAGAGCAGTCATCAGATCGTCAATCTTTCCGGTACTGAGGAAGAAGACCAGCGTCGCTCCGGTCCGTGCGAAGGCCGCCGCGTTTTCGCCCTTGGGCATGGGAGTGCGCCCGGGGGTGCGGGTGAGCACGACGCTTTGGCTCACGTCGGGACAGGTGAGTTCGCAGCCGAGAGCCGCCGCCGCGCCGAAGACGCTGCTCACGCCGGGGACGATGCGCGAAGCGATGCCTTTTTCGGCAAGAGCGCGGATCTGCTCATTGATCGCGCCGTACATGGCCGGATCTCCGGTGTGCAGGCGGACGACGCGCTTTCCGGCGAGGGCGGCTTCGCTCATGGCGGCGACCTGCTCCCCAAGGTTCATGGCGGCGCTGTCCCTGCATTCGCAGTCGGGCTTGCAGCGCTTGAGGTGCCCGGGATTGACCAGCGACCCGGCGTACACCACGAGGTCGGCCTGTTCCAGCGCACGCAGGCCGCGCAGGGTGATGAGGTCTTCCGCGCCCGGTCCGGCGCCGACGAATTCGACGAGAGGAGTGTTCATGACGTTATCTCTTTCTGGAACGTAAACAGGTAGATGGTGTTCTGTTGCTTCAAATGGTGGCTCGTCCCGGCAATGGGTTGCTCGTGGGCGATGTTGAGGCTGCACAGGCCGGTCCTCCGGTCGGGAGACCATGCGGACAGGGCATGGAAACTTTCGAGCGTCACCGCGCTCGCCGCCATGATGCCTCCCGGAGGCATTCTTTCCATGCACGCCGCCAGCAGCTCCGGCAAGTCCCGTCCGCCTCCGCCGATGAAGACGCGATCAGGGGGAGGGAGGGAAGGGGCGGAGCCGCCGGGGGAAGGGGAGAGGGAACCCTTCTGAAGAAGGCTTCTCATTTCCCCTTCCCCTTTCTTTCCCAAGACTTCTGACTGGTGGGGAGGCTGCGCGGCGGGAGTTCCGCCGTATGGAGAGGAAAGGCGGTTGTCTACGGATGAGGCATGGATGAGTTCAAGGGCGTCGCCGATGTGGAGCGTATAATTGGAGACGCCCAGACGGGCGCGGTTACGCTCGATGATCGCGCCGCGTTCGGGTTTGCGCTCGATGCCGACGACGTTGAGGTTGGGCCGCAGTCCGGCGGCTTCGAGCCCCACGGAACCGCTTCCGGCCCCGATGTCCCACAGCGTGCCCCATGCCGGAAGCCGCAGCCGCGACAGGATCACCGCCCGCACATCGGAGGCGGTAATCAGGTTGTTCTCGCGTTCGTAGTCTTCTTCCGGGAACCCAAGGGTGAGTATCGGCGCGGGGATGCTGTGGGATATGGGGGAACCTTCGTGAATGCCGGAATCGGGACGCGCATCGTGAGCAATCCGGGCGACGGTATGAGGGACGCAGTGCCAAGGGGTCGGGAGCAGAAGCAGGATGGACGTGGGGCCGCATTCCGTGCGGGCCAGATCCGCCAGCGGGCCTGAAAAGAGGCGTTCTTCGGGCGAGCCGAGCCGTTCGGCGATGACGGCGGCGCGCCCGGCGGACGCGGGATGGAGTTTGAGCACGGCCTGCGAGATAGCATGGGCGGGGTAGCGGCTTCCGGCATAGGCGACGGAAAGCGGGGCTTCGGCAATGGCACGGGCGGGCAAGGCTTCGCCGGAGTGGGCGCTGAACAGGCGGGCGTCCTGCCAAGGCAGGCCGAGCCGGTGAAACAGCGCCTGAAAAGCGGTAATGCCGGGATGATACACAATAGTGTCATCGGGGTGGGCCATGCCGGAAAGCGTACCGCCGAACCCATGGTACAGCGCATCTCCCGAGGCCAATACCACGACATGCCGCCCGACCCGGCACAGGGTGAGGGCGTCCGCCGCATCCTCACGGGCTTTCGCGCCGATGATCCGGGTCAAGCGGGCCTCTACAGGGCACGCGGCCAGCAGCGCCCGAGAACCATACACCACGTCCGCCCGTCCGATCAGCCCCAGCGTTTCGGCGTCCTTCGGAAAGCCGATGCCGCAAGACACGACGTCAATGCGCCCAGCTTCCGTATCCATTTCGTTGCCGTCCATAGCCTTCAATCCTTTTTGCCGTCCAGAAAATACGTCAGGCCGATCGTTCCGTTGTATTCAGGTTCCGCGTGCTCCCCGCTCCTTGCCGTTGGAGCTTCTGGGGAAGAAGCGGAGGCATGGGAGGGGTCGCTTTGTCCCGAAAAAATTTTTCCGTTTTTCTCCGGTTCCTTTTGCTCACCCCGTTTTTCCTCAAATAAAAATTGCCCTTCAAAATCGAAGACGAGCAGCCGCAGCGCGATGTTTTCCCCGCAACGGCGGGCAAACTGCCCGAGGGCGGTGCGGGCGAGGCGTCGTAGGATGCCGGGCCGATCCGCTTCGGGGATGGACAGAAGCGCTTCCCGCACGGAAACGCTGTGCGCCAGTGCATCGTGCAGGGCTTCTTCCCCGGGCAGGTGCTTCCGTACCTCGGCACGCAACAGATCCATATCCTGACTGACTTTGTGGGCATGGGTGTTTTCAAATCCAGCCGCGTATTTGCACAATTTCCCCGCCATGCAGGCCACGACGATTTCGCGCATCCCGTATTCACAGGCCGCGGCGAGGCTCTCCGCGATAAAGTCCCCGATGCAGGTGAACGCCGTTTCGGGCAGAGAGGGAAGCCGCCGTTCCGCGCCGGACTTCGTGCGTCCGCCGGTGCAGAACACCATTGTCGTCCCGTGGGCGATATGGTGCGATTTCACGCAAATCCGCACGGTTTCAATATAGGCTTCGTGGCTGTAGGGCCGCACAAGCCCGGTCGTCCCAAGGATCGAGATCCCGCCGACAACGCCGAGGAGCGGGTTGAGGGTGTGTTTTGCCAGCTCCTCCCCGTTCTCCACGCCGATTTCCAGCAGCCAGCATCCGGCGTCGAGCCCTGCGTGGTGCAGGTTCTCCGCGATCATCCGGCGCGGGCCGGTGTTGATGGCCCACTTGCCCTGTTCGCAGTCCAGTCCGGGGCGGGTACACAGCCCTACGCCCGCCGCGCCGCGCAGGATGACCGTACCGCCTCCCACGCTTAACGTATAATCTTCTTTCCGTACGTCTGAAGCCGAGCATCTTCGCATGTTCCCAAACAGGATCGCGCCGTGCGTGCAGTCCGGGTCGTCGCCACCGTCCTTGCGGATGGCAGCCATGTGGCCTTCGTCCGGCTCAAGCAGCGGAAGGATGCGCTCCCTGCCATCGAGGAACAGCATCGGGATTGCGGGCAGGGGCGTTTCCGGCCGCGTCAGCCGTAGCCACGCCGCCGTCGCCACCGCCGCCGCACACGCGCCCGTGGAGTAGCCCCAGCGCAAGGTTTTCTGTTCGGTTTGTTTCATAGCGCGTTGGATCGGGTTAGGTTATGCGAACTGGGGGAGGGGAGGAAAAACCTTTCTGGAGAAAGGTTTTTCCTCCCCTCCCCCAGACCCCCTCCTCTCCTTTTCCAAAGACTTTCGCGTTTATCGAATCCCTGTTCTGCGGTTTTACGGGATGTTGCCGAGCTTCCGTTGCATCATCTTTTTGAAAAGGCAATGTGAAGATTATTTGTTTAATATATTTAATCTATTTATATTCTTGATATTCTGTTTCCTGCCGGAACGAACTCCTCTCGCAGAGCCTCCCCAAGTTCCATATCCCTACGCGCTCTCCATAACGGCGTGAAGCGTGGTGACGGCGAGGGCGCTGCCGCCGCGCCGTCCTTCAAGGACGATCTGGGGGACATCGCACTGGGCAAGAAGTTCCTTTGACTCCACCACGTTGACAAATCCGACGGGCATCCCGACGACAAGGGCGGGCCGTACGCCTTCCTCAAGCGCGTACCGGGCAATGCGGGCCAGCGCCAGCGGAGCGTTGCCGATGAGCACGATGGCCCCGTCAAGCATGGGCCGCGCCTTCTCCGCGCTGCACAGGGCACGGGTGTGGCCTTCGAGTTTGGCGCGATCGATGACGTCCTGATCGCTGATATGGCAGTGCAGGCTTTCGGGACCGTAACCGGGATTCAGCCTCTTCAACCGCTCGATGGAAAGCCCGGCGCGGATCATCTTGGAATCACAGAATATCGGCGCCCCAGCCCGTAACGCGCACAGACCCGAGCCGATGGCGTCATGCCGGAAAACCAGCGTGTCCGCGATGGACATGTCCGCCGTGGTATGGATCAGGCGGCGCGCCACACGCCATTCCGGTGCGGGCATCCGCTTGTGGAGATCGCACTCCGACTCGATGACGCGGAAACTCTCCCGCTCGATTTCCATTCCGCTCAAATTCCAACGTATGTTCATGCCGCCTCCGGCAACAAGAGTTTCGCTTTTTCGTATGCCGCTGGTCCAATAATCCAGTTTCATTGTTGCTCCAGCATTGCGGCTTTTCCGTGTCCCTCGCCTGCTCCCCTCTTCAACGTCTTTCGCGGGAACGAACTCCTTCCGCGTGGCCTCCCCATCAGTCGAAAGTCTTTGGGGAGGGGGCCGGGGGAGGAGCTTTCTGAAGAAAGGTCTCTCCCCCGGCGCTTTCTCCCCTTAAAAGGATGTGCGTATGAATATCAAGGTGCAAATGGGCATGGTGCTGAACTTGGACAAGTGCCTCGCGTGCCACACGTGCAGCATTCCGTGCAAGAACGCGTGGACCACGGCCCCCGGCACGGAATACATGTGGTTCAACAACGTGGAAACCAAGCCCGGCGTGGGCTATCCCAAAGAATGGGAAAATCAGGACCGTTACAAGGGCGGCTGGGAAATCAGGGACGGCAAGCTCCATCTGCGGGCGGGCGGCAAGACCGACAAGTTGGCAAATATTTTTGCGAACCCGGATCTGCCGGCCCTCGACGACTACTATGAGCCGTGGAAATACGATTATGAACGGCTGACGGACAGCCCGGCTTCGCGGCATCAGCCCGTGGCCCGTCCCTATTCGGCGGTCACGGGAAAGGCGTTCAACCCGCAGTGGGGCAGCAACTGGGAGGACGACCTCGGCGGCGCGCCCGTCACCGGGCTTTCCGACCGCAACTTCGCGGGGCTCGAAGCCAAGGCCTATCTTGATTTCAAGAACGTGTTCATGATGCACCTGCCGCGCCTGTGCGAGCACTGCCTGAATCCCGCGTGCGTGGCGTCCTGTCCGTCCGGGGCCATGTACAAGCGCGACGAAGACGGGATCGTGCTGGTGGACCAGTCCCGTTGCCGCGGGTGGCGCTACTGCGTATCGGGGTGCCCGTACAAGAAGGTGTACTTCAACTGGAAGACGCACCGTTCGGAAAAGTGTCTGTTCTGCTATCCGCGCATCGAAGCGGGCGAGCCGACCCTGTGTGCGCACAGCTGCGTGGGCCGCATCCGGTACGTGGGCGTCATGCTGTACGATGCCGACCGGGTGCGCGAGGCCGCCTCGCACCCCCAGCCGCAGGGCTTGTATCAGTCACAGCTTGAGGTGTTCCTCAATCCCAACGATCCCGCCGTCTGCCGCGAAGCCGAACGCAAGGGCATTTCGTGGCATGTCATGGAAGCGGCCCGGCGTTCTCCTATCCGCAAACTGGTGGTGGATTGGAAGTTGGCCCTGCCGCTGCATCCCGAATTCCGGACCTTGCCGATGGTGTGGTACGTGCCGCCGACCAGCCCGCTCGTCTCGGGCGGCGTCGAAGACGCCAAGGGCCTTGACCGGATGCGGATCCCCGTCCGCTACCTCGCCAACCTGTTGGCGGCGGGCGATGAGGAGCCGGTGCGCTCTGCGCTTTCCCGTCTGCTCGCCATGCGCCGCCACATGCGGGACGGTCAATTCCAGTCCACGGCTTCCGCGCCGTTCCCGTCCCTGCGCGCGCATCCCGATACGTCGGGAGTATTGGCCGATGCCGGTCTGACGCCGGAACAGGCTGCCGAGATGTATCATCTTCTTGCCATTGCCCGCTATGAGGACCGGTTTGTGGTTCCGAGCTCGGGACGTGAAAACCGCGATGATGTCTGGGCCATGAAAGGCTCGGAAGGGCTGGCGCAGGGTGAAATGGAGGAAAGGCCATGAACGATTCCGATCGTCAGCTTCTGCTCGCCGTGTCGGGGCTGCTGCATTACCCCGAGGACGATTTTTTCGTTCAGGCGCGCTCGTTTGAGGAACTGTGCGATTTGCTGTCCGTGGTCCGGGCGTGCCCGCTGCGGGAGTTCATCCGGTCGGCCCGCTCGAAAGGCCTTTCCAGATTGCGCGAAGAGCACGTCGCCATTTTCGACATGGACAGCAAGTGCAGTCTGTCCCTTGCATGGCACCGCTACGGGGACGATCCCCGGCTTGGGCGCGCGCTGGCGGGCCTGAACGAATTGTACCGCGACGCGGGCTTTGAGCCCGTACAAGGCTTGCTGCCGGATTATCTGCCGCTGGTGCTCGAGTTCTTCGCGGCCGCGCCTGACTGGGCTCGGGTGGTGCTGCTCGACGGGTTCGGCAAGGAACTTATCGGCATTTATGCCGCGCTTGAGGCCCGGCATCCCGACAGTTCCTATGTCTCTCTGTTCCGGCCGATCGTCGCGGTTCTCGGCCTTGTCCCGGATCAACGCCTTCCCGCGAAGCGTTTGGAGCAAGTTTAGGTGGAGAGAGGGTATCGGGGGAAGAGGAGGAAACGTTTTTGAGCGTAGGGCTCGCCCGCGCGGTTTCCCTCTCTCCACCTTTTCTCCCCAAAGTTTCTGGCTGATGGGGGAATTGCGGAGGCTCGTTCCGGTTACAGCCGTTCCAATATATTTCGCAATATATTTGGATAGAGAGGAGTTGTAGAGTCATTTCCCATCGGTCGGAAAGCATTCCCTCCGGGCGGGTATGGGCGATGGTCCCATACGCCGGGAGGCATTCTTAAGGAGCTCATATGCACTTTTTCTTTGCGTACTATCCATACATCTGCATAACGTTGTTGCTGGCGGGTCTGGCGTTCCGGTACGTGACAGATCCGGGCGACTGGAACGCGCGTTCCAGCGAGATTTTTGAGAAGACATGGTTGCGCCGGGGATCAATCATTTTCCACTATGCGATCATCTTGTCTTTCTTTGGGCATATTGTGGGCCTGCTCACGCCCGATAGCGTAATGCACGCCCTGCGGATCTCCATGGAAGCCCATACCGTGGTTGCCGTGGGCATGGGTATGATTCTGGCTCCGCTGGTTGTGGTGGGCCTCGGCATCCTGCTGTGGCGGAGAATCACGAACGAGCATGTCTGGGCCACGACCGTTCCTATGGACGTGCTGGTGGTGCTGCTCATTCTGATCAACGGCTGTACCGGGTTTTATCAGGCGTATGTGGCGCATTTTCCGGTATTTGTGACCGTTGGACCGTGGCTGAGGAGCCTTGTCGTCTTCCGGCCTGATGTGGTTCTGATGGAAACGGTGCCGCTGTTCCTGCAAATCCATGTGGTGAGCGCGTTTACGTTGTTCGCGCTGATTCCGTTCAGCAGATTGGTGCACATCTTCAGCGTGCCGGTCACATACGCGCTGCGTCCGTTCCAGATCTATCGGAGGCGGTATGCCGGACTTTAAGAACACTGTCGGCGGGCGTTTTTTGACCATGCTGGAAGCGCAGGCCCCCGCCAACTTCGCAATGGTCATGTCCACGGGCATCGTGTCCGTGGCCCTGCACCTGCTGGATTATCCCATCGGCGCACGTCTGCTGTTTTGGCTCAACGCGGCGCTGTGCGTGGGGCTGGCGATCCTGTACATCATACGGCTGTTCGTGTTTCCGAAACGGTTCGTCCAAGATTTCAGGAGCCACGGCGCGGGGCCGGGCTTCCTGACGGTGGTGGCGGGCATATGCATTCTGGGCAACCAGTTTGTGCTGCTCGGCAAAGATCCGGCTATGGGCGAGGCGCTGTTCTGGATAGGGAGCGTCCTGTGGATCGTGATTTTGTGGGGCGTATTCTACTTCGTGTTCTCCGACGAACCCAAGCCGCCGCTGGAAAAAGGCATTAACGGCGCGTGGCTGGTCGCCACCGTGAGCACGCAGGCCATTGTGATCCTCGGCTGTATCCTTATCGATCATATGCCGTGGGACAAGGAAATCGCCTTCTTTGCGTTCACGGCGCTGTTTCTGCTTGGATTCATGTTGTACTTGTTCGTGATCACGATGATTTTTTACCGGTTTGCGTTCAAGGAGCTGGAACCGACGCAGCTCAGCCCGACCTACTGGATCAACGCCGGGGCCGTGGCGATTACGACGCTGGCGGGCGCGGAACTGTTGTCGCATCCGGGCGCATCGCCGCTGTTGATGGAGTTTTTCCCGTTCATCAAAGGGCTGACGCTCATGGCGTGGGCCACGGCGACCTTCTGGATCCCGATGCTTTTTCTGCTCGGGTTCTGGCGGCACAGCGTGAAGCAATACCCGGCGGCCTACACCCCGGAATACTGGGGCATGGTGTTCCCATTGGGGATGTACACCGCATGTACGGCCATGCTGGCGAAGTCTCTGAATCTGGAATTCCTGTTGCCGTTGCCGGAAGTCTTCGTGTACGTGGCGCTGGGGGCGTGGACGGTGGTTTTCTGTGGTATGGTCATCACAAGGCTGGTAATGCTCCTGAGGGGGGATTGCCCGACGGCATAGCACCAATGGGGAGGCTGCCGAACGAGGCGGTGGTCCTCCCTTTTCCATAAAAAAGAATGTTAATTAGGAATTTCAACATGTAACATTAATGTTACACCAAAATATGTGGTGCAGACGGCAAAAGGTGTCTTCCCGAGATTACTGTTCCACGGAATTTCATATGTTGAATCACCAAAAAACTCCACCTTCCGGCATGAATCGGAAGGTGGAGTTTTTTGGTTTCTTCAGTCCGACTTCTTTGCCACAAATCGAATCTCGTCTCGATGTTCCGGGAGCCACCTGCACTTATGCAGGCACCACCACGACGTGATGATAAACCGACCATCCGCTTTCGCTTTTCTATCGGAATGAGCACCGGACAAATCACAATCAAGCGAGCAGAGCATCAACGCCTGATTACGTTCACCGTGTGGACAGCGAAACTTTTCCTCTTCCTCTGGCATAGGTAGTGGCATGACCTCTCTCCTTTTTGGGGAAGGAGGATACTGTATGGGATGGAATAGGGCAATCCTTGCTTATTATTTATAGAATAGCCTTTTTCTCTCTTAACTCCGGCGGCGACTGCCTGCCTTCCCTCTCGCTCTCGTAACTGCTCTTGCAGTGTTCCCTCTGTCAGAAGAACAGCCCATCCACCACGCGCCAGGGCCATGCCCTCCTCCTACCCCTCTCTCGCCATATAAACGAGTACATGTCAAGGGCAGGCGCAAAAAAGCCCCAACCGTGACTTCTAAACCGCCTACTCGGCGGATAACACGGTGGAGTTCCATCGTCTCGGGGCCATCAACTTCTAAACCGCCTACTCGGCGGATAACCGGATGTCCAGTATGTGCTCGCCCTTGCGGAACTTCTAAACCGCCTACTCGGCGGATAACTCCCAAGGGAGTGAACGACGAGCGGGGCAACTCTTCTAAACCGCCTACTCGGCGGATAACCCCAAGACGGCCGCCGACGATGCAAACCCCATCTTCTAAACCGCCTACTCGGCGGATAACTTGCAAATGAATTGCAAAACGGCCCATATATACTTCTAAACCGCCTACTCGGCGGATAACCCGCTCACGATTCTGGCGATCGTCACGACGATCTTCTAAACCGCCTACTCGGCGGATAACTAGAGTTTTTGAAAACAATATACTTATTTTTCAGCAGATTGTATTTCAAATCCTTCTGAAGGTTTCGTTTTGGTGAGCTAGATGTAACACGTTTATATCATGTGTTTTTTACACACAGGTTTTTCATGAAGTCAAAAAGGAAGTCCAAAACATCTTCCTCTTGGCAGTGCTCGATAAGGCGTTGCCGGAAATCTTTTTGTGTCTCTCCTTCTTTGGCACACTCGAAGGCCAGCGGCATGACATAACCATCCTTGACCACATCCGCGAGGTCAAATACCAGCGCGCCTCTTCGCGTCTTCCCATGCAGGATGGGCATGGCGAAACTGATTCCAAGACCACAAAGCGCCACAGCGGCATACCCATACGCGATATAGTTGCCATGATCCAGAAAGCCGTTGCAGACATCCGCTTTTGAGGTTGAACGTCGCGCGCCTTCTTCGCGAACGAATGAAAATCCATGTCCTCGCGCCAGATCCGCATACAAACGTTTGGCCCAGCGTGCCTCCGCCAGCAAAAGCTCCTGAACATCTTTGGCCTGTTCCAGATCCGAATGGAAACGCTCCAGTATGGCATCGGACAGTACTATTCCCAGTTTTTGCAGGTAGCTGTTTTCCCGCCAGCACTCCGCCGTCATCTGCGCGCGCCGCCTGAGGAAGCTACGGGCTTTCTCCAGTCGGCGTGCGGGGTCAAACCACATTTCCGCCCATGCCTGCATATATTCCGTCGGGCGGTACTCGCTTTGCGGCGTCATGAAAGCGATGTCGCATACACTGAACAGCGGCGATCCTCCCGTTCCGCAAAAGCCCACCATCACGTTGGATGCCGCCATACGCCGCATAGCGGCATCCGTGATGGAAGTGCCTTTGCCCAGCAACAGGAATGCCGTGTTCCGTTCGGGAATGTTGAACATCTGCTCGAACTCACCCCCGTCCTGCGTCAGATAGACGATACGGTCATCCTGCTGCACTACCCGGGCATGTTCTAGATAAAAGACATTGGCCCGTTTGGAGAGTTGAAGCGGCCGTGGTTCGCTGTGCCTTTTCATGCCCACGGCAACTCCGGCAGGCTAAAGGGGCTGCTGGTCACACAAAACCCATAACCGTTGGGTGTGCATTCCTCCCGTTGCGGTTCTCCTTGTTCACGGTTCACCACCAGTGAGAACCGCTGTCCCGTTCCTGCGCTGCGCAGTATGAAATACGTCATTTTGGCCTTGCGGGCGGTTTCCATGCGTCGTCTTCTCAACAGTCCTTGTTCCTCGCCCTCATGACGATCCGATGATAGAGAGGGCACTCTGTATCTGACGAAACGTACCCACTCACCGCAAAAGTCGGCAGGGACAGCCCGTGGATAGGACAACCGGGCGTAATCGCGGAACCACGGCTGTGAAATCACGTTTTCCGCCAGCCAGTCCATGTCTTCACGGGAGGAAGCGAAAACGCGCAACGCCCCCGTCAAGGGGGGAGGCAATACGGCCAGTTGTTCCCTCCCGGGGAAAGCGACGGCAAATGCTCCGGGGCGCTGGGTGAATATGCCGTGCAGCAAGCTCAACATTCGGTTCCGCAGCACCGGCCCGCTTGCGCCCGTATCGCCTCCCACGATCAGCGGCAGGGCATCACAATACCATTGGGGCCTCATGATCATTCACTCCCCGAAAAGACGCCGCCACGGATAATGCAGGCCAGCAGGAACAGCCCATCGGGCGTCATGGGGTCCAGCTCGCTCACGCGGAGCATCAACTTGAAGCCGGATGCATCGCCCTTGTTGCGGAAGAATTCCTGTGCATCGAGGCTTGCGCCGTTGGGTTCCACGGGCAGCGGCACACGGCGCTCCTCATAGGCCGGATACCATGTATCGATGGTACGCAGGGCATTGCCGATCTTCTGGTCACGCAAGGCCGCCTGTCCCATGATGCGTACGCTGTGCTGATCCTGTCCGTCCGGCGCGCCTCCTACGCAATACAGGGGGCGGGCAAACCCGCGTGCCTTATTCTCAAGGTAGTTTTGCGAAGGGAAGACTTCAACAGCTCCACCGACTCCCAGATCGACGTGGGCCGTCACCCGTAATTCTGTTGTGGGATCGCCTTTCCAGCCGCGCGCCAGCACTTCGGCCACAGTATGCTCGTCATCGCTTACCTCTTCAAAATGATTGAAGGGAGTCGCCAGCGCGTCGAACATTTTTTTCGTACCGTCGGGCAAGAGCACCTCAACCGTAGCGGAACTTGCCACTGTGCGGTTACGCCACAAAAAACGTCCGTTGGCGATGTTGCGCACATAGCGGCAGGCCAGGTGAACCAGCGCCTCACTCTCCTTGGCCCGGTCGACAAACGCCGCCAGATCGGCCTTGAAGGCGTTCAGGTCATCCATGGAGTCTTTCTGTCCGGGGGCGCAAGCGAACAATGCCTTTTGTATGTCCATGCCGCGCAGGTTGAAACGCACTTGCAGGGCCGACGCATTGGCGTCGAGTTTGGCGCTGTCCGTGGTCTGGATATTGGATACTTCATCTCGCTTGGCGCTGGCGGAAGCCGCTTGTCCTTCTTTGCTGGCTTTGTTGATGTTCTGCGTTCCACGGATGCCGTGCCTCATCACCCACAAAGGGCTCAGGTTCCCATTGTCCAATTCGTTGTAAAAGAGGCCATCCGTCACCAGAAGGCAGCGCTGAAACGACAGTACGCCCGGAAGTTTGTTCATTTTCTTTGCCATGATAGTATCTCCTTACATATCCTCAGGTTCCGTTTGTTCTTGCCGCAGCACGAATGCGCCCCGCCGATCATCCAGCCACACGGGACGCCAGAGAGCCTCTTCCGCATCCGCTTCCTTCCGCCACTGGCGCAAGGAACGGTATTGCACCATGCCGACCAGAGGCTCGGCAAAGGCATGTGTATATCCGCAACGCGCTCCGCCGCGGTGCTCGAAAGGCGTGATCGCCGCGTAGCCGAGGCAGGCTGCGGACAGCCATGTGTTGTTTTCTCCCGCTGCAGGCTGCGCTCCCAACGCTTCCACCAAAAGTTCGGCCTGATTCTTGCCCTTGTCTTCGAGCATATCTCGTCTGTCCGTAACGACATACCCGTTCCCGACGCGATCAAACGCGGCCTCCAGAGAATCTTCGAGGACGATTTCGCCGTGCCCCGTCACGAGGCCGCCGGAAAGCCGTGCCCGGTGCAGAAACTCACGGGCCTCCATCACGCCCGCCACCTGTTCCAGTTCCCAGATGATGCTCACGCGCAGATGGGCACAGGCCACGGGCTGCAAAGAAAGGGCGTGTGGGTTTTTCGAAGAGTAGTCGCTGCCGTTGGCCGACTTGCCGAACGTGAACGCGGCTGCCCGCCGTTGCTGTGGCGAAAAGACACCATAAAAAGATTGCCCCAGCGCCTCGCGGTTGTGGTGGATCAGAGCCATGCCCGTCACTTTAGCCCCTCCGCCCAGATGAAAGCAGAGCGCTTCTCCGAGGCCGTAGGCAGCGAAGACCGGCGGCCCGCCCATCAGGAAAGAGGCGGCAAGCATGTTGGCGGCCTGAACCCGCACGCGGGGAAAGACAAGATAGCTCATCGAAACGCCTCCTCCAAAAGCCCCGCAACCGTCGCGGTTGCCGTCACATCCAGAACCATCACTCGGTTTCCGTTGGCATATGAGGCATGTTCCATGCCGCCGATCACCAGCCACGCCATATCGCGGGGCCATGTACTGTCGCGTAAGGCGGGATCAAGCAAGCCGCGCATCGCAATCGGCCTCAACACCGGCGAGACCAGCGCCTCGGTTCCTGTTTCAGGATTCTGTTCCTGCGGGAGCATAACGGCATAATCCCGCAGCATTTCCCGTGCCTCGTCAGCCCGCTGCAGGACAGCGGCCGCGATGTTCCCCAGAAGGGCTTCCTCTTCCTCCCGCGCTTTCAAATCGGTTCGCCCGGGCGTAGCGGACTCCCCATTGTCCAATCCATGCCGCCGCCGAAAATCCGCGTAGGCGAGCAGGGCTTGCCTCAGAGGACCGGGCAGGGAAAAATCGATAGATATTCCTTTGTAATAGAGGGAAAAAGCTGCTCTCAAGTCATCCGCGCTGCGTGGCGCATCCACAAAGAGCGGGCGCTGCATGACCCGTACGAGACCACCAACGTTCTGGGGGTTGGAACCGCCGATGCCGAACTGCGCCTGCCGTAGCTTGCGCATCTTCATGCGGGGGGCGTTCCCCACCTCCTCTCCGTTTTCGGGCTTTCCGGTGCGCTTCCCTTCCTCTTCACACGCGGCATTATGGCGGGGCACCAGCCCGTTGTCCTTTTCGAAGAGCAGTTCGCATATCCCGCCCGCTGTCATGGGCGTCATGGACACATAACCACCTTCAGCGCCTTCTTTGGGAATCAGGATCTGGCGCAAACGGTGATCCACATGCTCAACGCCGACGCTGAAGGCCGAGGAGCACGCTCCGGTCATGGCGTCCTCGATGGCGAGACGTTCTTCTGACGATGCGGCTTCCGCAAAGGGATTGCCCCGTACCATGGCATTCACCTGTTTGCAGATGCCCGCCACCGCCGCGCCGCCCTTGCCGTAGTCCAGCGAAAGGGACACCCCCCGCGCCATCAGCGTACGGGCCGAGACATAAGGGGCATCCAGAGCATCGTCCGAAGCGAGGCGCACCCCCGCGAGGGCCGCGTTGGAGTTGACCGTTTTCGAGCTGAAATGAACAAGTTCCGCGATTGTGTTGCGATAGGTTTCTGGTGGATAGGCTTTCCACAGTTTTTCATTCTTGGCTTGGCGTTCCTGCTGTCCGCCGTCCGCCTCCATGTTCGCTTCATCCATCCTTTCTCTCCTTGTCATTCCGCCGCCGGACGGCGGACAATGCCGAACCCCTTGTCATATTCCCATCTGTCAGTATCGCTGTATGAAACCAGTTCGGCCGAGAGCGCACGTTCTTCGTCCACCCCGACAGCTTCGCATTGGGCGCGCATGGTTTCGGCATCCAGCCACAGCCATGCGTTGGGCAGGGCATCGACTTCACGGAAGGAACGCTCGTCGCGCTCCACCCACTGTCCGCCAGAGCCACGCCGTTCTCCCTGATATACAAATGCCTCATAACTATCGCCAAGGCGTTCGGCGTCACGTCCCAAGCGCCAGGTTTCCGTTCTTCCCATACGATTGCGCAACGGTGTCTCGTTGTAAACCCATTCGGAAAGCAGGGCGGCCGGCGAATGCTCCGCAACGAAAGAGTATTCGCCGGTCTCTGGCCCAAAATACGGAAACAGCCGTTTTGCAATGGCCTTGTCGTCGCGTCTGGCAAGGCGGCAATCCTCGCCAAGGCGTACGTCCGCCGTTATGACAAGCCGCCCTTCGCGCCACGGCAGGATTTGGGCCAGATCATGGATGGAGTACCTTTCCTTGTCTTTCCCTTCATAGCCGGGCCAACAAAACGCGGGCGCGCGCGGTTCGCCCCTATCGCTGTTGCGGCAATGCCGCCAGTTGAACTGCGGCACGGCAATGTTGGGAGCATCCCCGCAAGGGCGCAGGCGGTGACGGTTGACCCGGCCGGCGGCCTGCACCAGCGATTGGGCGCTGGACACGTCCAGTACGGCCCAGTCGAAGTCGTGATCCCGCCCCACCTCTTCCACCGGAGTGGCAACCACGATGAAAGGCACGTCTGGGCGCTCTTCGTGCGCGGCTTCATCCAGAAAGGCGCGGATCTCGTGGTCAGCCACGATATGCCTGTCGCCTTCCGCACGTGAAAGCAGAAAATCCAGCCTCTTTTCCTTGTGGAAGCGGGCGATGTGCCAGTCGTTCGCATGATAGCAAGCAACACGCGCCTGTGGCAGTTCTTTCGCCAGATGCCGGGCCACGTCCACGGCTGTTGCGATATTCGCCACGCGCACCAAGCCAAAGGAGTACGCCACGCCGGAGCGGGCATCCGTCATGGCGTGGCGGGCGTGCAGTTTTTGAACTCCCGCGGTCACGGCACCCATCCATGTGCTGACGCTTTCTTCAGCCATCGGGAGCAGTTCGGCATGGCGGTACACGGGTAGGGCGGCTATGGCCTTCAACTGTGCGGACACCCGGCTGTCGTACAGTGCAAGCAGGGCCGCAGCCCTTTCCGCTCGGCCTTTTTCCGGCACATGGGGTACGGCTTTTATGAGCGGCGGCAGGGCGTCATCAATGAACGCCAGCACATACAGCGTCTTTGCCTCGGAACGGGGCTTTTCCTCGTCAGTGCAAGCGCTCTTGCCATGCCGCAATGCGCGCGCCATTTCCGCGCCGGAAGCATAGGCCGCTTCCACGGCCTGCGCTACGGGGCGGGACAGTGTGGCTGAGGAACAGATGACGTTGCGCCCGAAAAACGCGCACCATTGGACAAGGCGCAGTACGGCGACAAGGGATTCGGGGTCATAGGAATCGATTTCGTCGAGGACAAGATCGGCACTCATGAGGCGCAGCAGGGCTTTGACGTAATGCCCTTGCCGATGTGGTTCTCCGGCGGCGATCAGGTAGTCGATGGTGGAAACCAGCAGAGGAGCGCCAACGATGCGCCGCTCCTGCGGTTTGGGGAAGAAGGATTCCAGCCATGCGGGCAATGGCCAGTTTCCGCCGGAGGTCAGCGCTTCCGTTTCCGCAGGATTGCCGTCATCGTCTGACCATGGGGAGGCAATGTTTTCTTTCTCTTTGATGTTGGAAGCATTGAACAGTTTCCGCGTCACGTCATCGCCGATAACCGTAGCGAGATCGCTGTCGGAAAGGCCAAGCTGGCATTGCAGGGCCCGCCCCGTTTGTAATGTAAGGCTACGCAGGTTCAAGGCGATGGAAAACCGGGGAGCGTCGCTGCGGGAGAGAACGCAGGCCGCGCGCACGTTCATGCGTGTCTTGCCGCTGCCGGTTCCCGCCATGTTGAAAACAAGGGCACCGCTTGTGGGGTACGCCTCCCGCGCTTCGGCCAGCGCATCAGCCGCCGTATTTTGCCATGCGAAACGGCTTTCCGGATCCGCCGGGCGCAAAACGGCCTCCAGCGAGCAGGGTTGTAGGCCCGTCAGGGATGCTTCGGGACGCTCCACAAGGTTCGCCATGCGCCAAACCAGATCCGCCGCTTTTTCCGAAACGCGGGACAAATGATCGGCGAGGCGTTGATTCAAGCGGCGTCCATCGGGTGCGACATGCGTGTTGGCGAAGGCGGGGGAAGTATCTTTGTTTGGCGGGCACTCCAGCGCCGATACTGTGTGATCCGCAAAGACAAGAGCCGCGCGTGCATACAGGAAAACGGATCTCCAGTATGGAATCCACGCTTCACCCGCCATGCCCACAGCCGCTGCGGAAAGGCGTTTGTCCAGCCGTTGCGCGAGCTCCCAAAAGGAACCTTCAGGTTCGGACCACGGGGTGAAAAGCGCGTCATCAGGCGGGCAGGGCAGGTTTTCCCGTACGAGCCTGCCTTCCGGGCAGGGCAGACGCGAGGAGAACAGGCCATGATGTGTGGAAACAAGCGCATCCACACATTCCTGTGCCGAAGCAAGGCCATAGCGCGAGGCGTTGCAAATCTCCCGTTCTCCTATGAACATTTCGAGGCGTTTTGTATACACGTTCGCCCATGCCGTCTTCCAGTCCATGCCGGATCGCACCGCCTGCCATAACTTGAGCGAAATCCATTCATGCCGCACGGCATCGGCCAACTCCGCTTTCCCTCGCAGCTTTTCCTGGAACTTCAGAGAATATTTGCCCAAGTCATGCAGCAGGCCCGCCAAGCGCGCCGCTAACCCGGCATGGCGAACCCACTCGGACACACGCACAGGAGTGGTAATCCGGCGATACCCTGCTGGAAAATGGCCTTCAGGCCCGAAACGTCCCCGTGCGCCCACTATCCAGAGTAACTTCATACGGCGGCGACCATCGTTCTGGTAGCAGGCCACGGAAGTCTGTCGTGTAGCGCTTCGGGCTAAAGCGGCGCGCACTTCCTGCAACCCTTCGGTCGTCATGGGCGACATCCAGCAACGTTCCCCTGCGCGCAGGGCGTAGCTGTCCAGTATGGCGCGGCTGCGGGGAATAGCCCGTTTCTGGCAAGCGGAAATGAAGATGACGTGCATAGAAGAAAAGGTATCGGTTTATACAGATGAGAGCAATATGACACGGGGAACAGCATCTCATCTTTTTTGTAGCTTCCTTTTGGCTTCAAAAAAAGTTGTTCGGAAAAACCTTTTGGAATAAAGTAGTTAAAAAGAAGCGATGCGGACGAAGCTATTGGAGGTGCCAAGATGTAATCCTTTGAAAGATAAAGATATTGTCTCGTATCGCTCTAGTTGTCCGCCGTGTAGGCGGTTTAGAAGCTTTTCCTTGCATATCAGACTTACGGATATGCGTTGTCCGCCGTGTAGGCGGTTTAGAAGGTGTAGGTGGTATTACATGTGAATCGTCTGCTATTGACGAAGAAACTGAAGCTAGGTAGCCTAAAAAGGCATAGTATTTTTATCCACCCAAAGGTGGTTTAGAATTTTTACAGATTGTTAGTATGTTAGACCGCCGTGTAGGCGGATAAAGTAGAAAATTATCCTTTTAAAGATTATTTGTTAAGCAAAAAATGCCAATCAATATTTTTCCATAGAGCGTAAGGAGTTAAGAGTGTTCTTTTTTGCACTCTTCCACCTCTTCATACAGGCGTTTCGTCTTCACGCCGAGAGCGTCCGCGATCTTCGCCAGAGTGTTGAGCTGGCAACCGCCAATGGTATCGTCTTGGGTAGCGCGGTGGACTGTACTCACTGACATGTTTGTTTCCGCTGCAACTTCCCGAATTGTTTTTTTCTTTTTATTCATCAACTCTCTTACATTACTTATGAACATTTGAACCTCAAATTTATTTTTGTTCTTTTTATAAAAACATGTTAACTCTTTTATGTTCGATATAGTAAAACAAACTTACGGAAAGGGCAATACAAAAACAGCCCGGTTTGAAGGGGCAAACTTCAAGACCGGGCCTAACCACAAAACCCTAGGACATAGGAGTTATGTTATGGCTACGCCTAGCATCACCGATCTTCAATCTCTCGTCAATCGTCTCACTGCCGACAACAACCGCCTTCGTAACCTCGTGAAGCTCTATGAAGCCTCTTTCGCCGCCATGAAGCCGGGCAAGTACTACGTCTGCTCGGATGACGGCGAAGTTTCTAGCTCTTACTGGAAGAGCGGAGCAGCCGAACAGTTCGCTACGGAACTCGCCGCCGATGGAACGGGTGCGACGGTCGTTCTCGTGACCCGCCGCTATGAGGCCGAACCCGCCCCGCGCGAAGACTTCGGCGTTCTGCCGGGCGTCGACTACCCCGCCACCCTTACCCCCGCCGTGGGCATGTAGGAGGTGCGCCATGTCACAGTGCGAACTCATGCCCATGCCCGCGCCTTCGGTTATGCTGCACAATGGACGCCCCGCCACCACCTCTTTGGAAGTGGCGAAGATCTTCGGTAAGCGTCACGACAATGTGGTACGCGATATTCGCAGTATCATAGATAATTGCCCGAAAAGATTTACTGCCCTCAATTTTGAGGCGAGTAACTACTTGGATAATACCGGGCGTTCTCTACCCATGTTCATCATCTTCAAGGACGGCTTCACTCTTTTGGTGATGGGCTATACAGGCCCCGAGGCCATGCGCTTCAAGCTGGCCTACATCGAAGCCTTCAACGCGCTGGAAACCGAGTTGCAGCGCCAGCGGGAAGGAGCCTTGCCGCCCGCCGACGCCCTCGCCCCGTCGCAACAGGCGCAGCTCAAGGCACTGGTCGACGCCAAGGTCGGCATGTTGCCGAAGGAGCACCAGCGCAAGGGCTACGGCGAAGTGTGGAGCCGCTTCGCCCGCCACTTCGAGATCGCCAAGTACACGCAACTGCCGCCGGAAAGGATGAGCGAGGCTGTGGAGTATTTGATCGGGCTGGAACTTAAGGTTGCGGAGCCCGCCCTGCCCGATATGAGGAGTTTGCCGCGCTTCGCAAGTTATGACCGATACGCGGCGAGCATTGAAGCGGCCTATACCATTCTTTCGAGGCTGAATATGCACGATGTGCAGTTCTCACAGGCGCGTCTCGGTACGCACCCTCTGCGCGGCGCGGACTGCTCACGGTTTTATAACGCCGTGATGCGTGAAGTGCAGATTTCTGCCGCAATGGTGGATGCGGCGCGCAACGCGCTCAACAACGCCCTTGAACTTCGCCAAATCGCGGAAACGGTGTGGTAGCCATGACCCCGCTCACCCGTCTCGAAATCTGGATGTGCGGCTATGTGCTCGGCATCGTGACGATGCTCATCAGGGAAATGGGAATGTAGACGGATGGCCCCCGGAAACGGGGGCTTTTACATAAGGGGCACGGAATGTTGGAACAGGAAAAGCCACGCCGGACGATTGCGGAGCGCATCAGGAAGAAGGAACCGAAGCCGAAGAAGGCGAAGACGCCGAAGAAACGGGAAGTCTGCCGGGTGGAGATCGAACCGGGGGAATCGCGGATCATGCAGTGCCCGCGCCCTATGCTGGTGACGGCCCCGGCATGGCTGGCGGAATGGTTCAGGTAACAGACAAGGCCGGGGTGGATCCCCCGGCTTCTCATCGGAGCGGAGTTATGGAAATGAAAGCCTTGTCAGTGCGCCAGCCGTTCGCGTCGCAGATCGTCATCGGGGAAAAGACCATCGAATGGAGGTCGAAACCGTTCAACTGGCGCGGTCCTCTGGTCATCTGTGCCTCGAAAAAGCGCGATCATCGAACTGGACAACGGGAAACGTCTGCCCGTAGGCGTGGCCCTCGGCATTGTGGATGTGGTGGGATGCCGCCCCATGACGCGGAAAGTCCTCGTTGCGGCGTGCTGCGAGGATTACGAGGACGAGATGTATGGTTTCGCATGGGAGCTTGTGAGCCCGCGTGAGGTCGTGCCGGTGCCCGTCAAAGGCATCGTTGCCCCGCGGCCTTTTGGAGAGGCCCGGAACTGACCTTGTGCCCAGGATGGCATGACAGGAACGTCTTGGACGATTGAAGAAAAGCCCGACCGGAAGGAAGGGGGCTTTGCACATGAGTCAGGCGGTGAAGGGACGGACGGTTTTTAGGCTCGTCTTCCCTTGACGGGGCTCTTATTTGTACATATTTTTGTACAAAAAGGAGATACCATGTCTCAGGCCATTACCTATTCGGAAGCTCGGCAGAATCTGGCCGAAACGATGAACCGCGTCTGCGATCATCATGAGCCGGTCATCATTACCCGGCAGAAATCACCCTCTGTGGTCATGATGTCTCTTGAGGACTACAATTCCATCATGGAGACGGCATACCTCCTCCGTTCACCCGCCAATGCCGCACGCCTCAGGGAAGCGATACAGGCCGCAGATACAGGCAAGGCCATTCCGCATGAACTGGAGGATTGATCATGCTGCTTACGTGGACGCCGCAGGCGTGGGAGGATTACCTCTATTGGCAACATACGGACAAGCGCACGGTCAAACGAATCAATGAATTGCTGCGTGATGCCATGCGAAACCCCTTTGAAGGGCTGGGGAAGCCGGAACCGCTCCGGTTCGATCTTGCCGGATGCTGGTCGCGCCGTATCAATCAGGAAGATCACCTCGTCTACAAAGTGGACGAACGAAGCGAAGCCCTGATCGTACTCCAATGTCGTTACCATTATTGAATTAAGATAAAAGCCCTGTTCGTTTCATCAACGAGCAGGGCTGTTTTACCATGTCCGGCAATCCCTATGCGGCGCACCTGTGCCGATACTTCCAGAGCATGTTGCGATCGGTCTTCAAAACATGTCGGAATGCCTCGATCACGTCTGTGTGGTACGCCTCTACGCTACCGTATCGGCTGTCCTCGATTTCCCTGATTTCGTACCCCATGCGCCGGGACATGTCGGCGAGCTTGCGCCCGGCCATGGAGTACATGGCCTGTGACACCTCAAAGACCTCTTCCAGCCACGGAATGGCCTTCACCTGCTTCCATGTCCGGCTGTCGCCTATCTCGTCGCGGAGGTGCTCGTTTTCCTTGGAAAGGCGGCTTGCCGTGCTCATCGCCGTAGCCTCGCGCCGGGAGCCGATTTCCGCCTTGGTACGGACGGCCTCGTCGCGATGTGCTTCCACGAGCTTTCGCTGTTCCCGCTCGAACTTGTACTGCTGGAGCAGGGAAATCCCGAGGTCGAGATCATCGAGAATGCGATCCATCACCGCTTCCGTGGCATACAGGCCGCGCTTGCGGATGGAAGGGACGACCTCGTGGATGATCCACCGCTTGAACGCCTTGGCTTCCGGCTTGCGGGAACGGAAGATGAGGGAATACAGGCCGGGTTCGGAAATGACGAGCATTTGCTGTTCTCCGCCTAGGGTACGAATACTGTTCGTACCCTTTTCGTCGTCATCCAAAAGGGAAATGGTTTTGCTCACATCAGTAAGCTCCAGGCACTCGCACACGTCCTTGGTCACAAAACACGGCTCGCCCTCGCATTCCACGACGCGAACCCTGCCGAATTCCGCTTTTTCAAAAACTTTCAACATGTCCATATGAACCCCTTGGGTTAATGTCATTTCTTTAAATACCGCACCGGGAACAGAACCGCCTCAATGAGCATGACCTTCTGGAAATTTCCTTCCGGGGTGTCCGTACGGTCGCATTCGGCGCGGACGGCTTCAAGCCGGATGGGGCGGGCTTGCCCGGCCATGCCTACGAAGTCGCGGGCGTGGATGTCGCAGATTTGCCAGATATGCATGGTTTGCTGGTTGTCGGGCAGGAGTTGCACTTCCGAAGAGGTACAGGCGCCGCAGGGCGGTTCCAGCCCGTCGAGCGCCTATGTCTCCCGGCATTCGTCGCAGCTTGGCGCGTTGTCCGCTAGGCGTCCGCACCAGTCACGGAGTTTTTTTCTTCCGCCGCCTTCACGAAAGAGAGTTCGCTGGACACGCAGGAATAGATGATCCCCATGAGGTTGGGGTTCACTTCCCACAGTTCCTTGATCATCTCCTTGGAAAAGGGGATGGGCGAGCCGTCCTCGAATTCCAGCCCTTCCCATCCGGAGAGGGCGCGTTGCAGGTGCAGGATCTTGAAGCGGCGATCCATGAGTTCGGGGGTGCGTTTCTCGTTGCCGTTGAAGGTGCGGGACTTGACGCGCAGGGTATCCAGCTCGGTTTCGGTCAGGACACGGGCGTAAACGCCGGAATCGTCGGGAAAGCATTTGATGAAGACGGTATCTTTGGCGGTGGCTTCGTTCACGAATTTCATGATGTTGATCCTCTGGTTGAAAGTTGAAGTGGTTCTTGGAGAATGGCCCCGCCGGAAAAGGAGACGGCGGGAGCCGGAGCTATTCGAGGATGATTTCCACGGCGTCTTCGAGTGCCACGCCGAGGATGTCGGAGGATTGCGAAAGGGTGACGGTCGCGGAATCGGCGTTGATGGCGGGCATCTTGTTCTTGATGCGGGGGCAGGCCACGACGACCTTGCGGCCTTCCTCGCTGCCGAATTCCGCGTCGAACCGGACTTCCTTGCCCTCGCTGCCTTCCCTGAGCCGTTTGGCGGCGTCGTTGCGCATGTAGTATTCAAAATCCACGCTGGAGGCCCTCATGGTGTCGATGGGCTGGCCGGGGAAGCGGTCGCCAAGCTCGTCGGTAAACTCTGTGGGCGTGGAGAACTTGATGGTGCAGGAGCGCATTTTTCCGGCTGTCCCGTCGATGCGGATAACGGAATCGGCGTTTTCCAGTTCATTGCCGATGGCGGGGCCGTAGGGCATCCACCACGTTACCACGTCATCCACGGCCCATGCGCCGGAGATGCCGGGCGCGACGGTCTGCGTGTTCGTCCGTTCGTCCACGGCGGTCACGGCGTAGCCCTTGCTGGAATTGTCGTCCGACTTGGTGACGTTCTGGATTTTCTGCCCAGTAAAGAAGACCTTCGCGTCCTCGACGACGATGGAAGTCGCGAAAGCCTGCGCCTCAGCCCCCACGGTTGAAGACTCGGCGTCCGGTAGGCTTCAAAGGCCACCAGCGCGACGGTACTCCGGGCGTACTCCGCATACAGGGCGCACATCTCCGTCATGGCCTTGTCGAGTGCGCGGGCGTCGGACGTGCTCAGGCGGTCGAGTGCGGCCATGCGGCGTTTGATGTCCTGGCGGCGGCTTTCGATGGCGGCAATGTCCACGGCTACCCCCTGCGGATCAGGATGTTGTGGACCAGTGCCGTATCCCCCGGGGCCACGGGTGCGGAGTCCACGACGCCCCATGTTTCGCCGTCCATGATGATCTGGTCGGGGACGGCGGGCACGGGAAGGCCGGAGGCCGCGGCGAGGATGATGCAGTCCCCAAGCTGTATGGGCAGTTCCGGGTTTTCTTCGATTTTGGCATTCTTCCGTATGCCCTTGAACGGGGTATCCTTGATCGAAGGTTCATAACGCATGGTCTGATCGTTGTAGACCTGTCCATCCTTCTTCTGACGGTAGAGCATCCGTTTGCCGAACTTGTTGATCAATTGGCGTGCGGTCCTGCCCACGCTGGCGTACAGGGATGCGCTCATCCTCTTCCCACCTCCATGATGCCCCCGCCCTTGCCCGTGCAGACGGTACCGAGCCCGGCGAGCAGGCCGGACAGGGAGGGGAATACTGTTTCCGCCGGGGCCGTGCCGTTGTAGGCGATGCTGATCACGTCCACGCCCAGGCTGGCGATGTCCCCGCCCCGGTCGAGCGGCGCGAGGTAGTCCTGTTCGACGAAGAAGCCCGCCAGTTCGCAGCAAGCCTCGACGACTTCCGCCGGGATTTCATCCGGGGCTATTTCCCCGTCCTGCGTGACCACGCCAGACCGGGGCCACGCCATGCGCTGCGAGCGGGAAGCCTTGCGCCCGTTCCACATGACCTTGCGGTTGAGCCAGTCAGAGGCGCGGATCAGCGCGGCCTCCTTCTGGACTTCCGCCAGTTCGTCCGTCCATGCGGCCGTCAGCCGGGCGGCATGGTAGGCGTCGGCATCGGCAACGCTGGCGAAGCTGTTGGCCCCGGCGGGCAGGGTGCCGTCTTCAACGATGAGGGGCATGGTTTTCTCCTTGAAGTCCCGTTCTTGGTTTCGGGCGGGGGCGGAGGGTATTCCCCCGCCCGGTCGAAGCACAGGGCTATTTGCCTTTGCGCTTCTTTTTCCTGGGGGTACAGGTCATGGCGGTATCCTTGTCGTTGGGGTTGTTACGCTTGCGGCAGCCCGGCGGTTTCGTTTTCGGCGCAGGCTCCGCTGGCTGCGAGGACATGGGCCAGCACGTCGGCCTTGGCGGTGATCGTCGCGGGGATGGCGATGCCGTGGGCCTTGGCATGGTCACGCAGCTCCGTCAGCGTCATCAGGTCAAGAGGCTTGTTTGCGTTCGGCTCGGCGGAGGAGGGCTCCGGCGTGGCGGTCGTGACTTCCGAGTTCCAGAGCTGGTGCTTCGACGGATCGAAATCGGCCTCGTTGATGACGATGAACCCGCTCGCCGTTTCCACGCTCCTGATCCTCACTGTGCTGATGTGCATGGAGCCTCCTACCCGGCGATGCGGCAGCCGAGTTCCCGGCGCACCACGTCCGCGCCGTACAGGATGTCATAGCTGAACCGGGTGCGCTTGTGCTCGCGGGAGACTTCCAGACGGAGCGACAGGCCGGAAACCGGGTCCACGGCGGACTGGATGAGGTTGCCGAGGCCGTTGGCGGAATCCATCAGCGGGCGGGTGGCGAAGGCGATGGCGTCGCGGTGGAAGGCGAGGTTCATCACATGGGAACCGGATACCGTGACGGCTTCCGAGCCCGTGGTGGGCCTGGCGAGGCCGGGATAGATTTTCACGGCGGTGTTGCCCACGGCGAGCGAGACGGCTTCCGTGACCACATAGGTCTGGGCGTCGCCCGCAATGGTCAGGATGTCGCCTTCCTTGAGGCCGGCGGCGTTGGTGGCCTTGGCGAGGCTCACCACCTGCGCTCCGGCCTCGTTCGCGCCGTTCACGGTGAGCGCGCCTTCGGTCATGACGCTGGCCTCGAAAGAGGGCACCTGCTGGTCCATCGCCCAGTCGAAGCCGTACTTGCGCCCGATGGTCCCGTCGATGATGGGCCGCGCGTCGCCGGACTTGCTCACGTCCGCGAACCCGGACAGGCCGAGCGCGGCGGCCTCGGCGTCGGGGTTCAGCACGATGCGCCGATCATTGACCGGGGCAAGCTGGCGGTTCAGCACCTTGCGGGCGTTGGTGGCGTCGACCACGGTGGAGAAGGGCGTGGTGCCGGGCGTCCCGACCATGCCGTAGAACTTGCGGCCCAAGCCGAGCAGGGTGGCGTTCACGTCGTTGGCGATGGCTTCAAGGTTGGCTCCGAAGGCGCTCATGTCGCCCTTGGGGATGATTTTTGCGCCGGGGGCGTACGCGGAGTTGGGATGGCTGCCGGAGCCGCCGTCCGGGGCCTTCAGGATGCGGTCCTTCATGGGGTATTTGTCGATGATGGCCTCAAGCGCCTCTTCGGGCGCGGCGAAGGTGCCGGGATCGGAGCGGCTGAAAATGGGCTGGCCGTTCATGGTGGCGACCACGCGCAGCTCGCCGTTTTCCTCCTTCACCTCGAAATGCCTGCCGAACGAGGCGTAGGCCACGTCGGAGGGAAGCACGGTCTTGTCCTTCAGGAACGCGCTGGAATCGAAGATGCCCTTGACCAGCAGCGTGCGGATGGAGGCTTCCTTGGCGGCCAGCCTGTCGGCGGAATCTTTCTTGGAGTCGGCGAGGGCCTTTTCGAGATCGGAAATCTTTCCGTCATAGGACTTCTTGATTTCCATCTTGAGGTCGTCGACTTTTCCCGCGTCGATGAGCTTCCCGGCGTCAAGGTTGGCGACGGTTTCCAGGGCGGCCTTGGCCTTTTCCGGGTCAATGCCGTCAAACGCTTTGAGCTGGCTGGTCAGGGCGTCGATGTCCTTGCGCCGTCCGGCTGATTCCGCGTTGACGGCGGAAATTTTGTTCACGAGGTCGGGGACGTTATACGCAATCTCCGCACCGTCTTCGGCAACCCATACGGGGAAGCCATCCTTCACCACCACATGGCCGTTTTCGTCGAGCTTGAGTTTCATGGTATCCTTCTCGGTTCGGGTTAGGGCTTCACGCCGGGGTATTCTTCGGCATCACGCCATGATAGGCGGGCAGGCCCGCATAATTGGGCATGAGTATAGACCCGTGCCCCGGATGCGCCGCAAGGGATTGTTGGAAGGTTTTTGTGGAGGGAAAGAATTGACAGGAAGAATGGAGACAGTATATGTTCTGTTTATCGTAATACGAAGGACGTTGTATGATTGCCAGCTTTAAGGACAAAGAAACACAGCATCTTTTCGAAACAGGCGAACATCGTAAGCTAGGTGATGCGGTACGTTCGGCTGTACGGAAATTGAGGATTCTACATGCGACAACCAAGCTGGAATCTTTGCGAATACCCGCCGGGAACAGGCTTGAAGCCCTGCGCGGAGATCGGGCGGGGCAGTTCAGTATCCGCGTCAATGACCGCTGGCGTATCTGCTTCACATGGGAAGACGGAAACGCGTATGATGTCGAAGTAGTAGATTATCATTAGGAGGAAATATGCTTGCTATCCATCCCGGAGAAATTCTCCGCGAAGAATACATGGCCCCGCTCGGCTTGAGCGCGAATGCCCTTGCCATCGCCCTCGGCATCCCCGCCACACGGATTCATGAAATCCTGCACGAAAAGCGCGGCGTCAGCACGGATACCGCCATGCGTCTGGCCCGGTATTTCGGGACTGACATGGAGATGTGGATCAACTTACAGGCGCAGTATGAAGCCTGCCTTCTGGAAAGGGAAAAGGGGCAGGAGTTCATGCGGATCATCCCGCATCGGGCTGTACAGGCTTCCCTTCAGTAGCTATGGAAAAGTATACCTATCGCGTCATTTGGTCGGAAGAGGATCAGGAGTTTGTGGGGCTGTGCGCCGAGTTTCCCAGCTTGTCATGGCTGGAAGAGGAACAGGACGCGGCCTTGCATGGAATCGTCCGGCTTGTCTCGGATACGTTGAAGGACATGGAAGCGAACAAGGAGCCGATCCCTGAGCCGCTTTCCCTTCGCAAGTTTTCCGGGAACTTTGTCGTCCGCACGACGCCTGAGATGCACCGTCAGCTTGCGATCCTCTCCGCAGAGGCGGGAGTCAGCCTGAACCGCTATGTGAATAGCCGATTGCTGTAGAAAAAGTAGGAGTGCGATACCTAGCCAGCGGAGAGGCGTACACTCTGATCTATTCTGGTAGAGCTCGTGCCCAGTGAGGGGAAGTTCCATTGTTGACAAAGTTCCTTGGGCGACCGATATCTAGAAATATATAATAGAGGAAAGGAACGGTTAATCATATCCATCCGAGAGATTTTGTGTTACTCTTGGACTACAAATAGGGAGTCTATACCCCAAAACAGCTTCCGCTCATAATTCTTGAGGAATATTGTTCCCGAGTGACTCCAGAAGTAGACCTTCAACTGTAGTCTTGCCGTAGGGTGATTGAGCAAAAACTCCGGCAATCATCGAAGGAGAAAAGAAGTGAAAAAAACGATCATAGCCTTTGCAGTGTTGGGTATTCTGCTCTTGGCCAGCATCGGCGCCTATGCCTCGTCCATATCCGACAAACAGGCCCAAGCATGGGAACAGGCACTGAAAGGCGAGAGCCGGGCGGATCTCCCTGAGTGGATATTCCATGGACTTACGGCACTTGGAACGGCCAATATGGTACAGTGCAATGGTGAAACATATCTTGTCAGGCAGCAATGCAAACCGCATGATTGCGGCAATAATTTCATTATCAGCGCCTACCAGCCTTCATCTCAAAAAGCTTGGGGAATGATAGTTGAAGTGAAAGATGTACCTGAAGCAATAGATACCCCGAGTAACTATGCCCGTTATATATTTATCGGCAAGCCGGACAAGGCGATCCAATTTCTTCTGATGGAGCAACTAAAGGAAGATCCCAATTGGAAGTAAGCGAGTCATCACGCTTTGATGATATAATCACCCTCCATGATGCGAAAGCCCCGGTCAGCCTAGACTGCCGGGGCTTTCGCGTCACCCTTGGCCTTCCTTCGCGGGCGTCTGCCCCTTGATCTTCACCGTCGCCTCGCCCACATCATACGACTCGTTGTATTTCGCCTCGCTCCCGTCCTCTTTCGCTCCAAGCCACCGGGCGGCGAGCTTCCAGCAGAGGGCTTCCGCGCGCTGCCGCTGCGCCGGGCGAAGCTGGCAAGCTGCGTGTCGAGCTGTGTTTTGTCGATGGCCTTGGACTCGGCGGACTCTCCCACGGCGGATTGCGGACGGACCATACGAAGGGAGATTTCCCGCACGCTGGCCTCGTCGCGGGCAAGGGCTTCGGCCTGCGCCTGAAACGCGGTGCCTGACGGGCTCCACGTACTGCGCGGTGATGCCGCCCGGTTCCGTGCTCATGAGGGCGTTGGAGCTGGCGACCACGAACGTGTCCCAATGCTCCTGGCTTACGCCGCCCACATTAAGCAGAGGGACGGCCCGGTCGAAGCATCTTGTCGAGTTCCGAGTCCCGTCTGTAGATGCGCAGGATCAGGGACAGCACATCGTCCGTGGCGGGGAGCCCGGTCATGGGGGAGGTCGGCTCGAACAGGAACGGCACCAGCGGTACGGCGCCGAGCCCGTGCCTGCGCTCGCCGTTTTCGGACAGAGCGTACTCGGTGTTTTCCTTGTCCTTCATCGGGCGGCGGTAGCGCGTCCATGAGTCCCGCGTCCAGACGGTCAGGGTTTCGTAACGGAGCGGGGCGGCGAAGGCTGCGGGGTGCTCCATCTCTTCGCTGTGGACGACCGCCCACGCGAGGCCCTTGGCGTCCATCCCCCAATCCCATACGTCGTCTGGGCTGATAGAGGTGAAATAAGGGGTCATACGGCGACCGCTGGCCCTGTCCTCCGCCACGGTTTCCCCTTTCTTTTGTTCCATGTCCACTTTTCCCGCTTGACGATGCCCTTTGCCACTTCCCGGCTGGACATGCGGAGCCCCTCATTGGGGACGACGCGCCCGGCGCTGTCGCACTTGGCCCCGTACCACTCGGCAAAGCGGATCAATGCCCCACGGGGGTAGAAAACGCCGTCCGGCGCTGCCGTGCCGTCCGCCGACCGGAAGCAGTACCAGCCTTTGGGGACGGCGAACGGCCTGATGACGTTCCGATTAGGCGACCATACGTCCCCGAAGAACGCCCCGGCGACTACGTTCCAGTCTCCGTTGAGCCATGCGCGCCGCAGGTTGTCGTCCGTGATGGATTCCAGACGAAGGAGGTACTTCGGGTCCGCCTCGATGAGGTGCTTGTTGTCGTAGATGGTGGCGGGGATGAATACCCGCTTGCTGCCCGCGGCGTCCGTGATGGGCGTGAAGGACGGGGCGGGATCGATGAAGTACCGTTTGACCCACAAGTGCCCGACGCCGAGCGGGTTGGCCGTGCAACGGATGAGTTTGGGGGCCTGCGGGTTGCTGGAGCGGAGAAGCCCTTGGCAGTCTCTACACGTCCATGCTCGGCTTTCCGGTGGGCGTTCCGGCAATCTCCTCGGCGTCCATCGCCTTCATGATCCGGCACAAAATACGCAGCTCCCGCATTCGCAGGGTTTTGAGGGTTTCCCTGAGCGTCGTCAGAGGATTGATGTCCAAACTGTCGCGATAGGAAAGTTCCTCCGGCGTCATGGTCGAGGCGAGGATCGTCTCGTACTGCCCGGTCTTGAGGGCATTCTTCGAGCCCTTGGGGGCTCCACCCTTGCGGCGGGAGGCTCCCCCGTGCATGTAACAGACCGTCTGCCCGTGCATGGCGGCACGGCGGCACCGCTCGCCGGTCCGTTTACTTTTTGCCGTACATTGACCCATCACACACCATCATGAGGGTTATTCCCCACTGTCGACGCCAAAGCGCCGAGAGAGGATGTCGCCATTCACGAACTGCTCACAGACGGGCACGCCCATCTCCATGAGAAAACGGTCCTTGGCCTTCTGATTCTGAAAAACGACCGTGAAGTAAAAGTCCGCACTCTGCGCTTCCTGCATGTCCTTCATGCTGTCGGCCCGGTGGTCGCGTACCTCGCGGATTTGCTCCTTGGTGGCGGTGACGTCCTCGGTGTCCTGAAACAGTGCGGAGAAGCGAGGATCCCCGTCGAACATCATGACCGCCGTGGATTCGGTAAATCCCAATTCTTCGGCAGTGAACCCGTCCGCCTGCATCAGGTTGCCGAGCATACCGACATCCCAATCTCCCTGTGCATCAGGATTGTTCAGGAATACGTTGGCCTGTTTCTCTTCCCGGTCCGTCAGATCCACCACGGTTATGCGGAGCTGATAATCCCCGGCCTCCGGATACTTCTCGTTGTAGTCGAGTGCCTTGAGCCGCTGGTGCCCTGAAACGATGTTTCCAGTACGCTCGTTCCAGATGATGGTTCCGAACAGGCCGTGCTTTTTGATAAAGGCGCGGAGACGCTTTTCCGCCCCTCCCCAATGATGCGGGGATTGTAGGGTGCCTCCTTGATCTGGGAACGCAGGATGTACCGCTCCTCACCTTTCTGAAATTTGGTCGCGGCGACGCTCATGTCGTACCCTCCTGTTTCTTCGCAAACACATACTGCGCCAAACTGACGCCCACGAGCGGAAACCATGATTCGATGTGGGCGTAATCCTTCGGGTAGACCCGACGGCTCGCGGCGAGATCGCTTCCCATGAGTGATCGGAAGGAAAAGCCGAGGTGCTGCGTTTCCGGGGCGACCTTCAGCCTGTGATGCCGGATGTAGGCGTACACGTCCGACTTGCTCCAGTGCGCGAGGGGGGAAACCGCCCTCGTTTGGGATTCACCACGCCGCCGTCGCCCTTGATCATGGCCCGGCGTACGATGGAGTCCGCGATGCGTTCCCCTGCCGCGATCCACCAGACGCCGGACTTCGACCGGGCGTAGGTGTATACATCGAGGAAGGAGATGATCGGCACGTCGAAATCGTATTCCCGGAACGTACCGTACCGGAGCCATTCCGCGAGCATGGGATGCGGCACAATCATGACGGGAACCCTGTAGCGACGCTCAACCCAGTCAAGACACGCCCGCTGGAACGAGAGTATCGGCCCAAGCCGCATGAAGACGGGCTGAATCCTCTTGAAATACCGTGCGCACAGGTCAAGAGTCACAGCCGAGTCCTTGCCCCCGGAATAGAAGACAAGAACCCGGTCTGTGATGTTCGCAGCGGCCTTGATGCCGTCAAAGAGAAGGGTCGTGGCCGCCACTATGGATTAACCCCCGGAGCCGCCCATACTCTTGCGGCGGAGCATGTTCCGACCGCGGGAACCGAGATCGGATCGGAACGGCGTCCGTCAGTAGTCCCGCCAGTGGAGTAGTGGCGGCGCCCTATCGTGCCGACAGCCTGACCAGCAGTTTGTGTCTTGGCCATGGTGTTTCTCCTTTTTTAGAGTGGATGTTTATTGCCTCAGCCGAAATATGTGAGCCGACTATCCCGCGATCCAGCGCGAAAGGACGTTCCCGGCCGCTCCTGCCGCAGCCGCTACAGCCACGAGTGCGGCCATGCCCCCGGCCCGGCGGGTTTCGGCGGCTTCAAGCGCGGCAACGCGGGTTTCGAGCATGGACATGCGCTTGCCGTGGTCACGCAGGTTTGAAATGACCACATCGTCAATACGCTCGCGCAGTCCGGCAAGTTCGGCCTTGACCGCGGACAGCTCGGCCTTCACTTCCCCGATCTCGCGGACAAGCTGCACGTCGTCGTTCATCGCCCCGCCTCCACGCCCTTGATCCACAGGAGCAGGTTCCCGGCCTCGCCAGCGGGCAGGTGCACCCACTCGCCGGACTCGGTGAACGTCTCGCCCCGGTAGGTGTAGGACCACTCACCCGTCACGACGGCCCCCGGCGTCAGCGGAGCCGGGCTTGTCGCGGCGGTCGGTTCCACCCATCGAGTGCACTCACTCGCCGCCAGCGTCATCACGCACAGCAGTGCGATCAGCCTCGCGGCGTTCGCCGTGCCGTTGACGCAGCCACAGCTTGAGGAGCCCGGCGAGCGATGAAAGGAACTCAAGGACGGCCCGCACATCACTTTCCCGTCACGGCCTTGACTTCGGCCTTCACGGTTTCGGACTTGCCGTCAGCCACGGCGCCCTTGTTCTGCCCGAAGTGTGCGGCAAGGGCATGGGCCCAGCGGTAGAAGACGGCATAAAGCCCGGTCGGTTCCTTCGGCACGGGCATCCATACGGTGGCCACGGCGCACAGGCCGCACACGGTCATGACCACGCTCAGGGCGGTGACGAGCCACGCCGCGTCGGGATACTGCGCGGAAAAACTCATCAAGGTCGAAAGGATGAAATCAATCACGGTCGCTTCCATCAGTACTTGCCTCCATGCTGGTAGAACGCCACGTCACGCGGCTTGTCCGGGTCGTTGTCCACATGAATCCACGTCGGAGCCAGCTCGACGCGCCGAAATCCGGCCTCAAGCAGGGCTTGCAGCATGACGAAACGGGAATGGGAATCCACGCAGCGGATATCCACGGCATAGCCGCGAGTATGGGAGGACGTGGGCACGCCGCCGACCGCCTTGTTGTGCTTCGGGCAGCGGTACGCGGAAGAAAGGGGGAACGGGATGCCCGCCAGATCGCGGGCCTCGTCGAGCATCTGGAGCAGGTCGGCGTCCATCTTCTCCATGCCCGCACCGCACCCGCACTTGCAGCGGAATTCGACCGGGGAGAAGTGGCGCAAGGAAAGAACAGCCATAAAAAACTCCTGATTTTTGGTCAGGAGCATACCATTTCAAGGGGATGAGGGTTCAAGGGGTTGTTGGAAGGTTTTTTCCTCGCGCGGCTTTCTTCCAGTAGCCGTGCCCGCCGTTCACAGGCTTGCCCCAAACGTCGGTATATTGGCAATTTTGACACCCACAGAATTGAGTAGGCATAGCAGCGATAGCGGCGCAGCTTGGTCACAAGAATATCACTACCACCGGAGGCTTTTATACCCACGCACTCGTCTCGTCCCAACGCCGTGCAGCAATAGCCCTGTCCGCTTGCACCAATTGGGTACAAAATGGTGCGGAAAATGACACTTAAAAACAATATTATTAATAAGTTATGCCAATAAAATACATTCCATAAAAAAGGGAGCCTTT